>Ga0308161_1003845_pt1 | contig 14192 bp, 13 predicted proteins | sample PhyFR2_FD_201034 | JGI IMG/M metagenome (GOLD analysis project Ga0308161, IMG submission 201034) | Phyllosphere microbial communities from UC Gill Tract Community Farm, Albany, California, United States - DLSLF.R2 | ecosystem: Host-associated > Plants > Phyllosphere > Unclassified | place: USA...
CAGGGGATTACCCTTTACAGTCATGCTGATGATTTCCGTTCCCACTGGATTCGTTTCTTATTAGCAGAAAAGCAAATCAAATATCAATTGATCGTAACTGACCATGAAGACGAAGATTTAGCAAGTTTAAATCCTTATAATCAACTACCTATGTTGGTCGAGCAAAATCTTAAGTTATTTTCAGCGCCCATTATTGCTGAATATTTAGATGATCGTTATCGTCAAAGTAAGCTTTATGCGGATGCTCCAATGATGCGTGCAGAACAGCGCCAATATATATGGAGACTTGAAAATGACTGGTTCAAGTTAGCAGATCACATGTTAAAGCATGCGGATTCTTTAAATATTCAACAGAAACAGAAAGCTCAAAAAGAACTACGTGAAACTTTAATTTCACTTACCCCGTTATTTCAGCATTTCCCCTATTTTATGTCTGAAAATTTTACAATCTTAGATTGTATGCTTGCCCCGATTTTCTTAAGGCTCAATAGCATGGGAATCGATTTACCCAAACAGCATTGCCGCCCGATACTTTTGTATTGTAAACGTATCTTTGAGCGGCCTTCTTTTGCTAAATCAATGACGCCTCAAGAAAAAAACCGTTACAATGAACAATTAAATATGGAATAGTGTGATATGTCTGAGCAAACTATTGATTTAACCCCTACACGTCCTTATCTTGCTCGTGCAATCTATGAATGGATATGTGATAACCAGCTTACCCCATATCTATTAGTTGATGCGACACAACCACATACAGATGTTCCACAACAATTTGTTAAAGATGGACAAATTGTTTTAAATATTGCGCCTCATGCAGTTCATCAACTTCTTATTGCAAATGAAGCTATTACTTTTTCTGCCCGTTTCGGGGGGGCATCAAAAGATATTTATGTGCCGATTCAGGCTGTTCTAGGTATTTATGCACGTGAGAATGGACAAGGTTTATTCTTTGATCCTGAAGAATATGCCAATGTAGCCCCTGTAGAAAATACAGTAGAGTCAGAAGTACAAGAAGCAATTGAAGAAACAACATCGACTAAGAAAAAACCAACGTTAAGAATTTTAGATTAAATTTAGAGGAAGAAAGCATGGCATTTGATTTAGTCCAATACTTTGCTGAGCAGATAAAAATTCAAAAGCCTCAGCTTTTAAATCAATATCCAGTTAATGAAAAAAATAAACTGATTGATGAGGTGAATATTCTTACGCTTGGAAAACTGATTAGTTTGTGGCGTCAAGATGACAATAAGATTTATCATGAAATTAAGGCGGCAGATCCACTTTATGTTCAGGAAGTTGCTCGCCATTTAACAACTTCCAAGCATAACCAGTCGACTTTAAAAAATGCAGAACTAGAACAGAGCATTTCTGAAATTTTAACTTTGCAGTTAGCCGAACTTAACCAACTCGATAAAACAGGTGGTTTTGGACATAATGGTTTAAAAGAATTAATTTTAGGTCAAATCGAGCATTTATCAGGTCAGGCAGATGATTGGGTTTGGTCAATAAACCATCTAACAGAATTGGTTGGTTCTAAACCTGTGGAACAAGAAGAGCTATCATTGGATGCAACAATGAAGGAGTTCAACCAAATGGTTCACCAAGCCCAACCACATCATGATGACTTGCATATTGAAGAGCAAGCTGCCGAGATTTCTGTACCTACATGGTCAAAAATTATTGCCCCTGTCGTTGCTTTAGCAATTTTGGGCTATTTATATTGTACTTATACACAATTAATTGCTTAAAAAATTGCCTAGGTAATCAACTAAATGCCACCTATAAAAGGTGGCATTTTTTATTAGACTTGAATAGTAAATAACATTTGCCGTTTTTTCACTTGCTGCCCCTGCTGTCCTAAAATATCTAAGACCACACCGTCTACATCGGATTTAATTTGCTGCTGGATTTTCATTGCTTCAAGTACCAATAAGGTTTGCCCTTTCACCACCTGATCACCTTGATTGACCAAAATATTTACCACAGCACCATCCATTGGTGCTTTGATTTTCCCATCTCCAGAAATATCTACCGCTTCTGGAGCAGCATAAGTCACATTGCTAATCGCAACATTGCCATTATCTAGATCTATATAAAGCTGATCATTCTCTAGCGCATATTGAACATGGCGGCGTACACCATCAATCAAATATGTCAGTTTTTTAGATGTTTTTTCAATGACTTCAATAACAACTGCTTGATCAAAAAACTGCACCCTGAACTTGTTATTTTCAGATGATAACTGTAATTGGATTTGCTGATCATCATATTTAAGCTTTAAAGGTAAAGGTACGCCAAGCCCTGTTTGCCACGCGGCAGTATTTTTATTTTGACTAAATAATGCCGCAGCAATCGCTAGGGTTTCTAAAGAGAGAATCTGTTTACGTAAGCTATTGTCATTTTGAAAATGCTGTTGAATAAATGCCGTATTGGTATCTCCCTCAACAACAACCGGATGGCGCAGTAAATTGACCAAGAACTGTTTATTACTATTCACACCCAGCAAAACGCAGTCATCTACAGCGCGAGCAAGTAAACGAATCGCATCCTCACGGGTTTTACCGTATGCAATCACTTTAGCTATCATTGGGTCGTAGAAAGGGCTGACTTCATCTGTGGTTAACATGCCATGGTCAATTCGTATATGAGGTAAACTCGCAGGCTCCCAACGTAAAATCTTACCTGTTTGAGGTAGGAAATCTTGGCGTGGGTCTTCGGCATACAAACGAACTTCAATTGCATGGCCATTGAAGGTCAACTCATTTTGCAACAATGGCAACGGTTCGCCATTGGCTACGCGCAATTGCCATTCAACTAAATCTAATCCTGTAATTAACTCGGTAACAGGATGCTCAACCTGTAAACGGGTGTTCATTTCTAAAAAATAAAATGTGCCCGATGCATCAAGTAAAAACTCAACGGTACCCGCGCCCACATAAGCGCATGCTTTAGCCGCAGCTACAGCAGCCTCTCCCATTTTTTGGCGAAGCTCAGATGTCATGACTGGACATGGTGCTTCCTCAACGACTTTTTGATGGCGGCGTTGAATCGAGCAATCACGCTCGAATAAATAAACATAATTACCGTGCGTATCTCCAAAAACCTGAATTTCGACATGGCGCGGAGCAATGACTGCTTTTTCTAAAATAAGCTCACCCGAACCAAAAGCATTTTCAGCTTCTGAACGAGCAGTTTGTAAAGCCTCAACCAATTCGGTTGGCTGCTGGACCAACCTCATGCCACGACCACCACCGCCAGCCGAAGCTTTTACCATAATTGGAAAACCAATCTTTTCTGCTTGCACCGCCAAATATTCTAGATCTTGACGATCTCCTTCATAGCCCGGCACACAAGGCACACCTGCCTGTATCATGGCAATTTTTGAGAGTCGTTTACTGCCCATCAGCTCAATTGCTGAGGCAGTGGGACCAATAAAAGTAATTTGGTTGTCGAGACAAGCTTGAGCAAAATCGGTATTCTCCGATAAAAAACCATAGCCAGGATGAATTGCATCTGCCCCTGTTTTTTTACAAGCCTCTATAATTTTGGTGATGGATAGATAAGATTCAGAAACTTTAGAAGCGCCAATATAAACTGCCTCATCAGCTTCTTGAACATGGCGAGCATTACTGTCTGCATCTGAATATACCGCTACAGTTTGATAGCCCATTGCCTTTGCTGTTTGCATAACCCGAACTGCAATTTCACCACGATTAGCAATCAATACTTTTGAAAATTTCATTATTTTTATCCTTATTTTTCTTGCTCAATGGCCCAATTCGGCAACCGTTTTTGGATAAAAGCCATTGTGCCTTCTTGTCCTTCTACTCCACCAACTGCTTGAGCAAACTGCTGTGCTGCGTCATCTAGCAAATCATTTAAAGGTTCATTGAGTGTTCGATGTAACAATGATTTCGTCATACGTGAAGCTTGTGGTGCTGCACGTTTAATCTGTTCAATGGTTTCTTGTAATAACTGTTCCAGCTCTAATTCATTATGGGCAATCTCATGTACAACTCCAACTTTAAGTGCCGTGTGCCCTTCAAAACGCATACCTAATAAAGCCAATCGACGAGCCTGTGTTAGGCCAATACGTTTCACCACAAAAGGAGCAATTTGTGCAGGGATCACCCCAAGACCCGTTTCCGGCAATCCAAATTGAGTATTATCACGACTAATAGCAACATCAGAAACGCAGGCAAGACCAAAACCACCACCTAAAACTGCTCCTTCTAAAATCACTACAACTGTCTGCGGTGCGACATCGACTTGTTCAAGCATGGCACCAAAACGGCGATTAAACTCGGCATAAGGTTGTAGGCTTCCGATATTTGCTGCATCGACTCGCAAAGCTGCCATATCTTTAATATCGCCACCCGCACAGAAAGTCGCCCCTTCACCACGAATGATGACGGCCCGAATCGAAAGATCATCTTGAATGGCAGCAAAGACTTGTTGAATGGCTTTCACCATATTCAAATTCATGGCATTGCGACTTTCTGGTCGGTTTAACCAGAGGTATAAAATACTGCCGTCCTGTTCGAGCTGAATGCTACTATCAACGTTTAAGACTTGTAGTGAAGCTGAAAGTGTCATGGCCTACTCCTTATTTTTATTTCCGTTTTTTAGGCAGAATGTCCATGAGCTTACAGATAATTCCCAACATAATTTCATCTGCCCCACCACCAATAGACCCTAAGCGACCATCACGATATAACTGAGATGCGGGGTTCTCCCACATAAAGCCATTTCCCCCCCAATATTGCAGACAACTATCTGCAACCTCACGCGTTAAGCGTCCTGCTTTAAGTTTTGCCATGGAAGCTAACATGGTGACATCTTCACCCGCAATATGCTGTTCACAAGCCTGATAAGTTAATGCTTTGAGAGCTTCTATCTCAGTCATAAGTTCGGCAAAACGAAAATGGATGTACTGGTTATTGATAAGCGGCTGACCAAAAGTGGTTCGCTCTTTAGTGTAATCAATGGTTTGTTTAATACAGTGCTGCAAGCCACCAATGGCATTGGCACATGCCCATAAACGCTCTTCTTGAAATTGCATCATCTGCATCATAAAGCCCATGCCTTCAACACCGACTAAATTACGCTGCGGAACTCGTACATTGTCTAAATAAACTTGTGCTGTTGTGGTTGAACGCATACCTAGTTTATTTAATGGCTCTGAAAAACTAATCCCTTTAGTTTTTGCCGGTACGATAATCATTGACTTATTAGCATGTGGTTTATCATCAGAGGTATTAGCTAAAAGACAGAAAAAGTCAGCTTGTAATGAGTTGGTGATCCACATTTTGCTGCCATTAATGACATAATCATCGCCATCTTTTTTTGCAGTTGTTTTAATGGCTGCAACATCCGAACCCGCATGCACTTCTGATACAGCAATTGAGGCCACATATTCTCCAGCAATCGCTGGTGTTAAAAACTCATCACGTAGCTCTTTACTACCAAAGCGCGCTAAAGCAGGCGTTGCCATATCTGTTTGAACACCAATTGCTAACGGTACTCCACCACAAGCTGCATAGCCAATTTCTTCAGCAACGACAAGGTTATAAGAATAATCTAAGTTTAAACCGCCATTTTCCTCAGGCTTACAGATTCCCAATAGACCTAAATCACCCATCTTTTTAAATACATCATGAATTGGGAAACGCCCTGCTGCCTCCCACTCTGGAATGTGTGGATTAAGCTCATTTTCAACAAATTGACGAGCTGTTCGGCGTAATGCTTCATGTTCGGCAGTAAATTTCATCGTGTTATTCCTATTAATTTTTTTAATTGCGGTAAAAGTTGATTAAAAACGAGATACACCAAAACGAGTTGGATTTAGCTCTCGCTGTTGTGCTTCATAAATAGTCTGTAAAAGGAAAATCAGTAGTTTTCGAGTATCTCGCGGGTCAATAATGCCATCGTCATGCATCATGGCTGTATTGAAAAGCGCGGTAGACTGTTGTTCCAGTTTTATAGTTGTACTTTGCTCAAGGAAGTCGAGCATTTGAGGATTAGGTTCTTGACCAGAAGCTTTTTGCTTTCCTTCAGCTACAATACGTAATACTTTTCCAGCCTGAGCAGCCCCCATCACCGCAACATGCGAGTTTGGCCAAGCAAAAATAAAGTCTGGAGACAAGCTCCGACCACACATCGCATAGTTCCCTGCACCATACGAGCCTGCAACAACAATCGAAATTTTAGGCACGGTACAATTGGCAACAGCCTGAATGAGCTTTGAGCCATGCTTGATAATGCCATTTTGCTCTGCGTCAGTTCCTACCATAAAACCTGTGGTGTTATGCAAAAATAATAATGGACGCTTAGTCTGTTCGCACAAATGAATAAACTGAGCTGCCTTTGCTGCTCCTTGAGGTGTAATCGGACCATTATTGGTAATAATCCCAATATGCAATCCTCCAATTTTTGCCCAACCACAAACTGTTAAATCATCATATTCCTGTTTAAATTCTAGAAAGTCTGAATCATCAATAATTCGAGCAACCACTTCTTTCATATTAAATGGTTGTTTAGGATCACTTGGAATCACCCCTAACAGTTCCTCAGTATCGTAACGAGGTTCTTTATAGACTGCTTCAACTGGCTTAATTTGTTCTTTCCAATTCAAATGCTCAAAAATTTCACGTGCAAGCCGAATCCCATCAGCATCATTTTCTGCTAAATATTCTGCGGTTCCGGCAACCTGCGTATGCATTTCTGCTCCGCCCAATTCTTCGGCTGTTGCTACTTCGCCAGTGGCAGCCAAAAGTAAAGGTGGACCTGCAAGAAGCATCTCGGTTTGTTTACGTACCGCAATTACATAATCTGAAAGACCAGGTTGATAAGCACCACCCGCTGTTGCATTACCATGTACCACAGCTAATTGTGGAATACCCGCTGCAGATAAACGAGCCTGATTCGCAAAAGTCATACCGCCATAGGTAAATACTTCCGCAGCATAATTTAAGTTTGCCCCACCACTTTCGGTTAGCGTAATTAAAGGGAGTTTTTGCTCTAAGGCGATCTTTTGCAAACGTAAAGTTTTCTGTACACCCATGGGTGATATCGTCCCACCCTTGATAGCACTATTGCTTGCAGATACCACACAACGCACACCACTGACAAAACCAATGCCCGCAATCACGCCGCCACCCGCTTCCGAGCCATCTTTATCATCATGCATGTTGTAGCCAACCAAGCCACAAAGTTCAATGAACGGAGAATCGGCATCTAACAATAATCGCACGCGTTCATGTGGCAAAATCTTGCCTTTTTTGTCGAATTTCGGTTTAGCAGCATATGATTTATCAATGCTTTTCTGCTGAATTGCACGCACCTCACTCAACTGAGCAACTAACGCATCTTTATTTTTTTGATACTGTTCACTACCTACCGCAATCTCTGATGGAAGAATTGTCATCGTTATTCCTCACTCCAAGCCTAGCTTTTCGTCTTGCAGCTGGGCAGAGCATTGCCCTGCTTTTCCAGCTTCATCTTTTTTAAAAATTTCAGGGATAAATGCACGGTGGAAACCATTATAAGATTTACTATTTATGGCCTCACTTAGTGGATACATTCGTGTACCTTGCGATGCCGCACCATCAATACGCAAAGTCACACCCGACACAAAAGCTGCCGCATCAGATAATAAATAACAAATTGCCGATGAAACCTCCGACTCGGTTCCCATTCGTTTTAAAGGCACATTGCCAGCAAGACTTGGAATAATCACCTTAGCAAAATCACCGCTATAATTATCCATCCCGGATGATACGATCCAACCTGGCGCCACCGCATTCACCCGAACACCAGACTTACCCCACTCGACCGATGCTGTTTTAGTAAGGTTATCGACCCCAGAACGTGCCGCACCTGAATGGCCCATTCCTGGCATACCGCCCCACATATCAGCGGTCATGTTGACAATACTGCCACCATGTTTTGCCATCCATTGGTTATAAGCCTCACGCATTAAATAGAAAGTTGAGTGCAAGTTATTACGAATGACTGCATCAAAACCATTTGCAGAGATATTTTCTAAAGCTGATGGAAACTGACCACCTGCATTATTTACCAATCCGTCCAATCTGCCGAACTTTTCAACTACTTCGGCAATCATGCTTTTCACTTGTTCTTCTTCACGGTTATCACACACAATGAAATAAACAAGCCCGCCATCTTCTGTAATTTCTTGGCTGACTTTTTCCAATTTTTCAATTTTACGCCCTGTAATAATGACTTGAGCACCTAATGCAGCCAGCTCATGTGCGGTACAACGGCCAATTCCAGAGCCTCCCCCTGTCACAATAACAACCTTATTGGCAAAAGCATCTTGTCTAAAAATTGATTGATAACCCATCTTTATTTCATCCATTTCTATTATTTTTCTAAAAGATTTGCCGGCACCTTTACCGGCATATCTAATAATTGTTGAGCAAAAGCTTTGCCTTGCGGATCAATACGCAAGCTCGCAACACCACCACCACCCAAGGCATTTTCCAGCATAAAATTCAACGCATTTAAACCTGGCAACTCATAGCGAATCACTCGTCCTTTTTCAGGATCTAAAACATGTTGCATATAACTCGCAACAGCTTGTTCAGTCAGTGCTGCACGAATCCATGGTAAATACTCTGCTCTACGAGCAATTACACCTATATTGCTATGGTTGCCTTTATCACCACTACGGGCATGCGCAATTTCAATCAAAGGAACTTCGATTTCATTACCTTGATAAACAGCGCTTTCACCGGCTACTAACGTACTGAATTGCTGTGTAGAAGAGTTTTGAGGGATCTCAACTGGAAAAAGATTTCCCTCAAAATCAATTTCGACATTGACCTGATTTTTATCAATTAAAAAAGAAAATAATTTAATGACTGGCGATGCTTTTGGTCGCCCCCCCACAATACCTGCCAAGGCTGGAGCCATTCCTGTAGAAGCCTGTGCAATTTCCGAAGCAAAGAACATGCAAGCTTCTTTAAACATATGCTTCACAGCTATTTTGACGACTACTTCACGACTCTTTAGTGCTTGAGCATGTGCCCCATAGGTACTTTCAATGCCTAATATTTCAATAGACTTTTCACTAAAAGGTGGCACCGAACGCATTGCCAAAACCCGCTCACATTTAGTCAAAATCGCATCGGCAATTACTTGTGCTTTTTGTGGGGCTTCGCGACCTGCAATTAAAAAACTGACTAAAACCCGATAACCATCAGGATAGGTTGCACTCACTTTATATTGCGCTGTGGGTGCTCTCCCGGTAGCACCAGTTACATGGACTCGGTGCTCACCTACCTGTTCTAAATGCACCTGACTAAAGTCTGCAACTACATCTGGCAATAAATATGCTTGTGGATTGCCAATTTCATAGACGATTTGTTCGGCAACAGTTGCCGTAGAAACCAAACCACCTGTACCTTGTGGCTTAGTAACGATAAATGAACCATCCTTACTGACTTCAACGACTGGAAAGCCCATATTATCGAAACCTTCCACCAATCGCCAATCGGTAAAATTCCCCCCTGTACACTGAGCACCACATTCAATCACATGCCCTGCTAATGAGCCTTGAGCCAATTTGTCATAGTCATCGAGTGACCATTGATATTCATGTAATAAAGGGGCAAGCACCACAGCAGAGTCAACAACTCGACCTGTAATCACAATATCTGCCCCCAAATTCAAAGCATCACGAATAGCCACAGCACCTAAATAAGCATTACTACTCGCAACCTGTTCCGGTAAAGCTTCCCCGCTAAACATTTCCTGAACATTTTGTGATTTTAACTGCTCATGTTCCGCTAAAAGATCATCACCTAACACAACTGCTACTTTCAGATCTAAACCATATTCTTTAATTATTTTCTGTAAAGCATCACGACAAGCCAATGGATTAACTCCGCCAGCATTACTAATCACTTTAATCTTTTTTTCTGCAATTTTTTTAAGTAGAGGCGCCATCACCCGACTGACAAAATCTAATGCATAACCATGTTTCGGCTCTATCATTTTCGCCTTTGCCATAATCGACATAGTAATTTCTGATAAATAATCAAAAACTAAATAATCAATATCAGTTAAATGCACCAATTGAAAAGCAGCAGTATTGGTATCCCCCCAAAATCCGGAGGCACAACCTATTTTTACAACACGGCCATCATCTTGCTGATTAATTGCCATCTTCTTTCTCATTATTTTGTTTAAAAATTACACTCAACATTACCAAGCAAGCGCTTGGTTTGTAAAGAGCAAAATGTTATTGTGAGATTGACTAAAACTGCCAAACTCGACAAATACCTCAAAACATGGTGAGATTTGGCAAAATTTTCCCTTAATTATTTCTATATAAAGGATTCAGCTTTCGCATGATTGCTACTTCAATTGAACAGATTCCTCACATCTCCTGCTTTGATGACAGTCCACGTGGTCGCTTATTACAAGGTGCAGCGTACTTATTTCATAAGCAAGGCTATGACAAAACTACTGTTCGTGAACTGGCTCAATTTATTGGTATTCAATCAGGCAGTCTTTTCCATCACTTCAAAAGTAAAGATGACATCCTTGCCCATGTCATGGAACAAACCATCATTTATAACCTTGCTCGTTTAAAAGATGCAGCAGCTCAATCTACAGCTCCAGAACAACAATTACGTGCTCTAATTAAAGCAGAACTTATTTCAATTACTGGAGATACTGGTGCAGCCATGGCCGTTTTGGTTTATGAATGGTTTGCACTTTCCAAAGAAAAACAAGATTACCTGCTTAAAATGCGTAATGAATATGAGCAAATCTGGTTAGATATTATTGAAACATTACGGGCTCAAGGTAAGGTCAAACATGATGCCTTTATTTGGCGACGTTTAGTTGGTGGCGCAATTTCATGGACAGTGACATGGTATAAATCTGAAGGAAAAGTCAAAATTGATGAGTTAACTGAAATGGTTTGGGAGATGGCTTTGAAATGAGTTCTGTAATATCTTAGAATTTGAGGAAAAACATGGAAAGAACATGAACGTTGGGCAATTTTAAATGAAGAATGGATAGAATCTTTGCCCCTTAAAACGTTCATATATTATCTATTTAAAAGAATTACCAATAGATTAGTTATATTAAATGTTAGGTTCATATTAGATGCTCGATATTGAAACATTAACTGCGATCGTCGGTGCTATTAGTGGAATAGCTGGATCAATAATGGGCTATATTAGTTTACAGCGTCTTTCGAAAATTAAATCTTTGGATCTAAGACTTGAATTAAAAAAAGCTGAAACTCAATTAATTTTAACTGTGAATGATTTACCAGAGTTATTAACAAAAGCAAAAAGATCACGTGAAGCAATATCATCAGCAATTGGACAACTGCGTTCAGGGGGATTAAAAAAGTGGATTCAAGAATGGGAGACAGACTATATCTCAGCAAAACAAATGATTTCAATTCTTCCTAATACAGATTCCGACTATATCTCCAACTCTCAACGAGACCTAGAAACAAAGTTAATACTTATTCATCAACAATCTGTTAAAGCAAATGCGTTAAAAGATAAATATGAAATTGAATTAGAACGGGATGAAAAACAACGAGATAGAATTTATACTGAACGTAATAGTAGAAAACAAAAGAATTAGAACAAACACATCAAAACTTGAAAAGTGTGTTTATTCTATCCTCTGCCGTTCGTGAAGAAAATAAATTAATAACCTAACTGCTTACTAATCAAATCTTTCATAATTTCTTCAGCGCCACCGCCAATCATATTAACCTTCACTTCACGGTAAATACGTTCAGATTTCGTTCCTCGCATAAAGCCCATACCACCCAAAGTTTGGACAGCTGCATCAGCACAAAATTGCATAGTCCGTGTAGCAACATTTTTAAGCATTGAAATTTGAGCTACGAGCTCAGGCCCTTGTAAGTTTGGCTGAGTCATTTTCCAAGCAGTTTCTTCAAGCAAGGCCCGCGTTGATGTCAACTGTGTTGCCATATCAACCAACTTATGACGAACTACTTGATGATCTATTAATCGTTTACCAAAAGTTTTACGTTGCTGTGCCCAATCTAAAGCCTCTTCATAACAAACTAATGCATAACCATATGCCACTACCCCTAAGAAAAAACGCTCCATATTAAAGTTATTCATTATTACCTTAAAACCAGCATTTTCTTTACCAAGGAGATTTGATGTAGGAACTTTTACCTGATCAAAATGTAAATGTGCTGTATCGGACGCCCACCACCCCATTTTCTTCAAAGGCGTTTTAGTAATTCCCTCACTTTGAGCATCAATCAACAACATTGAAATACCATCAGCACCCGATTTAGTCGGATCTGTACGAACTGCAACCGTATAATAATCAGCACGAATTCCTGAGGTAATAAAGGTTTTCTCACCCGAAACGATATAGTAATCACCCTCTCGAATAGCCTTAGTCTGCAATGCGGCAACATCTGAACCACCACCTGGTTCCGTAATTGCTAACGCTGAAATTTTTTCACCAGAAATAATTTCCGGAAGAACTTTGGCCTTTAATTCATCGCTTCCAAAATGCTGAATCGGTGGTGCACCAATAGTATGTACCATCAAAGAAGTATGAACACCTCCTGAACCAGCCTTTGCCATTTCAATACCAGCAAGTAATGAATAGAAGGGATCTGCATCTGGAATGCCCCCATATTCTTCAGAAAAACCTAACCCTAATAAACCAATTTCAGCGGCTTTCTTATAAAGCTCTCTCGGAAATGTTTCTGCCTCATCCCACTCATTCACAAAAGGTGCTATCTCATTCTGCACAAAACGACGCACGCTATCTGCAAAAGCAAAATGCTGTTCACTATAGTAAATTGGATTTAGTTGCATTCCTTGAGACATCCTAATATTTTTATTTAAGTCCAAGGGTTATCTTGTCATGTTTCAGATCAATCAAAGTTTGCAAGAAACTCCAATTTGTTGGCATAAAGCATCAAAGCAAAAAACTTTAGCTAAAATTACACCTTAAATCTTTAAATAACTTCGAAATCCACGAGCTGCATAATAAGATTGAGCCCCATTGTGATAAATAAAGATTCGACCATACCGACGATCGGCAAAAAGTGCTCCTCCTAATTTTCGGATATCCTCTGGTGTTGCAAGCCAACTTGATGTTTTAAGGTCAAATTCTTCTATTTGTTGCAACTGAAGATATTGCTCTTCGGTTAAAGGCACGACTCCCATTTCTTTAGCTACATCTATTACACTATTTTTAGGAGGATGATCTTTTCTAGCCTCCAAAGCCTGTCGATCATAACAAAAACTTCTACGGCCTTTTGGACTCTCAGGAGAACAATCTACAAATAAATATTCATCACTCTGTTGATCATAAGAGATAACGTCAGGTTCTCCTCCAGTATTTTCCATTTCACTTAATGACCATAATTTTTCAGGAAATTTAATGAGTTTAGCTTGCACATCAGTCCAGCTCATTTCTTTATGGCGATGTGTGTTCTTTTCAAATCTCTTCTTTAATAGTTCAAGCAGTGAATCTAATTGTGTTTGAGTTAATTGTTTTTTAGTTGTCATTGAATAAATCCTTATAATTATTAAACTGAACGTCCATCAAAATAATTTATTTTTATTTTCTCTAGGTCGATATCATCTATACATCGAATGTTAATTGCAAAAATAGAATTACCTTGAGTATCTATGCCTTGAGCATAAGGATGAATTCCACAATTTTTACAAAAATGATGATTAATCACATGTTTATTGAAGGTGTAGTTTGCTAAAACATCTGAAGATTCTAAAGAAATCGTAACCTGATTACTGAGTAAGAACCATAGTAAAGATCCTTTCTTTTGACAGATAGAACAATTGCAAGACAAAGCTTCTGATAGCTCACCTTCCACAGTGAATTTAACCTGACCACAATGACAACTTCCTTGGTATTTCATTTTTATTCCTCGTTATTCTTAATATATGGCTTACTTTTTCATCTATATAAATAAATTACCACAAATAAATGTAACCAAATTGAGTACAATAAAAAAGAACTCATAAGAGTTCTTTTTGCTATTGCAAAAAGCAACACCCCGACCTCTTTCGAGACCGGGGTGTTAGAATAATGAGCTGGCGATGACTTACTCTCACATGGGAAACCCCACACTACCATCAGCGCTAAGAGGTTTCACTTCTGAGTTCGGGAAG
>Ga0308161_1003855_pt1 | contig 14163 bp, 11 predicted proteins | sample PhyFR2_FD_201034 | JGI IMG/M metagenome (GOLD analysis project Ga0308161, IMG submission 201034) | Phyllosphere microbial communities from UC Gill Tract Community Farm, Albany, California, United States - DLSLF.R2 | ecosystem: Host-associated > Plants > Phyllosphere > Unclassified | place: USA...
CATGCTGTGGCATGACATTTCCCATCTGGATGGTGATTACGTCAGCCGTATCGGTAACCTTCTTGCGCAATGGCAGAACATTCAATCGAAAATCAGCTTTACGCTACAGCAGATAAACAGTAAGGGTAACGCACCGAAACTGAAAAGTGCCTGCAAGCTGGTTGAAGAGCGACTGAAAAATCTGGCGGCTGATATCAGCGCCTCTGGGGTGAATGAATGAGTACATTACGCCAACAGCTTGCAGAGATGCAGAAGCAACTGGATTTGAGCGTCCAGGCGAGTAAAGCCACGCAGATTATTGAGAAATGCGGCATAGTGCTCTCAAAAACCGACACCGTCGCTGGGCATTATGGTCGCCTTAAATGCCAGTACCCGGCCCTACAACTTCTGCCGTCTGAACTGAGGGTCAGCTGGGGAGAAGATCAACGAAATGAACTCAAAAATGTGGTTAACAGCGTCAATAACCTGCTGTCTCAGTGGGGTCGCTGGCTGAATAATCAGACCCAAGTAACTGCTGATACGCAAGCCTCGGATGAACCGCTGGATGGAGTGGTTGCAACGCAGGAACCTACAGCATATGACATCATTCAGAATGACTCTCTGACCAACTGCGTGACCCTGGCGCTTAGCCTGCACCGCACACTGAACGACCAACTTAAAAACGCATGGGAAGAGTGGCAACAGATCCTGCATCAGCAGATTCAGGTTGACAGCAAAACTCTCGACGCCCAGCAGAAACTCGAGAAATTGAAAGAAATTGCTGACGAATACTTAAGCCTACGCGAAAAATTTGATGACCTGATCCAGCCTTTGCCTGAGAACAGAGAGAGCGTGACGAAGATCCGGGCAATGGCGGAGCACCTGAACACCCTGCGTGGCATGATGAAAACCGACTGGCCTGAAGCGGTGCAGCACTTCCTGGATCGAATCAATGGCCCGCAGCGAAGCAAACCAACGCTGAGCGCACTGACGACAGAAGTGTTTGAGTGGTTGCGAGCTGAAGACATGTTGGAAGATTTTGTTATCACAAGGAAATAGTGGCATGACTGCAGAGAATTTAATCCGTCTACATGCGGCGCTGGACGTACTCGAAGAGCGAGAAGCCGAACTGCTGGTCTGGGGAGATACGGAAGGCGCCTTTACGGATGCGGATATTCTGTCCCTGTTTGCCCACCATTTTCCTGATGAGAATGGCAAAGTGCTGATGCAGGATCTACAAGACGCCGCGATGTTATTTAGCATCCCCAATACTCAGGGAATGAGGCTTTATCGCACGCGTATGGCGGAATCTGTTCATCTGTTTCGCCATCAGCGCCAGTGGTTTCGCGGCCAACAGTTGAATCGCACGCGGACGCTGGTGGCTGACTATCGCTTTATCCGCCGCCCGCGCAGTTACCCGGCAAGGATACATCCGGCTGAAGAGGTGCTAAATCAGTGGTCCGACGTTGAGTGGATGAACGACATTAAACGTCAGGCCCTGCTAACGCTTATCGGTGATTTCTCCATAGCCGGGTTTCAGTCCAAGGCTACGGCGCGCATCCTGCGGGCATGGGATTTTCACAGCAGCCACCCACATGCCAAAGAAGCAACCGCCACCATCGTATGTGCCGGCACCGGCAGCGGTAAAACCCTGGCGTTTTATCTGCCTGCGCTAACGTCACTTATCAACGTTCTGCAGCGTGACCGCTCAGCGCGGGTTCGCTCACTGGCCCTGTATCCGCGTAAAGAGTTGCTTAAAGATCAGTTTATGGAAACATGGGGAAAATGCCGCGAAGTGGACACCCAGGCACAGAAACTTTCCGGGCGAAAAATCCGCATTGGCTCCTTCTTTGGCGATACGCCGTACAGCATCCAGTACGTTGAAAAAGACAAAGATCTTCCTTTTGATCTGCTGCGCTGCAGTACGCCAAAATGCCAAGGCGAAATGCGCTGGAAAGCGGAAGATATCCGTCAGGGCAAAGAGATCTTGCGCTGTACGCACTGCACGCACAGCGTGGGTGAAGATGAAGTGGTGCTCACCCGCGTCTCATTGATGAATAACCCGCCGGACATTTTGTTTACCACCACTGAAATGCTCAACCAGCATCTCGGCAATAACAAGGCCAGCCACCTGTTCGGCGTCGGCATGAACGTAATTGCACCGCCAGTGGTTCTGCTCGATGAGGTCCATACCTATTCAGGCAACAGCGGCGCGCAAACCGCCTATCTGCTTCGTCGCTGGATGCAACTGGCGCGCTGCCGCCCGCATTTTGTGGGCCTCTCGGCAACGTTGAGCGATGCTGAGCGGTTCTTCGCAGACCTGGTAGGGGCCAACAAAAAGCATGTCATGCTCATTGAGCCCGCTTTCCAGGAGATGATAGACGAAGGGGCTGAATATCTGTTGGCACTGCGAGGCGATCCCGTTTCGCAAACGGCGCTGCTCTCTACCACCATCCAAACCAGTATGCTGGCACGCAGGATTATGGATACCCGCAAAGCCATGTCGCACGGCACCTGGGGACGCAAAACCTTCGTCTTTACCGACGATCTTGATATCAATAACCGCCTCTACCACCAGCTTTGCGATGCCGAAGGGTGGCGTACGCGCGGACAACAACTCCTGCCTAACGAAACTCCGCTGGCAGTTCAGCGTAACGAAAACAACGGTGTTCCCGATTCGTTGACCCTTGCCGGCCAAAACTGGCGAATGGCGATCGATATTGGGCATCCTCTTGATAGCCTCGATCGTGCCATCGTGGCGCGGACATCCAGCCAAGACGCCGGAGTCAATCCCAAAGCCGACATTGTCGTGGCAACCGCCTCGCTGGAAGTCGGCTTTAACGATCCCTCAGTCGGGGTAGTGATTCAGCACAAAGCACCGCGCAATGTCGCCTCTTATCTTCAACGCAAAGGCCGTGCCGGGCGCTCAAGAATCATGCGCCCCTGGATGGTGGTCGTGCTGTCAGAATTCGGTCGCGATCGCGTGGTATACCAACGTTATGAGGAGCTGGTGACGCCGGAAATCAAGGGCCAGTCGCTTCCTCTAGGCAATATCCATATCCAGAAAATGCAGGCAGCGATGGCAACTCTGGACTGGCTAAGCATGAAGATCCCTGGCAGTAACATCTGGTCATTGCTGAACAATCCACCCAAAAGCAAAGAGCAGCAAGGGCATCTGGAGCGCATGCTCACTTTGATTTCCGCCGTGCTGGAAAAGAACGTCTCTCAGCAGGAACTGGAACAATACTTATTCTACGCGCTCAAAATTACTGAGCCGCAGCTTCAGCGCGTTATGTGGTCTCCGCCGCGCTCTATCATGATGGAGATGCTCCCGACCTTGAAACGCCAATTGACCACACGGTGGTCGCTGATGGGTATTCCCGGCGCAGACAGATCGACGGGGCGTTCACCACTGCCTTCGTTTATTCCAGCAGCCCTCTTCAGTGAGCTGAACTTGCCTGAACTGAGCATCCAGCTTGAACGCCGCTTTACGAAATATGAAAATCTGCCATTTATTCAGGGCCTGAAGGAGTTTGCACCGGGCCGCATCTCCAAGCGCTACGCCATTTATTCCGATCTTGAAGCCGATTGGCTGGTGCCAAACAATTTTGTGCCGCAACTGAACCAGGTTTCAGATGTCGATTTCGAGATCAACGAGGCATTTGGTGATACCTGGCAGCCGGAGTGTCTGGTAACCCTTGCGGATACATCGCAGCTAAAAGTCATTCGTCCTCTGCAAATTATTACCCGAGCTCTTGATTTCAAAAAGAATTTGACTGAGAAGAGTAATTCTCAGTTGACGTGGCATACTCACTTTTCCACAGATGCCCATGCCGAAGCGATGGCGATCCCCGCTGGGCCATGGAGCACAGTGTTGCGGTCCGTCACGTTTTATACACATCAACATATGACGCCCCTTGAGCTGACTCGTTATGCCACCGCCGCCAGCGCTTCGCTGCGCAGTAAAAGCAAACAGCAGGCTTGGGTAAACTTCAGATGGGTCGAAAACGGTCACCCGGTAGCAGTGGGTGCACGCCAATGGGTGGATGGCATGAAACTGAGTTTTACGCTGCCTTCCGCACTGCATCAGCAGGTCATGAATGATATAAAGTTAGCAGGGTCTCTCAGAACGCTCTATTTCCACCACTGTATTAGCAGTGAAGCTCGTTTTGAATATGACAGTTTCAGTGCTGACTGGATCTACGAGTGCTATATGGCGGCGCTGACCAAAGAAGTTGTCAGCAGCACAACCCTCGCTGATGCAATTCACGCCCTGCGCACGCCGGAGGGCAGAGAGTCGCTGGCGACAATTGCCGATTCGCTGTTCCAAGCTGAAAACATTTTTGAAAACAACGAAGATGGAGAGGGTTCAGCGGAGCGCCAAGAGTTACAGCAGCAGTTGAGGAGTCTGTTCAACGAGCCGGAACTGCTTGCAATTCTTGATACGCATAGCGCCGTGTTGACTGACGACCTCAGCCAAAATGCCTCTTTTTGCCAGTGGCTCCAGGCGTTGTTGATCAACACCTTTTCAGGTGCCGTAAAACAGACCAGCCATCTGTTACTGCCTGAGGTGGACGACAGAGGACTTCTCGTTGACGCCGTTCTTGATGGGGAGCAACTCGATATCTGGCTCACCGAATCAGAGCCTGGGGGCTGCGGAATTGTCACCCGCCTCGAAGAAGCGTTCCACAGCGATCCGGTCGCCCTGCTGAATCTGTTTATTCGTAGCTTTGCCGCCAGCGACTACGAGCAGATCGATGACGATCTCTTCGAACTGCTCTCGCGACTCCCTTCAAACACCACATTGCAGCAGACGCTGAACGATCTGCGCTTGGCGAGGAGCCATCATGATCGTCGGATGGCGAATGGGCACCTACGCGCTGAGCTAAAAAAACAAGGATTTGCTCTTTCTCACAGCTTTATGTCTGTACTGCATACCCGCATTCTTCGCCCTGGCAGCCAGTCTTCTCACGATCGGCGCTTGCTGGACTATCTGCGCGAATGGCGGGCGCTTGAGGCCAAAGCTGGTTATGAGATTAACCTGAACATTTTCTCCCATACTCAGGCCATTCAGGAACTACCCGGAGCGAACGTCACAAAAATTTTCGACCGTTTTTGCCAGATTCAGGGCATGCTGTGGCAGCGTGGCAATACCATCCGCCAGTCGATACTCAGCTACTATAACCCCTTTGATAACGGGCCAAAACTTACGGAAAGGCTGTTGCTCAGCACCTTGTTCTGGCAACCTGCGACGCAGGTTGATGTGACAGAAAGCGACTGGCTTTCGCAGATCCACGCGGCGATTTCTCGCGAAGGTTTTGCTGAATTACTGATCCCCCGGGAAGCCCGCCAACAGGTGGTACAGACCGTGTCCGCCTTACAACTGGCGCCTGTCGATTATTTCGGCCTGCACCTCTACCCGAGAATGGGGGCCGTCGACTATCGAGGCGGCAACATCGTGTTGCGAGTCGAACTGGCTGAAGCCCTGCAGTAAGGAGAACGATGAATGGAAGAGCAACGACAAATATTTCTCCATGGACCTCTCGGACAGCGACAACTGCGGGAAGTACTAAGTGCGCAGTTCAGTGGGCTTATCCTGTACCCTGAACTCATCTGGCTGATCTCGCCATGGATGAGTGATTTTGACGTCATTGATAATCGCGGGGGGCAATGGAGTTTTCTTGATCCGTCGTGGGGGGCCAGAATGATCAGTTTCCAGGAACTACTGGCGACGGCGGTGAATAACGGCTGTCCACTCAGGATTGTCACTCGCCCGGACACGCTTAACAAAGTGTTCGTTGAGCGACTGCAGGCAAGACTTTCGCCGGATCATGATATGCAATACTCCTATTATGAGAACCTACATGCCAAGGGCATGTTAACAAAGCACTTCTTTCTGAAAGGTTCGATGAACTACACCTGGAGCGGTGCGAACCTTAACGATGAGCATTTGCTGTTCTCCAGCAACAAAACCCTCATTTCTGACGCACTGATTGAATTCGGTGGGCAATATACCTTCGGTGACAGTGATGAATAACATCCCCTCTTGGCTTCGAGCCTTCTTTGGCGAAAACAATTTGCTAAGCCTCGAAAAACTGCTAAGCGACGCCCCCGGCGCTTACGCTGCCGAGCAGAAAAGCGTGCTGTTGCCTTTGGTGAAGAGCGCACTGGACGGTGAATGGCCCATTATTCTGCCCTGGTGCGACCGCCAACACTGGGTTTTCTTCGCGATGGCGGAAGATGAGCGTACCCTGCAGGAACTCACCAAAGTTATCAATGCCCGGCTTGGTTCAGCCGACGTTAACCCCGAGCGCCAAATTTACCTGAGCCCGACTTCTGGCCCCACTCTCGCGGCGGAAACCGCACTGCTGGAAAATAGCCCAACAGGGTTTATTCGTATTGAGTTGCTGGAAGGCAAACGTGGGGATAAGCAGGCGAAAACGCGGGTTTTTGCCGCCTTGAAAGAGGTGATTGATCTGTTCCGACTGCGCCCATCGCTCGTTCGCACCCGCAAGCGTCCGTTTGGCCGTATCCTCAGTGATTTCATGCTGGCGACAAGTCAAAAAGAGGTTGAGGCCAGCAATAATTTTCTGCAAGAACTGCGCGATAACGGTCTGCTCTCCAAACGCAATCTGCTGCTACTTGAGCTTCAGCAGGCCGGGAAATGGCAAAATTGGGATGCCCTGCTAAACCACCAAGATCTGCCCGACCTGATCCGAGGACGCATTCCCTCGTCGCTGACGAGAATGCTGCTTGCCGCTTATCAGCACCGCTATCTGGGCCATGATGCTCTGAGCTACACACAGGAGATGCCATCAACTTTGCGCCCGGCTTTCCTTGCCCTCCAACCGCTCTTTACGCAGGTTCCACTGCTAGGAAGCGAAGAAGGGGAACTTAACGCCTGGAGAAGTTGGGCGATTGGCGTGGCGCTGGCGGGTGAACAAACCCTGCTCAGCATGATGCCTGACGCGCTGAAATCAGAATGGCTTCAGGAATTACAGCACTGGGCCGAACTCAAGATCACCGGGTACGATACTCCGGCCTCTTCTCCTGTCTCGTTGTTGCTGCCGCCAACAACACTTGAATCTCTGGCCAGTTATCTACAAACGTCATTGACAGCCACAGCCGAAACGCTGGGGAGCTATGCTGAGATATTCAGCACGATAGATCCACAACTACTTGATCAAGCTCAGAAAACCCCTCTACTGAAAACGCTGATTGAGAGCATCAATCGGCTAGCTGACGCGAGCATCACCGGCTGGGACAACTGGTTCTCACGTCTGCGCGAACCCGATGCCGATAGAAACGCTCTGATGCAAATTGTCGCACTGGAGAGTGAACACTGGCCTGCCACCTCCTTCCAAGAATCGGCCTTTGTTCACCTGCTGGCACAGGATTTTCCGCTGCATGCCTTTTCGACACTACGCAACGCCATGCCCGCCTTTATCGAGTGGCTGGGGAAAAACCAACTGCAATTGCAGAGTGCAACATGGTTGAAATGGATGGATGTTCTTGCAATGGAGCAAAGCATCAGTCAGGCGGATATTAAGCTGGCCGCGATGGCGACGGACCACTTCCTGCAAGGCTCTGTTAGCCAAGAAGCGTATCAACAGGCCGGTGCCATGCTGGAATTGATCGTAGAACGAGCCAGTTCTTTCCGCAACCTGCCGGCGATGGGCGAGTTAATCGAACTATTCCTTGATGCTCCGGTGCAGGATCGGGCGACGCTCACCTCGCTTTGGCTCAGCGTTCAGTCTTTTATGAGTGGAATATGGGCACGACTGGATCCGACTACTCGTACCGTTATGCGCAACTTGGCGACAGACGTGCTAGGGGAAGGTGCAGAGCGCGTATTTCCGGCAGAGAAGGATCGCGGTGCGGCAGATGCGGAAAATGAGTTGCCGGACTTATCCGGAGCCAGAGTAGCTATTTATAGCCTGACAGAAGGCGCGGCAAGACGCGCGAAACAGATGCTGGAAACACTATTCGCCGGGATCAGAGTGGAGATTTGCCATGCACACACGGCAACCGACAAACTGGTTAATCAAGCGAAACAGGCTGATTACTTCATATTTTCAGCAGGAAGCGCCACTCATCAGGCCTTCTACGCGGTCTCAGCGCAACGCAGAGATTTAATCTATCCGACAGGTAAAGGTGCGGGGTCAATGCTGAACGCGTTTATTGCACACGTTCAGCAGTAGTGGCATAAAAAGGGGCAAATGCCCCTTTTTATATATTGGCGTTCGCTGCTTTGATATAACTCGTGACCAGATAATCCGTCACTAATGAGATATCTTTCGACAGGTTCTGCAGTTCATTCCATTTACGGACGATAGGCTGACCATCAACATCCGTGCCAAAGTCCCATACGCCACTACTCCATGAGCAAAGCGGCTTAATTCGGTTTAGCTCTTCGACAAAACGAGTATAGGAAGGGATCTCAGTCCAACCTGGTTCACCTTTATAGTCCTGATGTACATGATCGATTTCATCCATCAAGCTGCCAAGTGCAAGAATACCAACGCCATGTAACAAGCGGGAATAACGAGGCTTTTTATCCCAGTCATCAGTAAACACGGTTTCCACAGCCGACCAGAAGTTATTCAGCAGTTTCACCATCTTCCCTTCATCCCCCAACCCTGTCGCCGGGTCACGGAAGCGATACAATGCTCCCTCACGAAGACTGGCGTCGATCATTTTGATCATCGAGTTGTCAGCAATAACCCCATCAGGATTGGTCGCCGTTTTGATGCGCCCCGCAAGTGGACCTTCGCCGAAGTTCAGTCGTTGAGTCAGCAGTGAAGGAAACTTACGCATTTGCAGATCGGATGGCAAACGACCGTGGGTATGCGGTGCCAGTTCGTATAACAACGTTTTGGGCAACGGTTTTGTGGAGTTAACCAACATAAACTGTTCGCGCTGTTCTTCCGCGTCATTGGCTATAAATGCGGAGACCGGCATCATAAACGAGTCAATTTCCGCATCCCGCAAAGCAGCGGTACGTTGTTGACCATCCACAATAAACCCTGGCTTCTCAAAATCCTTCTCTTCGGAGAAAGGTATCACCAAATGCCCCATGTCGCTATTATCTGTAAGTGGTTCAAAACGCACACGCTTATCAAAAGCGATAATCACCGGGTTTGGTATCATCGGATTTGCGCTCTCAATGTAGCGCTGAATTTCGCGAATATGGTTACGTACTTCGGGACGTTGATAACCAACCAAACTCTCTTCGCCGCGGCGAATACGCGAAATCGCTGCAATTCTGCTGATCTGTTTACCTTCTATCGCAAGGCTATAGAGTTGCCTCTCCTCACCCTGTCGGATTCGCAGGGCGGGAACACGATATTCACTCATGACAGTTCCTCTGAGCGTAATGACAATGTGTGCTGTAAACGGTTGTACAACACCTGAATATTATGGAAACCGCGGCGACGGTTACGTTCTGCTCCGCGGAAAATGATGACATTGATACCGATGGCCTGGCAAATATTGCACTGGCATTGTTTCCAAGGACGTTCTCCCAGCGTACGCTCATAATCCGCACGGATTTTGTCGGCCTCTTTTTCACCCGAATGCAAGCGTTCATAAGCCAGGACTGCATCTAGAGTGTTCTCAAGGGACAAAGCCCCTTTATCGTATTCGAGCAGGGCATTCATGGCATCCTTTTCCAGATGCCGTGCAATATCCTGATCAATCACGCCAGATTTTATTTTGCGACTCAAACTTGGATTCGCATCAAACTGAGGGACACGCACAGCGGTATAGGCAGGGCCATCAGGCGTATGATAGTTGTTTTTCCGATCTTTGAAGGCCTGCTGCAGCGGTGTAGTCGAATCAATACTGGTCACACCAAACTTGATAAAGTCGGCGAAACTTTCTGGACGGGCAATGCCAAGCAAGTGAACACGCGTATCACTTTTCAGCAACGGCTTAATCTCTTCGAGAGTCTCAAGGATCTGCGCCGTTTTCAACGGCACCATCCCCCCCATGGTGATATTTTTGTATCCCATGGCTAGCAGGGCCTCGACAGACTGGCGGTAGGAGGTTTTGCTCCATCCATGTGCAACGCCAAAGGGAGTGAAACAGGACTTTTGAGACTTGTTTAAAAACTCTTGAGCCAAGGTCAGCGTGATATCCTGGCGTCGGCGACACTCAGCCAATACTTCGCCACTGAATACCTCACCAGGTTTCTCATAGCCAAAAACGATATGGTCGAGAGAAACGCCATGGTTAAAGCGGGAAATTTCGTAAAACTCAATCACCTCTTCCACTCGGTATGGCGGGACGTCCTGGTTAACATAGGTGAAGGCTCCGCAATCACCCATAGTTTCCATATTTTCCGGCAAGCGGAAAAAGTGCTTCATGCCATTACGGAAGTAACGCAAACGCTGGGCACGGGTATATTTGCTCTCACCGCCGCCTAAGCCATCCACCACGGCTTTAGAAACCAGCATACCGTCGTAAGGATGAGGAAAAACCTCATGCGGATAATGATCGTCACGTTGACGCACGCGATGTTCGTTACGTGTTTCGCGGAAAAAGTCGAAACTGGGATCGATAAAATCCTGACTATCTGGAAAAAAAAACTTTAGCTTCGACAACTTACTCTCCTGTGACGCCACTGCAAAGATTCAAAAAACGGGGGATTCTATCATGAAACCTAGGCAAGCAGCATTAAGCTTTAGCCTCTATCAGGGCCTTAAACTCAGCCCGGAAATGTTTTTCCTCAAATGAATTTCCCGAATTACGAAACTCACGCAGCGCATTTGTTGCACTCAAATCAGGTTTTTGTTGCATAAGCTTTAAAATGAAAGACCTAACTTCCTCCGGGCTGCGGCGAATTCCTTTTTTTACTTCACGCTCAGGTAATTCTTTAAGTTCTTCTACTAACTTTTGAGATAACTCGTTTAAATTATTAAATTTTTTTGAGGTAAACTCTTTTACAATATATTTTGCCACACTGATATTAAGCATGAGCATATTGCATCTCAGCCACTGAGCCATATTTTGATTAGTTTTGAAAAGGTATGCAGTTAATCTGTCATTGATTTTTTTGGAGGTTATAATAAGCAGTTGTTTTTTTGCATCAACCAAATACTCAAGACCATTAATGATATCCAGTTCAATTGCATTGATATAATCTGGAGATCCGCAGATTACATAATAATCTTTTTTGTTTTTTTTCATTAAATCTAAAATAGATGTAGGGTGCTCAGATTTAAAAATAGATCTGCTGGTTATTTCCTTCCACCATGTTCTATGAAAACTTCTCCCTACATATTCCTGAGAATACAATGGTATTGATTCGTCATATCCAACTGCAAAAGTCGCTCTATACGGCACCACCTTATCTTTATGGTGAAGAAGCCCTAATCCAGCAGAAAGCACCCATAAATCAACAGGATAATCAGTTAATATTGCTTTAGCAGTCGCCCAGTGCCCACCTTTATAAAGATCCTCTGCATATACAGTTGCAGATGTAGATATGGCTTCGTTCAGAGCATTGCACCAGGAATTGATAAGCACGCTTGATGGCGTTCGACCTGATGAAAATTGACTCAGACTCAAAATACTTCCGCTACCAAAGTGTTTACCATTCGTACATGTTGTTATTAAGTTGATGTTGCTCATTATCGTCCCCCTGAATCGTGCTACACAAGCTACCTCAGAAAAAGGGGGATGACAAGAGCGGAGGTATCCGTCCCTGAAAAATTTTCAGGGACGGATGTTAGTGATGAATGTACTCGAAATACTCATCTTGAGAATGAGAATATCTTTGGCATCGTCTCAAAATTCCTTTTTCCTCAAGAGATAAACAAAAATTTCGGCATGACTCAAGAAGGACATCAGAACTCTCATCTTTATCTTTAGAAATCAAAGCCCTAGCAAGAGTATCGTAACTAAAGCCTCCAGTTGAGTGCGATACAATGCTCATCGCAAGTTGGGTATCGAAACTTTTCATTGTGCACCTCTGAGTCGCCAGAATAATACAGTTATAAAAAAGTATTGATTATAGTTCAAGTTGGCTTTTTAAAATCACACATAGCAAGCATCAGAAATTAGACTATTTACCAAAGTCATAAGGACTAACTTCCTTTTGTCGATTCGCATCCAAAAAATCAGCCCACCACTGCAGCATCAGTCTCCGTTCATCCAAATACTCAGCCTTATGAATATAAGCTGCACGGACTGAGTTACGCTCTTGGTGGCTCATTTGCTTCTGTACTGCATCCTTTGACCACAATCGTGACTCCATCAGCGAACTACACACGATAGCTCTGAAGCCATACCATTGCCATCGATCAGATTATACTGCTTATCCGTTGGCTTGGCTGTTCTGACTTTAATACCTGTTAGAGCCATGCTTATCCCCTCCCTGTTGGTACAAGCATTATCGAACCGGAAATACCATCATCTATATCAACATCTGTTGGTAGATGTACGCTGAAGTCAGTTGACCTTGAGAAAGTTAATATAGCGAGAATGATAGATAAATATTGGATTTCAGGCACAAAAAAAAACGTCTATTGATGTTCCGATGGTATCGAAGGCCGGACTCGAATCGGCTCTTCTCATTCAAAGGACTTTATGGAGCTCAATACTATTTATTTTTCCTAAGCCATTCACATAGTCCCCATACCACTGCAACATTTCCCTTCTCTGCTCCAGATACTGCGCATGGTTATACGTCCCACGGATTGTGTTCTTGTCCACATGTGCCAACTGCAATTCGATCCACGCCGTGTTATAGCCCTGCTCATGTAAGATGGTACTCATCGTGTGCCGGAATCCATGTCCTGTCGCCTTCCCGTGATACCCAATACGCTTTAGCACCTGATTGATACTCGCTTCACTCATTGGCTTCGTGATGTCATTACGCCCCGGAAATACCAGCGAATAACGTCCGGTAACTGCCTGGATCTCATGCAGTGCTTCAACCACCTGAGTTGATAACGGCACCATGTGCGGCCGCCTCATCTTCATGCGTTCTTTTGGCACCTCCCAAATCGCTTTATCAAGGTCGAACTCTTTCCACTCGGCCAACCTCAGCTCAATTGTTCGAACGCCAGTCAGCATCAAAATAAGCGTAGCAAGCCGTGTAATCGGACTGCCGCTGTAATTCTCCAGTGCCTGTAAGAATGCTGGCAGTTCATCAGCGAGTAAGTGAGGGAAATGCTGAGGTTTTGGTGTCGCCAATGCACTCGCAAGATCCGCAACCGGATTTATCTCCGCCCTGCCCGTCACGATTGCATAGGTGAATACCTGCTTGCAGGCTTGTCGAATCTTACGCAGCTTATCCAGTACGCCGCGCTTTTCCAGCTTTCGCAGTGTCGTTAGCATCTCCAGCGGTTTGATTTCAGCGATGGGGCGTTTGCCAAGATCCGGAAAGATGTCATTTTCAAACGCCTCCATCAGATCATCGGCATAACCCTTCGACCATCCCGGACGCTTGTACTCATGCCATTCCAGAGCAAGCGCTTTGAAGTTGTTCTCAATAGCAACTTTCCGGGTTTGCTTAACAATCTTCTTCAGCCCGCTCGGATCGATGCTGTTGGCGATCTTCCGCTTAGCTTCATCACGACGCTGTCTGGCTTCGGAAAGCGAGATTTCAGGATAAACACCTAGCGCCAATGTCTTCTGCTTGCCATCGAAGCGATACTGCAGCCGCCAGTATTTAGAACCATTCGGGTGCACCATCAAGTGCATCCCTTCTCCATCGGTAAGCTTGAAAGCTTTTTCGGTAGATTTCGCACTTCTGACTTTTACATCTGTTAGCGCCATTGGCTGCTCTCCATCATTGGATGTTGGTACAAAAGCCCTTGAACGGACCTGTACCAACACATATACCAACAAAGATTACTTGATGTGGGTTTATGTCGATAGACTCAGGTTGAATTTGAATGCCTGATATAACGATAAATTACTGAATTTTGAGCATAAAAAAAGACGTCAGTTGACGTCTCTTGATATGAAAATGGCACGCCCTACAGGATTCGAACCTGTGACCTACGGCTTAGAAGGCCGGTGCTCTATCCAACTGAGCTAAGGGCGCATGGAGATGGCACGGATTATACGTCGGGGAGCGGGTACGTCAACGTTTTTGCCGTATCTCCGCAGCGAAGTGCTGCGGGAATAACCAACTGGCATTAATGACGCCTGCGCCATTCGCTGAGCGACACG
>Ga0308161_1003856_pt1 | contig 14158 bp, 14 predicted proteins | sample PhyFR2_FD_201034 | JGI IMG/M metagenome (GOLD analysis project Ga0308161, IMG submission 201034) | Phyllosphere microbial communities from UC Gill Tract Community Farm, Albany, California, United States - DLSLF.R2 | ecosystem: Host-associated > Plants > Phyllosphere > Unclassified | place: USA...
GCCCGTCTGCGCGGCTTCGTCGACGAGCTTCTCGCGCAGGGAACGACGACCATCGAGATCAAGAGCGGCTACGGGCTGAGCGTCGCGGACGAGGAGCGTCTCGTCCGGCTCGCCGCCGAGGTCACCCCCGAGGTCACTTTTCTCGGAGCTCACGTGGTGCCCGCGGAGTACGCCGACCGCGCCGACGAGTACGTCGACCTGGTGACGGGGCCGATGCTCGACGCCTGCGCGCCGCACTCCAGATGGATCGACGTGTTCTGCGAGACCGGGGCGTTCTCGGTCGCGCAGTCGCGGCGCGTGCTCGAGGCGGGCATCGCGAAGGGCCTCATGCCGAAAGTGCATGCGAGCCAGCTGGGCCCGGGCGACGGCGTGCGCCTCGCCGTCGAGCTCGGTGCGGCGTCGATCGATCACGGCACCTACCTGACCGACGACGACATCGCCGCGCTCGCCGCCTCCGACACCGTGCTCACGCTGCTGCCCGGCGTCGAGTTCTCGACCCGTCAGCCGTACCCGGACGCGCGTCGACTGATCGATGCGGGTGTCACCGTGGCCCTCGCGTGCGACACGAACCCGGGCTCGAGCTTCACTTCGTCGATGGCGTTCTGCATCGCGATCGCGGTGCGCGACATGGGCATGACACCTGCCGAGGCGGTATGGGCGGCGACCGCCGGGGGAGCGCGGGCCCTGCGTCGCGACGACGTCGGCGCGATCACGCCGGGCGCACGGGCAGACCTCGTGCTTCTGACGGCGCCCACGCGCATCCACCTGGCGTACCGACCCGGCGTCCCGCTGGTGGATCGGGTGTGGAAAGACGGTGCTGCGGTCTACGCGGCATCCGGAATCGCACGAGGAACGGATACCCATGGCTCTCTCTCACGATGACCTCTGGCCGCGCGCCGGATCCTGGCCTGCCTTCGCCGCCGGTGACGATGCGGATGCCGTGCTGATCGGCGTTCCGACCTGGCGCACCTCGCTGTCGCCGACCGGCGCGCACGCGACTCCCGCGGCGATCCGAGAGGCGCTGACCCGGTACAGCACGACGCTCATGGGGCCGCCCGTCGTCGATCTCGCCGGGGCGCTGCGAGTTCTCGACGCCGGCGATGTGGTCGAGCCCGACGGCGAGGCCGGGATCGCTGCGAGTGTTGCGCGCGTGCACGAGCTCGCGGAGTCCGCTCGTCTCGTGATCGCTCTCGGCGGCGACAACGCCCTGACCTATCCGGTGGCGCGGGGCGCACGGGCCAGCGGGTTGATCACGATCGACGCCCATCTCGACCTCCGTGACGGTGTGTCGAACGGGTCACCGGTGCGGCGCCTGGTGGCGGACGCCCCGGACGGCGAGCGGATCGACCCGACGAGGATCGTGCAGATCGGGATCGCGGACTTCGCGAACTCCGCGGCCTACGCCGCACGAGCCGCCGAGTGGGGCATCCGCGTGATCACGCTCGACGAGGTCAGGCGCCGGGGCATCGACGACGTCGTCGCCGAGGCGTTGCTCGTCGCGGGAGCCGGCGCTGACGCCCGCATCCATCTCGATGTCGACGTCGACGCCGCCGATCGGGCCGCAGCGCCCGGGTGTCCGGCGAGCGTGCCCGGCGGGTTCGCCGCGTGGGAGCTGCGCGCGCTGGTCCGCTCGATCGTCGCGGATCGGCGCGTCGTCAGCGCCGACATCGCCGAGGTCGACGCGACCGCCGACACCGACGACATGCGCACGGTCAGACTCGCGGCCCTCTGCGTGCTCGAGATGCTCGCGGGCCTCGCCGCGCGCTGACGACCTCTCAGTCGCGGAGCGTCCACGACGCTCGGCACGGCTCAGAAGAACAGCATGGCCTTGTACGCGATGATCGACGAGACCACGGCGAGAACGATGATGAGCCCCGTCGCAGCCAGCGGCACCACCCAGACCTTCGGGCGGCGGCGCAGCAGGATGATGAGCACCATGCTCGCGAGTTGGATGATCCCGGCCGCGATCATGAAACCTTGGAAGTTGTAGCCGAGGAGGTCCCCATCGCAGTTCGGCGCGCAAGCCGGGGTCGAGATCCCGAGGAATCCCACCCAGAACACCGCTGCCATCGCGGCGAGGAGTTGAACGCTCCACGCGACGAGGCTCGCCCAGTACTCGGGGGCCGGTCGAGGCCGGAGTCCGAGGCCGATGGCGGTTGCGATCCCGAGTGCCAGCAGGGCGATCAGCGCGGCCGCACCGAAGAGCGCGTTCATCTGTCGGTTCTCCCACGCGGCGTTCCAGGTCGTCGAGGCCGACGCAACCCCGGACCCGCGGTCGTCTCGACGGCGCTCGCGCGGATGGTCGACGCGGCGAGCAGCCCCGCAGCCGGGATGATGTTGAGGCTCAGCCCTGGCTGCAGAACGGCCGCGACGATCAGCAGAATCGTCGCCACGAGCCCCAGAATCCACGAGAGCGGTCCCGTCGGCACAAGGCTCAACAGGGCCAAGGCGACGCCGAGCACGCTGACGAGCGCTGCAGGGCCGACCGCCTCCAGCCAGTACTCGGCGCCCGTCATGGGTGCGTACTGATCCTGAACATTCGTCGCCGACCCGTACCAGGTCAGCCCGAGCACCCACGCGGCGGACACGGCTGCGAGAATCACGAGCGCCGGACGCGCCTGTCGAGAGGGGCGGACGAGCAGAGCGATGAGGCAACCGGAGAGCACGACAGTGAGCCACCCGATGGCGAGGATGCCTGCGATGCCGAGGTACCCGATCCCGTCGCTGCAGGTCCAGGTCCCCGCTCCCTCAGAGCCCGGGGGCTGCATCCCGCAGTTGTGGTGCAACTGGTCCTGCACGAGTTCCACGGCGGAGCCCGCGAGGACGAAGGCGATGATGCCGCTGGCCAGCACAGCGAGTCCTGCGACGACTTGCTGCCGAGTACCCCGACTCGCTCGCCGGCGATCTGGACGGGGGGATGCGACAGCGGCGGCCATAGATGAGGACCCTAGCAACTGCACCTGATGCGCGTGGCGCGGGGATCCCCGTGTTCGGGCCCGGTCTCAGAGGTCGGCAGCCCTCTTCAGCTCTGCGAGTCTCTCGCCCGGGGTCCCCGTGAGCGTCACGATCGGCGGCGCATCACCGGTGCGTTCGAGGTCGTATGCGCGGGATGGAAGTCGGAGACCAGCGTGCTCTTGCCGCTCGCATGAGTGCCCGACACGACGATGTGCACGACTCAGACCCCGGGGATGAGCAGGTGGGCGATCGTGAAGATCGCGAGGCCCGCGAGGGCGCCGACGAAGGTGCCGTTCAGGCGGATGTACTGCAGGTCGCGGCCGACCATGAGCTCGATCTTCTCGGTGGTCTCGACCGGGTCCCAGCGCTCGACGGTGTCGGTGATGATCGACGCGATGTCGTGACGGTAGCGGTCGACGAGGAACACCGCGGCGTCCGACACCCAGGTGTCGACACGGTGCTGCAGCGCGGCATCCGTCGTGAGCCTGTCGCCGACCTCCTGCAGAGCCTGCGCCGCGCGCACGCGCAGCCCGCTGTCGGGGTCGGCGAGAGCGGTGAGAAGTCCGTTCTTCGCGGTGTTCCACGCCTCGGCGGCGAGGGCGCCGACACGGGGACTGTCGAACAGCGACGACTTCGCGTTCTCGAGCTTCTCCCGCGTCGCCGGGTCATTCTGCAGGCTGTCGGCGAGGCGCGCGAGATACCCGTCGACGGCGATGCGCGCCGGATGCGTCGGGTCGGCCTGCACCGCGCGGACGAACTTGACCGCCTCGTTGTAGGCGGTGTCGTCGACGAACCGGTGCGCGAGCTTCGGCACCCAGCCGGGCAGGCGGCGGGAGATGAGTCCCGAGAACGACTCGGCGTTGGCATCCAGCCACCGGGCGATGCTGTCGGCGGCGAGATCGACGGCGCCGTGGTGGGCATCGGCCTCGACGATCTTCTCGAGCCAGGCGCCGGCCGGCGGACCCCACTCGGGTGAGACCAGGTGCTCGCGGGCGAGGTCGGTGATGAGGTCGCGCACGTCGTCGTCGCTGAGCGCGTTGAGCACGGCCGTCGCGATCGTCGCGCCCTCGGCTGCCACCCGCTCGGCGTGGGCGGGGTCACGCAGCCACTCGCCTCCGCGTTTCGCGATCTCGGTGCTGGCGAGCTTGGTGCGCACCACGCTGCCTTCGAGGAAGTTGGTCTCGACGAACTCGCCGAGCGTGCGTCCGATCTCGTCCTTGCGGCTGGGGATGATCGCGGTGTGCGGGATGGGCAGGCCGAGCGGACGGCGGAACAGCGCGGTCACCGCGAACCAGTCGGCGAGGGCACCGACCATGCCGCCCTCCGCGGCGGCCCGCACGTAGCCCAGCCACGGCTGTCGCTCCTGCAGCGCGAACGCGATCACGAACACGACCGCCATGAAGATCAGTGCGCCGAGGGCCACGGCCTTCATGCGGCGCAGGGCGCGCAGGCGTTCCTGATCGGCGGGAGAGAGGAGAGCCCTCGGTGTGCGCGGCATGACGTCATCCTTTCACGCGGGCAGTGGCGAGAGCCCGGGCTCGCGGAATCCGCGCTCCGTCATGCGGGACTTCGGGCGCTGTGTAGTACCATCACTACATTCCGAATCGAGGTGCATCGTGTTCACCATGACCGCTCGTGAGTTCAACCAGTCCGTGGCGCGGGCGCAGCGCGTCGCCGATGATCAGCCCGTGATGATCACGAAGCGCGGCGAGCCCGCGTACGTGCTGCTCTCGATCGACGAATACGACCGGCTCGCCCCGGCCCGGCCCCGGTCGATTCTCGAATTCCTCGCGATGCCGGCGGAAGACCTCGCAGGCGACGACGGCGAGTTCGATCGCATCATCGACGAGGTCGTCGCCGACAGGAAGAAGGACCTCTGTCGTCCTCCGATCGAGTTCTGACCGATGTACCTGATCGACACGAACACGTTCTCCGAGGCGAGGCGCGCAACAAGCCTCGGCGCCGCCGCCCGCGCCTGGATGGAGAGTGGCGTACCGGAGTCGATCCATATGAGCGCGATCACCGACTACGAGCTGGAGCTCGGTGTCCTCGCACTTCAGCGTCGCGATCCGCGTCAGGCGCTCGCGCTACGACGGTGGCTGGACGCGCTCCGCCTCGGGCTCGGCTCCCGCATCCTTCCCGTTTCGCCGGAGATCGCACGTACGTGCGCCGCTCTCACCGTGCCGGATCGTCGTCCGTGGGCGGACGCGCTCATCGCCGCCACCGCTCTGCACCATGGACTGACGCTCGTCACCAGGAACGAGAAGGACTTCGACATCCCCGGCCTCGCCGTCGTCAATCCGTTCTCGGGCTGACGAGGGTCGGGGCCGAGTACCCTCGAAGCGTGATCGAAGACATCAAGAAGCGTGCGCTGCACCGCACCAGCATCCTCGAGGGGCAGATGCGCGGAGTCGCGCGGATGATCGAGAGCGAGGAGTACTGCATGGACATCATCACGCAGTCCCGCGCGATCCAGCGGTCCCTCGAATCCCTGAATCGGCTGCTGCTCGAGAATCACCTGCGCACGCACGTCACTCACATGTTCGAGGAGGGCGGGGAGGAGCGCGACAAGGCCGTCGCGGAACTGCTCAAGGCGTTCGACTTCGATCGCAAGTAGCGGCCTCCCCGGCCCCGCTCACGTGCGGCCGTCGAACACCTCGCCCTCCATGGCGTCGTAGCCCTCGGACTGCGGGTCGCCGTGCGAGCCGCCCGACAGGGCGTACTCCTCTTCCGGCGAGAGCACGAGGCGGTGCCGGAAGAACAGGCCGAACCCGAGCAGGATGATCGCGTAGACGATCGCGATCGCGATGATCGCCGGGCCGAAAGTGGGGTTCAGCAGGAAGCCGACGAAGATCAGGGCGGCGATCACGAGGGCGATGACCGCACCCGGGATCCCCCACGGGCTGATGTAGGGGCGGTCGACGTTCGGGAACTTCTTGCGCAGGATGATGAACGACACCAGCTGGAGTCCGTAGGCGACGACCGCGCCCCAGACGGCGATGTTCAGCACGATCGCACCGGCCACCGTTCCGGCGCCCTCCGAGTCGACCGCGGTGAGCACGTCGAGCACGATCAGGGCGACGAAGCCGATCGCTGCGCCGACGGTGAGCGCGACCCAGGGGGTCTGACGCTTTCCGGTGAGTGAGAGGAAGCGCGGGTAGTACCCGGCCCGGGACAGCGAGTACATGTTGCGCCCGTAGGCGAACATGATGCCCTGCAGCGAGGCCAGCAGGCCGATCAGAGCGAAGAGCGCGAGCACGGCGGCGAGCTGATCGCCCACGATGGCGCGGAAGCCGTCGAGCAGGGGCTCGCCCGCCGTTCCGGTCGCCTCGGCGCCGATCACTCCGGTGTTGAGGAACAGCACCAGCAGTCCGGTGACGATGAGGGTGCCGCGGGCCCAGAATCCCGCCTTCGGGATGTCCCGGGTAGGGTTGTGCGACTCCTCCGCGGCAAGCGGCAGCTCCTCGATGCCGAGGAAGAACCACATCGCGAACGGCAGCGCGAACAGGATCGGCAGGACGCCGTGCGGGAGGAACGCGGTCTGGCCCTCGTCGGGGACGATGTCCCACAGGGCATCCCACGAGAACGCCCCCGAGAACAGGGCCATGGCGGAGAAGACGAGGATGATGCCGATCGAGATCACCGAGACGACGATCGCGAACCGGAACGAGATCGCGGCGCCCGCGGAGTTCAGCGCGATGAAGACCACGTAGAGGATGAGGTACCAGACCCATCCGGGGAGTTCGAGTCCCAGCAGCTCGCTGGTGATGCCGTTGGCGTACGACGCCGAGAAGTAGACGATCACCGCCGTGGTCGCGACGTACTCGATGGTCTCGGCCGCGCCGGTGACGAGGCCGCCCCAGGGGCCCATGGCCGAGCGGGCGAAGGAGTAGGCGCCGCCGGTGTGCGGCATCGCCGCCGCCATCTCGCCGATCGCGAAGATCATTCCGTAGTACATCGCGACGAGGATGGCGAAGGCGATGAGCATCCCGCCGAAGCCCGCGAAGTCGATGCCGAAGTTCCAGCCCGAGAAGTCTCCCGAGATCACCGCGGCGACCGCGAGGCCCCACAGTCCCCAGACACCGGCCGACCTCTTCAGGGTGCGCTTCTCGAAATAGTCACTTCCGGCGCGTGTATAGGTCGCTCCGGCGACCTTGCGCGATTCATTGCTCTGCTGGGACATCCGCTCTCCGTTCGCATGCGTGCAGGCGCCGGGTGCACCTTGCGGATGATTGTGGCAGTCAATGGTGGTTTCGTCTACCTTTAGACGCCTCGGTGATCTACTCTGAGGGCGAAGCCGGTCGGCCGATCGCTTCACCGCACGAGAACGGAGCGTCAGATGTCGGGCAACCTGAGCATCGAACAGCTGGATGCCGGCATCGCCGCCGGCGAGATCGACACGGTGATCGTGGCCTTCGCGGATGCGCAGGGGCGACTGGTCGGCAAACGCGTGTCGGCGCGGCTGTTCCAGGAGGACATCCTGGCTCACGGGGCCGAAGCCTGCGACTACCTGCTGTCGGTCGACGTCGACATGAACACGGTCGACGGCTATGCGATGTCCGGCTGGGACCGCGGGTACGGCGACATGGTCCTCAAGCCTGACGTCGAGACTCTGCGCAACATCCCCTGGATCGACGGCACCGTGCTGATCATGGCCGATCTCGTGTGGCAGAACGGCGAGCCCGTCGGCCCGTCGCCCCGGGCCATCCTCGACCGTCAGCGCGACCGCCTCGCCGAGCGGGGGTGGACCGCGTACTCGGGCACCGAGCTCGAGTTCATCGTCTTCGACAACACCTATCGCGATGCGTGGGCGCGCAAGTACGAGGGGCTGACACCGGCGACGGACTACAACGTCGACTACAACCTGCTCGCGTCGACCCGGATGGAACCGCTGCTGCGCGACATCCGCAACAGTATGGACGGCGCGGGGCTCTACTGCGAGGGCGTGAAGGGCGAGTGCAACTTCGGTCAGCAGGAGATCGCGTTCCGCTACGCGGAGGTGCGCGAGACCGCCGACCAGCACGCGATCTACAAGAACGGGGCGAAGGAGATCGCCGAGCAGCACGGCAAGGCGCTCACCTTCATGGCGAAGTTCAACGAGCGCGAGGGCAACAGCTGTCACATCCATCTGTCGCTGCGCGACGAGTCGGGTGCCCCGGTGATGGCCGGCGACGGCGAGCACGGATTCAGCCCGGTCATGGAGCACTGGATCGCCGGCATCCTGGCCACGCTCCGCGAATTCACCCTGCTGTTCGCACCGAACATCAACTCCTACAAGCGATTCGCGAAGGGCAGCTTCGCCCCGACGGGCGTGGCCTGGGGCATCGACAACCGCACCTGCGCGCTGCGCGTGGTCGGGTCGGGATCGGCACTCCGGGTCGAGAACCGCGTGCCCGGGGGAGACGTGAACCCGTACCTCGCCATCTCGGCCATCATCGCGGGCGGCCTGTACGGCATCGAGAACGAGCTGCCGCTGCCCGAGCGCTTCACCGGCAACGCCTATGAGGATGCGGTCGACCACCTGCCCACGACGCTGCGCGAAGCCGCGAGTCTGTTCAGCGAGTCGACGATCGCACGGCAGGCGTTCGGCGACGACGTGGTCGAGCACTACCTGAACCAGGCTCGCATCGAGGTCGAAGCCTACGACGCGGCCGTCACCGACTGGGAGCGCATCCGTGGTTTCGAGCGCCTCTGACCCGGCGCCGCTGATCGGCGTCACCACGTACCTCGAGCGCGCGCAGCAGGGGGTGTGGGATGTGCGTGCGGCGTTCCTCCCCGAGCAGTACCTCACGAGCGTGACCTCCTCCGGCGGCATCGCGCTGCTGCTGCCTCCGCAGGATCCGGATGCCGCGGACGCCGCGATCTCGGGCATGCACGGCCTCCTGCTCTCCGGCGGAGCGGACGTCGCCCCCGAGCTCTACGGGGAGGACCGGCATCCGCTCACCGACCCCGCCCGCGTCGACCGCGACGCGTGGGAGCTCGCGCTGTTCCGCGCCGCGGAGCGGCGGGGCATCCCGGTGCTGGCGATCTGCCGCGGCCTGCAGCTCGTGAACGTCGCGCGAGGCGGCAGCCTCCAGCAGCACCTGCCCGAATCGCTCGGCACCGAGAAGTACCGCATCGGCGGCGGCGTCTTCGCCGAGCACGACGTCGAGGTGTCGACCGACACCCCGCTCGCCGACATCATCGGCGAGACCGAGATGCGCGTGCACAGCTACCACCACCAGGGAGTGGGCCGTCTCGGCGACCGGCTCGTGGCGGCCGCGCACTCCGATGACGGACTCGTGCAGGCGTTCGTCGACACGTCGGTCGGACACATCGTCGGCGTCCAATGGCACCCGGAGGAGAACGCCGAGGACCGACGCCTCTTCACCGATCTCGTCTCACAGGCCCGTGCGTTCGCCGCGCGGCGGAAGGAGGACGCCCGATGAGCGCGTTCACAGTCATCAACCCCTCGACCGGGACGGCGATCCGCGAGATCGCGCGCGCGGGCATCGCAGAGACGGATGCCGCGATCGCGCGCGCCGTGGCGGCACAGCGACGGTGGGCCGCTCTCGCCCCCGTCGCCCGCGCCGATGCGCTGCGCGCCTTCGCCCGCACGGTCGAGGGTGCAGCCGAGGAGCTCGCGCAGCTCGAAGTACTGAACTCCGGGCACCCGATCGGCTCCGCGCGCTGGGAGGCGGGTCACGTCGCGCAGGTGCTCAACTACTACTCGGCCGACCCCGAGCGGCTGTCGGGCCGGCAGATCCCGGTGGCGGGCGGGCTCGACGTCACCTTCCACGACCCGTACGGCGTGGTCGGAGTCATCGTTCCGTGGAACTTCCCGATGACGATCGCCGCGTGGGCGTTCGCGCCGGCGCTCGCCGCGGGCAATGCGGTGGTGCTCAAGCCCGCCGAGCTCACGCCTCTCACGGCCATCCGCCTCGGCGAGCTTGCCCTCGAAGCGGGCCTGCCCGAGGGGCTGTTCGAAGTCGTCACCGGTTCGGGTTCGGTCGTGGGTCAGCGGCTCGTCGAGCATCCGGATGTCCGCAAGGTGGTCTTCACCGGATCGACCGAGGTCGGCATCGAGGTCGCTGCCGGATGCGCCCGCGCGCTCAAGCCGGTGACTCTCGAGCTCGGCGGCAAGAGCGCGAACATCGTGTTCGACGACGCCGATCTCGAGAAGGCGGCCGTGGCCGTGCCGGGTTCGGTGTTCGACAACGCGGGCCAGGACTGCTGCGCCCGCAGCCGGCTGCTCGTGCAGCGTTCGGTGTACGACCGGTTCCTCGAGCTGCTCGAACCGGCGGTCGCCGCCTGGCGGGTCGGCGACCCGTCACGCAGCGACACAGACATGGGCCCGCTCATCTCGGCCGCGCATCGCGACACCGTGGCGGCATTCCTCGACGGCGCGGACATCGCCTTCCGCGGCAGCGCTCCGCAGGGCGACGGCTTCTGGTTCGCCCCGGCCGTGGTGCTCTCCGATCCGGACGACCGGATCGCCCAGCAGGAGGTCTTCGGGCCCGTGGTCGCCGTCATGCCGTTCGACGACGAGGCCGACGCGATCCGGCTTGCCAACGACACCGTCTACGGTCTCGCGGGCTCGCTCTGGACCGAGAACCTCGGCCGCGGGGTGAGGGTGTCGCGCGCGGTACAGAGCGGCGTGCTCTCGGTCAACTCGCACTCCTCGGTGCGGTACGCGACGCCGTTCGGCGGCATGAAGGCCTCGGGGCTCGGGAGAGAGCTCGGACCGGACGCCGCCGAGCACTTCACCGAGACCAAGAACGTCTTCTTCGCGACCGACGACTGATCGCGCACACAGATTCCCGCATCCCCACCCTGCAACGGAGAAACACATGAGCATCGATCTGACCCAGCGACTCAAGGACCGCGTCGCCATCATCACGGGTGGCGCGAGCGGCATCGGATTCGCCACCGCCCAGCGCTTCGCGGCCGAGGGGGCGTTCGTCGTCATCGCCGACGTCGATCCCGCCACGGGAGAAGCGGCCGCGGCTGACGTGGGCGGCGTGTTCCGCCCGGTCGACGTCGCCGACGAGGAGAAGGTGAACACGCTTTTCGACGGCGTGGCCGCCGAGTTCGGCCGCCTCGACATCGCGTTCAACAACGCGGGGATCTCGCCGGCGGACGACGACTCGATCGAGACGACCGAGCTGCCGGCCTGGGACCGGGTGCAGGACGTCAACCTCAAGAGCGTGTACCTCTGCAGTCGGGCGGCACTCCGCCACATGGTGCCCGCGGGCCGAGGGTCGATCATCAACACCGCCTCGTTCGTCGCCCTGCTCGGATCGGCCACTTCGCAGATCAGCTACACAGCGTCGAAGGGCGGCGTTCTCGCGATGTCGCGCGAGCTCGGCGTGCAGTTCGCCCGCCAGGGAGTGCGCGTGAACGCCCTGTGCCCCGGGCCCGTGAACACCCCGCTGCTGCAGGAGCTGTTCGCGAAGGACCCCGAGCGCGCGCAGCGGCGCCTCGTGCATGTGCCGATGGGACGCTTCGCGGAGCCGTCCGAACTCGCGGCGGCCGTGGCCTTCCTCGCCTCGGACGACTCCTCGTTCATCACCGCCAGCGCCTTCGTCGTCGACGGCGGCATCACCAACGCCTACGTCACCCCGCTGTGAAGCGGGATCATGTCGCTGTGACAGGGTGAAGGATATGAGCGAGCACCTTTCCGACGGCGATCTCGTCGAGGTGCGCCGGGCCGTCTACCGGCCGCTGCGACGGGGCAATGCGCTCGAGGATGCGGTCGCTCGCCTCGTCCAGACGATCCGCCTCGGCGTGGTCGCGCCAGGGGAGTCGCTGCCGCCGGAGCGCGAACTCGCGGCATCCTTCGGCGTCAGCCGGGACACCGTCCGTGAAGCGATCCGCGAACTCGCCGACACCGGGTACCTGGTGCCCAAAAGGGGGCGATATGGAGGCACGTTCGTCGCCGATCCGCTGCCCCATCCCGCGGACGCCGGGGCCGTGACGGCCACCGAGATCGACGACGTACTGGGCCTTCGACGTGTCCTCGAGACCGGCGCAGCACGTGCGGCTGCCGGACGGTCGCTGGACGCCGCGACCCGCGCCGACCTGTGGGCGCGCCATGAGGCGGCCCTGCCGGCCGGCCCCGAGGAGTACCGGCGCCTCGACACTCTGCTGCACCTCGCGATCGCCGAGGCCGCCGGCATCCCCTCCCTCGTCGCGCTGGTCGCCGAGAACCGGGCCGACGTCAACGCCTGGCTCGACACCTTCCCTCTGATGCCCCGCAACATCCAGCACTCGGGAGAGCAGCACGAGCAGATCGTCTCGGCCATCCTCGCCGGACGGCCCGACGCCGCGGAGGCGGCGATGCGCGATCACCTCGCCGGCTCCGAGTCGCTGCTGCGCGGGTTCCTGGTCTGACGCCGCGCCGTAAGCACTCGGATCAGCTGCGGGCGTGCTCGTCGGCGACCGACAGCGCCTCGTCGAGAACGGCGAGACCGCGCACGAGATCTTCTTCGCCGATCACGAGCGGCGGCGCCACATGCATGCGGTTGAAGTGGGTGAACGGCCAGACGCCGGCCTTCTTCGCCGCCGCGGCGAAGGCGCCCATGGGGGCGGCATCCGCTCCGCTCGCGTTGAACGGCACGAGCGGCTCGCGCGTCTCCTTGTCGCGCACCAGCTCCACCGCCCAGAACAGTCCGCGGCCGCGCACCTCGCCGACGCTCGGGTGGGTGTCGACCCAGCGGCGCAGGGTCGGCTCGACGATGCGCTCGCCGAGATCGCGCACGCGTTCGAGGATGCCGTCGCGGCGGAACACCTCGAACGTCGCGACGCCCGCGGCGCACGCGAGCGGATGGCCCGAGTACGTCAGCCCGCCGGCGAAAGGCGTGGTGTCGAACGCCTGGGCGATGCGCTCCGAGATCACGACGCCGCCGAGCGGCACGTAGCCCGAGTTCACGCCCTTGGCGAAGGTGATCAGGTCGGGGCGCCCGTCGTACGCGTCGATCCCGAACCATTCGCCGAGCCGGCCGAAGCCGACCATGACCTCGTCGGCGATGTAGACGATGCCGTAGCGGTCGCACAGCTCGCGCACGCCCTGCAGGTAGCCGGGCGGCGGCACGAGCACGCCGTTCGTGCCGACGACGGTCTCGATGATGATCGCGGCGATCGTGGCGGGTCCCTCGAGCTGAATCGTCTGCTCGAGGTGGGCGAGCGCCCGCTCGGACTCCTGCTCGGGCGTCTCGGCGTGGAACGGCGACCGATAGAGGTAGGGCCCGAAGAAGCGCACGGCCCCCGAGTCCGGCGTGCCGTTCGCCCAGCTTCGGGGGTCGCCCGTCAGAGAGATCGCGGTCGCGGTGGACCCGTGATAGCTGCGGTACATCGAGAGCACCTTGTGTCGACCGGTCGACTGACGCGCCATGCGCACCGCGTACTCGTTGGCCTCGGCGCCGCCGTTCGTGAAGAACACCTTCTGGAATCCCTCGGGCGCGACCTCGACGATGAGCCGGGCGAGCTCGCCCCGCACGTCGTTGGCCATCGCGGGCTGGATCGTCGAGAGACGGCCGGCCTGCTGCTGGATCGCTGCGACCAGATCGGGATGCTGGTGCCCGAGGTTCAGGTTCACCAGCTGGCTCGAGAAGTCGAGGTAGGCGTTGCCGGCGTAGTCCCAGAACGTCGAGCCCTCGCCCGCCGCGACCGGCAGCGGATCGATCAGGCCCTGGGCGCTCCAGGAGTGGAACACGTGGCCGCGGTCATCCGCTCGCACCTGCGCCTCGGCCCCGGGGGCGGGGAGCGGGTGCGATGCGCCGTGGCGATCGGTGAAGGTCGTCATGTCGTGTGTCGCTCTCTGACTCAGTGGTTGCTCGGGAAGCCCAGGTCGATCTGCGAGGGCGTGTGGTCGGGCCAGCGGGTGGTGACCACCTTCGACCGAGTGTAGAAGTGCACCGACTCGGGGCCGTAGATGTGCGAGTCGCCGAACAGCGAGTCCTTCCAGCCGCCGAACGAGTACGCGCCGATCGGCACGGGGATCGGCACGTTGACGCCGACCATGCCGACCTCGATGTCGAACTCGTACTGGCGGGCGGTGCCGCCGTCGCGGGTGAAGATCGCGGTGCCGTTGCCGTATGCGTTGGAGTTCACGAGCTCGACCGCGTCGGCGTACGTCTCGACCCGCACCACCGAGAGCACCGGGCCGAAGATCTCGTCGTCGTACACCGCCATGCCGGGCGCGACGTGATCGATGAGGCTGACC
>Ga0308161_1003857_pt1 | contig 14155 bp, 11 predicted proteins | sample PhyFR2_FD_201034 | JGI IMG/M metagenome (GOLD analysis project Ga0308161, IMG submission 201034) | Phyllosphere microbial communities from UC Gill Tract Community Farm, Albany, California, United States - DLSLF.R2 | ecosystem: Host-associated > Plants > Phyllosphere > Unclassified | place: USA...
AACTGCGCGCCCAGGTGTTCGACCTGTTCTTCCAGGGGAAGCGCAGCATCGACCGCGCCGAGGGCGGACTGGGCATCGGCCTGTCGCTGGTGAAGAACATCGTCGAGCTGCACGGCGGCCGCGTCGAGGCGAAGAGCGAGGGCAAGGGCCGCGGCAGCGAATTCGTGGTCCTGCTGCCGCTGCTGACGCCGGGCGCCGCCGCGGAAGACAGCGCGCTGCCGCCGCTGTCGGCACCGAGCGCCGCACGGCGCCGCATCATGCTGGTCGACGACAACGTCGACGGTGCCGAGACCCTGGCGCGCCTGCTGGTCGCGCACGGCCACGAGGTCCGGGTCTTCCATGAGCCGATCGCGGCGCTGGCGGCGGTACGCGCCTTCCGCCCCGACCTGGCGGTGCTCGACATCGGCCTGCCGGTGCTGGACGGCTACGAGCTGGCGCGCCGCATGCGCACGCTGCTGGACGGCCATCCCTGCCGCCTGGTGGCGCTGACCGGCTACGGCCAGGAAGCCGACAAGGCCAGGAGCGGCCAGGCCGGCTTCGAGCGGCACCTGGTCAAGCCGGTCAATCCGGACCTGGTGGTCGACCTGGCGGCATCCGGCCCCGGCACCTCGCCAAGCGCATCTCACGGTTAAAATAGCGGCTTTACAGATTAGATCAGGGGTAAGTCGTGGACAATCTGCGCCAGCAGTTCATTGCGTTTTCCGTCGAGGCCGAAGTACTGAAGTTCGGCCAGTTCGTCACCAAGGCCGGCCGCAACTCGCCGTATTTCTTCAACGCCGGCCTGTTCCACGACGGCGCCACGCTGGGCAAGCTGGCCCAGTTCTATGCCCAGACCCTGCTGGATTCGGGCATCGAATTCGACATGCTGTTCGGCCCGGCCTACAAGGGCATCACCTTGGCCTCCGCCACCGCGGTGGCGCTGGCCGCGAAAGGCCGCGACACCTCCTTCGCCTACAACCGCAAGGAAGCCAAGGACCACGGCGAAGGCGGCACCATCGTCGGCGCGGGGCTCAAGGGCAGGGTCGTGATCATCGACGACGTGATCTCGGCCGGCACCTCGGTGCGCGAATCGGTGCAGATGATCCGCGCCGCCGGCGCCGAACCGGCCGCCGTGCTGATCGCGCTGGACCGCATGGAACGCGGCGGCAAGGACGGCGTGCTGTCGCCGCTGTCGGCGGTGCAGGAAGTCAGCCAGACCTACGGCATCCCGGTGATTTCGATCGCCAACCTGGCTGACCTGTTCACCTACCTGTCGGCCGATCCGGCGATGGCGCAGCACAAGGATGCGGTGGCGGCGTATCGGGCGCAGTACGGCGTGGTCTGACGGTGGCGTCGTGAGCGCCTGAGGCGGGCTGCGGCGCGGCAGCCGTCTTGTCGGATGGGTAAGGCCGTGGCATATAATGTGGCCGACTCGTTTCCTACTCAGACAAGATCCCGACCGCCGCGCCATGGACAGCAAATCGAAGACTTCAGTGACCTCGGTCGACGTGGCGAACCTCGCCGGCGTGTCGCGTTCGGCCGTGTCCCGCACCTTCACGCCCGGCGCCAGCGTGTCGCCGGAAACGCGCGAAAAGGTGATGGCCGCTGCCACCGCGCTCGGCTACCAGGTGAACATCCTCGCGCGCAGCATGATCCAGGGGCAGAGCAATCTGGTAGGCGTTGTCATTTCCGGCTTCCAGGATCCGTTTCGCGTGTCCCTGCTCGGCGAGATCTCGCGCAAGCTGGGCGAACACGCGATGGTCCCGCTGCTGATGAACGTCGAGGATCCAGACGGCTTGAGCGACCTGCTGCGCATCCTCCTCAGCTACCAGATCACTGGCGTGATCATGACCTCGGGCGCGCCGCCGAAGGCCGTGGCCCAGGAATACCTGCGCCGCGAAGTGGCGGTGGTGATGATTAACCGCGACCGCGATCTCGAGGGCGTGGATGTGATCAATTGCGACAACCGCGCCGGCGGCGAGCTGGCGGCCAAGACCTTGATTGAGGGCGGCGCGCGCGCACTGGCCTTCGTGAACACGCGCGCCAGCACCTTCTCGGGCATCGCGCGCGGCAAGGCCTTCCACAGCTATCTGAAAAAGGCGGCCAGCCCGCGCAGCGCCGTCGACTATCTGGCCGATACCGCGGGCTATGAGGCGGGCAGGGAAGCCGCCCGTGCGCTGATGGCAAAGACGCGTGGCCGGCCGAACGGCGTGTTCTGCGCCACCGACCTCATGGCCTGTGGTTTTCTCGACGCCGCGCGCAGCGAGTTCGGCTTGTGCGCGCCGGACGACTTCCAGTTGATCGGCTTCGACGACATCGCGCTCGCCGGACTTGACAGCTACAAGCTCACCACCATCCGCCAGGACCCCGGGGCGCTCGCCGCGCGCGCCGTCGACAGCCTGCTCGAACGGATGAAGCGCTTCACGACCCCGGGATGCCTGAAGCAGGTGCCGGTGTCTCTCGTGCGTCGCGCCACAACCCGCTGACAAAATAAAGCTGTTGACTCTCCGGCGCAACGGGTGCTATGTTTTGCACTCGTGTGCAATACTCTATAAAACAGCAAAGAAATCGCGCATCCAGCGCGTTCGCCATGGAGACCAGTAATGCCACAGACCCAGCATGTACGGGCGTTCGGCCTGTTCGCCGCCTTGTCTTGCGCCTTCGCCGGCGCCGCCGAGCCGACCTGGTATGCGACCAAGACGCCATACCGGCCGCAGCAGGATCCCGCAACCTATGAAGCGCCGCCGCCCGGTTACAAGGCGGTGTTCACCCAGCTCGTCGCACGCCACGGTTCGCGTGGCCTGACCGGCGTGAAGGCCGACATGACCGTGCTGAACATGTGGAAACGCGCAAAGCAGGACAATGCACTGACACCGCTGGGCGAGCAGCTCGGCCCTGACGTCGAAAAGCTGATGCGCGCGACCGCACTGATGGGCTATGGCGCCGACAACATCGGCAGCCCGGGCTACGGCAACCTGTCGCGCCGCGGCGTCGAGGAGCACCAGCAACTGGCCCGGCGCATGCGCGCCCGCCTGGCGACGCTGTTCGACGATGCCGTGGCCGGCAAGCGCCGGATCGTCGTCGTCAGTTCCGGCGTCGGCCGCGCACGCGACAGCGCCATCAATTTCACGCGCGCGCTGGTGGCCGGCTCGCCTGCGCTCGAGGCGCTGGCCACCAATCCGCCCGCGACCGACCGTTACATGCTGTATTTCCACGCGCTCAAGCCGGCCAAGGATGCGGTGGCGGCCGGCGATCCTCGCTACCAGGTCTACCAGGACAGCCTGGCCTACCAGGCCTACGAGGAATCGCCGGACTACAAGGCCAAGATCGCGATGACCGAGCAGGACGCGCCGGGCAGGGCGGCTGCCCGTGCGGTGCTCGAAGGGCTGTTCAGCAAGGCCTTCGTCGACAAGATCGACAGCCGCGCCGTCACCTTCGACAACGGCGGCAGCATCGAGGTCGTCAGCGACGACGGCAAATACCGGACGACCGTGCAAGGCAACGGCAAATCGCGGATCGAAGGGGTGAGCGCGGCCGCCGACGCGCTGTACGCGCTGTACATCATCATGCCGGGCATGCGCAGCGACCTCGACCTGGACTTCAACAAGTACATCGACCCCGAGCAGGCGCGCCGCTTCGCCTATCTGCAGGACTTGGAGGCCTTTTACAAGCAGGGCCCGAGCTTCATCGAGAGCAATGGCGTGACCTGGAAGATGGCGCAAGGCCTCGAGGATGATTTCTTCAACGAGGTCGATGCGATCGAGCAGGGCAAACTCGCGCACGCTGCCAAGCTGCGCTTCGCCCACGCCGAAATCATCATCCCCTTCGCCTCCAAGCTCGGCCTAGCGCATGCGCTGCTGCCGCTGCCGAAAGCGCAGCTGTACACCTGGGAGAACAGCGCCTGGCGCGGCGAGAACGTGGCGCCGATGGCGGCTAACGTGCAGTGGGACGTCGTGCGCAACGAAGCCGGTAAGGTGCTGGTGAAGATGCTGTACAACGAGAAGGAAACGCCGTTCAAGCCGGCCTGCGAATCGGCCCGCTTCAAGCCGGCCAGCTTCTATTACGACTACGCGAAGCTGAAGGTCTGCTACGGCCACGCGGCGGCGCCGTCCAGGGAGCGCGACAAATGAAGAGCGGACTTGCGGTACTGGCGGTGGCGCTGTGCACGCCATTGACGGCGGCGGCCGAGGAAAAGCTTTCCATCCTGTGTTCGGCCGACATGGAATGGTGCCAGCTGATGAAGAAGCAGTTCGAGGCCGAGAGCAAGGTCCGGGTGTCGATGATCCGCAAGAGCGCCGGCGAAGCATATGCCAAGATCCGCGCCGAAGCCGCCAACCCGAAAACCGATATCTGGTGGGCCGGCACCGGCGACACCCATCTGCAGGCGGCGGCCGACGGCCTGACCGAAGTTTACCGCTCGCCGTCGGCGCCGAAGCAGAAGCCATGGGCGCAAAAGCAGGCCGCCGCCAGCGGCTACCGCACCACCGGCATTTACCTCGGCATCATGGGCATCGGCTATAACGAGGCGGTATTGCGAAGCAAGAAGATCGCGCCGCCGAAGTGCTGGAAAGACCTGGCTAGTCCAGCCTACAGGGGCGAGATCGAGATGGCCAACCCGAACTCATCGGGCGCCGCCTACAACGCGCTGTCGACCCTGGTGCAGCTGTTCGGCGAAGAACAAGCATTCGCCTTTCTCGCGCAGATGGGCAGGAACGTGAGCAAATACCCGAACGCCGGCGTGGCGCCGGGCGAGGATGTCGGCCGCGGCGAAGCGGGCGTGGCCATCGGCTTCATGCACGACCTCATGAAGTTGACGGTGGCCGGTCTGCCGGTGAAGATCGTCGCGCCCTGCGAAGGCACCGGTTACGAGATCGGTTCGATGAGCATCGTGAAGGGCGCGCGCAACATGGCCGCGGCCAGGAAGTTCTACGAGTTCGCCTTGCGCGCCGACGTCCAGAGCCAGGCCGTCAAGGCGATGGCCTTCCAGGTGCCGTCGAACGTCGACGCGGCCACGCCGCCGAATGCGCCGCGCCTCGAGAACATCAAGACCATCGACGCCGATTTTGCGAAATACGGTGCGAGCGACACGCGCAAGCGGCTGCTGCAGCGCTGGAGTAACCAGATCTACGGGGCAGGTGCCAGATGAAGAAAATCTTCGCCGGATGGCTGGCCGCCGCGCTCGCGGGGCTGTGCGTGCTGCCCTGGCAGCAGCAGGAAGCCGGGCTGTTCGCCTTCGAATGGCTGTCCGTCATGGGCAGCGCCGAAAGCGCACCGGCCCTGGTGCAGATGCTGGCGCATGGCCATGCCGGTCTCGCGCTGCTGTTCGGCGTGCTCGCGCTTGGCGCCCTGTGGACCTCGCTGTGTCGCTTTTACGCGCCGCCGCGGCGCCTGTTCGGGCGCGGTATGCTGCTGGTGGCCGGCTGCGGCCTGGTCATCCTCGCGGCCATCGCCTGGACCGGCGGCGTGGCGCTCGGCTACGGCGCCCTGCTGTATGCCTTCGCGCTGCTAATGCTGCTGACCAGCGCCGCCGCGGCCTGCGGAGCCTGTCGCGGCGACGCCTTCGTGAGCGGTGCGATCGGCCTGGTCGTCGCTTCGATCGCGCTGTTCGTGATGATGCCGGTCGCCGTCATCCTGGCCGGCGCTTTCCGCGGCGCCGACTGGGCCGGCGTGGCGGAGCGCTTCAGCGACCCCAGCATCCTGGCGGTAACCTGGAATACCTTCCGGCTCGCGCTGGCTACCGGCGCCGCCGCCACCGCCATGGGCCTGGTGTTCGCGCTGCTGGTTACCCGCACCGGTGCGGTCTGGTCCAGGCTGCTGCGCGCGATCACCGTCCTGCCCATCGTCACGCCGCCGTTCGTGCTCGGGCTTGCCCTGATCCTGCTGTTCGGCCGTAACGGCGCCATCACCAGCATGGTGAGCGGCTGGCTCGGGATCGAGCCGGGACGCTGGCTGTACGGCTTTGCCGGCGTGTGGCTGGCCCAGGTGCTGGCATTTGCCCCGATCGCCTTCATGACCCTGATCGGCGTGGTCGAAGGCGTCAGCCCTTCGCTCGAAGAAGCGTCGTCGACCATGGGCGCGACTCGCTGGCAGACCTTCGTGCGCGTCGCGCTGCCGCTGATGCGCCCCGGGATCGCCAACGCCTTCCTGCTCTGCTTCATCGAGAGCATGGCCGATTTCGGCAACCCGATGGTCCTGGGCGGCAACTTTCACGTGCTCTCGACCGAGATCTACTTTGCGGTCGTCGGCGCCGCCAGCGATCCGGCGCGCTGCGCCACCCTGGCGATCGTGCTGCTCGCGCTGGCGGTCGGCGCCTTCATGCTGCAGAACCTCTGGCTCGGCAAGAAATCTTACGTGACCGTGACCGGCAAGGCCGACAATGGCCGCGGCGCAGCGCTCGATCCGCGCCTCGAGAAAACCCTGTGGGCCGTGGCCCTGCCATGGTTCGCCTTCACCCTGCTGGTCTATGGCGCGGTGGTGATGGGCGGCTTCGTGCAAAACTGGGGACAGGACAACAGCTTCACCCTGCGCCATTACGTCGACGCTTTCGGCATCGGCATGCAGTCCGGCGTGCTGGAGTGGACCGGCCAGGCCTGGCCGTCGCTGAAGACGACCCTGCTGATCTCGGCCATCGCCACGCCGCTGACGGCCCTGGTCGGCATCCTGGCCGCCTGGCTGCTGGTGCGCCAGCGCTTCGCCTTCAAATCGGCCTTCGAATTCGGCACCATGCTCAGCTTCGCGATTCCCGGCACCGTCATCGGCGTAAGCTACATCCTGACCTTCAACACTGCGCCGATCGAGCTGACCGGCAGTGCCACGATCCTGGTGCTGTGCTTCGTATTCCGGAACATGCCGATGGGCCTGCGCACGGGCATCGCCGCCATGCGCCAGCTCGACGGCAGCCTGGACGAGGCCTCGGCCATGCTGGGCGCCAGGAGCTGGACCACGATGCGCCGGGTAGTCCTGCCGCTGCTGCGCCCGGCGATCGCCTCGGCCCTGGTCTACGGCTTCGTGCGCTCGATCACCTCGATCAGCGCCGTCGTGTTCCTGGTCAGCGCCGATTACGACATGGCCACGTCCTACATCATCGGCCTGGTCTCGAACGGCAACTACGGCACCGCGATCGCCTATGCAACCGTCCTGATCGCCATCATCCTGGCCTGCATGCTGGCGATGAACCTGCTCGTCGGCAAACGGCGCCTGCGCCGCGTGGCTGCCAAAGAACCCGTCATTCATGCCTCCACCCTGGAAACCACCCCACTATGAACCCTCCGACCGACCAGCCGGCGCTGGAATTCCGGCACGTGACCAAGCGCTACGGCAAGACCGTCGCCGTCAACGATGTCTCCTTTGCAATCGCGCCGAAAAGCATGGTCACGCTGCTCGGCCCCAGCGGTTGCGGCAAGACCTCGACCCTGCGCTTGATCGCCGGGCTCGAACAGTCCTCGTCCGGCCAGATCCTGCTCGATGGCGAAGACGTGACCCTGGCCGGCGCCGCCGAACGCGACGTCAGCATGGTGTTCCAGTCCTATGCCCTGTTTCCGCATATGAGCGTGATCGATAACGTGGCCTATGGCCTGTCGGTGGCCGGGGTGCCCAGGAAGCAGGGGCACGAGCGGGCCCAGGAAAGCCTGCGCCTGGTCGGCCTGGCCGACTTCGGCGCGCGCTTTCCCAGCGAGCTGTCGGGCGGCCAGCAGCAGCGGGTGGCGGTGGCGCGTTCGCTGGTGCTGCAGCCGAAGGTGTTGCTGCTCGACGAGCCGCTGTCGAACCTCGACACCAAGCTGCGCCGCAAGGTGCGCGACGAAATCCGCGACATCCAGCTCAAGCTCGGCCTGACCGCGGTCTACGTCACCCATGACCAGGAAGAGGCGCTGGCGATCTCCGACCAGATCATCGTGATGAACCGCCAGGTGATCGCGCGAGGCGCCGGCCGACGAATTCGTGGCCGACTTCATCTGCAATGCGAACATCGTCAGCGGCGCCGTGCTGCGGGTGCGCGCCGGCCGCGCCGAATGCGCAATCGGCGCCTTGCGCTTCGGCCTGCCGTGCGCGGACGGGCGCAGCGGCGAAGCCCGCTTCGCGCTGCGGCCGGAAGCCATCCGGCTGGGTCCGGCGAGCGCCGCGAGCCCGATGGTGGCCGAGGTCAAGCGCGCCGTCTATCTGGGCCGCGAAGTGCATTACACCCTCGCCACGCCGCTGGGCGAACTGTTCGCCGTGTCGCACGACCTGTCCACGGTCTATCCGCAAGGGAGCAGCGCGGAACTGGGCCTGCACGAATATGGCGTGGCCCTGATCGGCGTGCCGGCGCGCCAGGCCGCGCTCGCCGAAGCACGGGGAGCCTACGCATGAACGCGCGCATTCACGATCCGCTCGGCCTGGCCGAGCGCTACGCCGCAGCGCGCACGCTGATCCGCGAAGCCGGCGCGCTGGCGATGGACATGTTCCGCCGGCGGAACGAGCTGGTCATCGAGGAGAAGGGCGTGCAGGACATGGTCAGCATCGCCGACCGCATGGTCGAGGACCATATCCGCAGCTATATCAACAGCACCTATGAGGACGATGCGATCGTCGGCGAGGAGCGCGGCGGCAGCGCCGAGGCGGCACGCTACGTCTGGGTGATCGATCCGATCGACGGCACCGCCTGTTTCGTGAACGGCATGCATGCTTGGTGCATCTCGATCGGCATCATGCTCGACGGCGAGCCGGTGATCGGGGTCGTGTTCGACCCGAACGCCGACGAACTGTTCCACGCCTGTAGCGGCCATGGCGCCTGGGTCGGCGCCACCCGGCTGAAGGTGAACGATACGCCGAGCCTGACCGGCGGCGTGCTGGGTGTCGGCTTTTCGCACCGGGTCGGTACCGAGACCTTCGTGCCTTTCCTCGACGGCATCCTGAACAAGGGCGGCATGTTCATCCGCAACGGCTCGGGCGCCCTGATGATTTCGTATGTGGCGGCGGGGCGCCTGATCGGCTACTTCGAGCCGCATATCAATTCCTGGGATTGCCTGGCCGGGATCGTGCTGGTGCGCGAGGCGGGCGGTGTGTGCAATGACTTCCTCGACAATAACGGCCTGGAGAAGGGCAACCCGATCCTGGCCGCGGGACCGCGCCTGTACGAGCTGCTGGTGCCTTTGACCCTGCCGTTTTGCTGATCATTTTTTTTACCGGGTTTTGCACACGAGTGCATTCCCTCATCGATAGTGACTAGGGAGATGAAGATGGACGTGGCGTTATTCGGCGCTGGCCGTATCGGAACAATTCACGCGGGTAACCTGGCAAGCCAGCCGGGCGTCCGCTTCAAATACGTCGTCGACGTCAACCGTGCGGCTGCCGAGGCGCTGGCTGCGGTGCATGGCGGGCGTGCGGCGAGCGTGGACGAGGTGCTGGCCGATCCGGCCATCAAAGCCGTGGTGATCGGCACCAGCACCGATACCCATGCGGAACTGATCATGCGTTCGGCGCAAGCGGGCAAGGCGATCTTCTGCGAAAAGCCGGTCGACCTGACCCTGGCGCGGGCGCGCCAGTGCGCGCAGGCCGTGCGCGAGGCGCGCGTGCCATGCATGATCGGATTCCAGCGCCGCTACGACCCGACCTTCGCCGCCGCCCAGGCGCGTCTCGCGGCGGGCGAGATCGGCCAGCCGGAAATGCTGGTGGTGACCAGCCGGGACCCGGGTCTGCCGCCGATCTCCTACCTGAAAAGCTCGGGCGGCATCTTCAAGGACATGCTGATCCACGATTTCGACATCTTTCGCTGGATCCTCGACGATGACGCCGTGAGCGTGTACGCCACCGGCAGCGTGCTGGTCGACCCGGCGGTGGCAGATGTGGACGACCTCGATTGCTGCACGGTCAGCATCCGCACCCGCCGCGGCCGGCTCTGCCAGATCAATACCAGCCGGCGCGCAGCCTACGGTTACGATCAGCGTTTCGAGGTGCTGGGCAGCAAGGGCATGCTCCAGGCCGGCAACCACGCACCGACCGCCGTGGTCGCCCACACGAAGGACGGCATCCGGAGCGACACTCCCGAACCCTTCTTCCTGGAGCGCTACCGGCTGGCCTACGCCCACGAGATGCGCCACTTCTTCGAGGCGCTAAGCAACGGTGTGGCGCTGCGCACCACGGTGGAAGACGGCCTGAAGGCGCTCGAACTGGCCGAGGCTGCCACCACTTCCTGGCGCGAACAGCGCGTCGTCACCCTGTGAGCGCCGCCATGCAAGCGCTTTCCAACACCACCCGCTTCGGCGCCAGCCGCGCGCTCGATATCATCTGCCTCGGCCGCCTGGCGGTCGACCTGTATGCCGAGCAGATTGGCGCCCCGCTCGAAGATGCGGCCAGCTTCGCCAAATACCTGGGAGGATCGCCGGCCAATATCGCCTTCGGCTGCGCCCGGCTAGGCCTGCGTTCCGCGATGCTCTCGCGCGTCGGCGACGACCACATGGGGCGCTTTCTCACCAGGACCCTGGCCACCGAAGGCTGCGACATCAGCCACGTCAGCCGCGACGGCGAGCGCCTGACCGCACTGGTCATGCTCGGGGTGAAGGACCGCCACAGCTTCCCGTTGCTGTTCTACCGCGACAACTGCGCCGACATGGCGATTCCACTGGCGGCCGTCGACGCGCCCTTCATTGCGTCGAGCAAGGCGCTGCTGGTCAGCGGCACCCACCTGTCGACACCGGCGATGCTGGCGGTAAGCCGCCGCGCGCTGGAACACGCGCGTGAACACGATGTTCGCACCGTACTCGACATCGACTACCGTCCGGTACTGTGGGGGCTGTCCGACAAGGCCGATGGCGAGACCCGCTTCGTCTCGAGCGACAGCGTCACCGCACACCTGCAGGCGATCCTGCCGCAGTTCGACCTGATCGTCGGCACCGAAGAAGAGTTCCTGATTGCCGGCGGCGGCGCCGACCTCATGGCCGCGCTGCACGCGGTGCGCGCGGTCACGCAGGCGACCCTGGTGGTCAAGCGCGGTGCGCTCGGCTGCGCGGTGATCGAGGGCGCCGTTCCGGGGAGCCTGGACGCCGCCTTCAACCACGGCGGCGTGCAGGTCGAGGTGATGAACGTGCTGGGCGCCGGCGACGCCTTCCTGGCCGGCTTCCTGAAAGGCTGGCTGAACGGCGAGGATTATGCCGCCTGCTGCCGCCTGGCCAACGGCTGCGGCGCATTGGTCGTGGCGCGCCATGGCTGCGCCCCCGCCATGCCGACCCCGGCCGAACTGGAGTACTTCCTGGCCAACGCGGCGCGCCTGCGGCGGCCCGGCGAGGATGCCCAGCTGACCCGCCTGCACCGCGTCAGCGCCGCGCGGGCGGCCTGGCCCGAGCTGTGCGTGTTCGCCTTCGACCATCGCAAGCAATTCTTCGAGCTGGCGCAGCAGGCCGGCGCCAGTCCCGAGCGCCTGCCGGCTCTCAAGCAGCTGCTGGTGGCAGCCGTGGCCGAGAGCGAAGCGGCGTGCGGCCTGCGCGGCAGGGTCGGGGTGCTGATCGACGACCGCTATGGCGAAGACGCCCTGCATGCGGCCACCGGGCGCGGCTGGTGGGTCGGCAGGCCAGTAGAGCTGCCCGGTTCGAATCCGCTCGAGTTCGAGCATGGCCGCTCGGTGGGTTCGCAACTGGCGGCCTGGCCGAAGGAACAGGTCGTCAAATGCCTGGTGCAGCTGCATCCGGACGAAGCGGTCGAGAACCGGCTCGAGCAGGAGGCCCAGGTCAAGGCGCTGTACGAGGCCACGCAAGCCAGCGGCCACGAGCTGCTGCTCGAAGTGATTCCGCTCAAGACCATGGCCGCCGCCGAGGATACGGTGCTGCGTGCGCTCAAGCGCCTGTACAACATCGGCGTCTATCCGGACTGGTGGAAGCTTGAGGCCATGAGTACGGCCCAGTGGCGCGCCATCGACGCCCTGGTCGCGCAGCGCGATCCGTATTGCCGGGGCGTGGTGCTGCTCGGCCTGAACGCATCCGCCGAGCGCCTCGCTGCCGCATTTTCCCAAGCCGCGTCGAGCGCCAGCTGCCGCGGCTTCATGGTCGGGCGCACGATCTTCCAGGAGCCCAGCCGGCGCTGGCTGGCCGGCGAGATCGACGACACCAGGCTGGTCAGCCTGGTGCGCGCCAACTTCGAACAACTGGTGGGCCTATGGCGCTATGCCCGGAACTGGGAGCAGACAGCATGAGCAGTACGATTCGACTCACCATGGCGCAGGCCCTGGTACGCTATCTCGCGGCGCAGCGGATCGGCGGCCAGCCGCTGTTCGGCGGCGTATTCGCCATCTTTGGCCATGGCAATGTGGCGGGCATCGGTGAAGCGCTGCACGAGCAGCGCGAGAGCCTGCCGACCTACCGGGCGCACAACGAACAGGGCATGGCGCTGGCCGCCATCGCCTACGCCAAGGCGCACATGCGAGAGCGCATGATGGCGGTGACGACCTCGATCGGCCCCGGCGCCACCAACCTGCTCACGGCGGCGGCGCTGGCCCATGTCAACCGCCTGCCGGTGCTGCTGCTGCCGGGGGACGTGTTCGTCTCGCGCGAACCGGATCCGGTGCTGCAGCAGCTCGAAGCCGAGGGCGACGGCAGCGTGTCGGTGAACGATGCCTTCAAGCCGCTGTCGCGCTATTTCGACCGCATCGTCCATCCCGGACAGCTGCTGACGGCGCTGCCGCGCGCAATCGCCGTGCTGCTCGATCCGGCCCAGTGCGGGCCGGTCACCCTGGCGCTGCCGCAGGACGTGCAGGCCATGGCCTTCGACTACCCACTTGAATTCTTTGCGCCGCGCGAATGCCGGATCAGGCAGGTGCCGGCGCCGCAGAGCGAGCTGCTCGAGGCCGCCGCCCTGCTGCGCAATGCCGAGCGCCCGCTGCTGGTGGCCGGCGGCGGCGTCCTGTACGGCAAAGCCGGGGCGGCCCTGCGTGCCTTCGCCGAACGGCATGGGGTGCCGGTGGCCGAAACGCAGGCCGGCAAGGGCGCGCTGGCGTGGGACCACCCGTTGCAGTTGGGCGCGCTCGGTGTCAGCGGTTCGCCGGCGGCCAATGCGCTGGCCGGCCGCGCGGACGTGGTGATCGCCGTCGGCACGCGCCTGCAGGATTTCAGCACCGGCTCGAACACGCTGTTCGGCCAGGCGGCGCTGTTGTCGATCAATGTGAACGCCGCCGACGCGCTCAAGCGCGGCGCCCTGGCCGTGCACGGCGATGCCGCATCCTGCCTGAACGATCTGTCGCTGCGCCTCGCGGGCTGGCGCGCCGGGAGCGGCTGGCGCCAGCGCGCCGGCGAGCTCGCCGATGGCTGGCGCGCCACCGTCGACGCGATCACCGGCCGGCGCGAGGTGAAGGGCCTGCCCTACGACGGCGAAGTGATCGGCGCCGTGCAGCGCAGCCGCAGCACCGGGAAGGACATCGTCGTCTGCGCCGCCGGCACCCTGCCGGCCGAGCTCCACAAGCTCTGGCGCACCAGCGAGCCGGGCGGCTACCACGTCGAGTACGGCTACTCCTGCATGGGCTATGAAATCGCCGGCGGCCTGGGCGTAAAGATGGCGCGGCCGGACGCCGAGGTGATCGTCATGGTCGGCGACGGCAGCTACCTGATGATGAATTCGGAACTCGCCACTTCGGTCATGCTCGGCAAGAAGCTGATCGTGGTCCTGCTCGACAACCGCGGTTTCGGCTGCATCAACCGCCTGCAGGCCGCCTGCGGCGGCGCGCCCTTCAACAACCTGCTGGAAGACTGCCTGCACGGCGAGGACGGTGTGCCGGCCATCGATTTCGCGCTGCATGCGCGGGCGCTGGGCGCGGCGGGCGAACACGTCGGCTCGATCGCCGAACTGGAGGCGGCGCTGGCGCGCGCCCGTGCGTCCAGCAGCACCTACCTGATCTGCATCGACACCGATCCCGCGCGCACCACCAGCGAAGGCGGCTGCTGGTGGGAGGTAGCGGTGCCGGAAGTGTCGCAGCGCCCGCAGGTGCGCGAAGCGCGCGCGCGTTACGACGACCACACAGCCCGGAGGAAGTGATATGCATACCCCATTCAAGGTCAGGATCGGCATCAACCCGATATCCTGGATGAACGACGACCTGCCGTCGCTGGGCGGCGAGACGCCCCTGGAAACGGCGCTGTCGGAAGGCGCGGCGATCGGCTACCGCGGTTTCGAACTCGGCAACAAATTTCCGCGCGAGGCCGGTGCGCTGCGTGCGGTG
>Ga0308161_1003859_pt1 | contig 14153 bp, 14 predicted proteins | sample PhyFR2_FD_201034 | JGI IMG/M metagenome (GOLD analysis project Ga0308161, IMG submission 201034) | Phyllosphere microbial communities from UC Gill Tract Community Farm, Albany, California, United States - DLSLF.R2 | ecosystem: Host-associated > Plants > Phyllosphere > Unclassified | place: USA...
CACCAACCGCAACGTGGATCTGGTGGCCGAAGGCTTCGACCTGGCCATCCGCCTGGGCCAGCTGCCGGACAGCGGGCTGGTGGCGCGCAAGCTGGAAGACGCGCTGCTGCTGCTGGTGGCCGCGCCGGACTACCTGCAACGCCGCGGCACGCCGCAGACGCTGGACGACCTGCAGCAGCACCTGTGCCTCCCCTTCGTGATGCCACGCACCGGGCGGCTGGCGCCGTGGATCTTCCGCGACGGCGGGCGCGACGTGGATTGGCTGACGCGTTCGTCCATCGAGACCTCCGACGATGTGCTGGGCGTGGTGTCGCTGGCCGAACAGGGCATCGGCATCTGCCAGAGCTATGAGTTCATCGTGCGCGAGCGGCTGCAGCGTGGGCAGCTGGTGGAAGTGCTGCCGCAGTTACGGGGGCGGTCAAGGCCGTTCTCGGTGATCTATGCGCCGCATCGGCGGCAGTCGGCGGCGGCGCGGGCGATGATTGAGTTGTTGGTAGGGAATGCGTCGGCCGTTGAGGACGGCGTCGGCTAAGGATGCGATGCCTTCTTGCGGTGTCGGGTTTGAACCGATTTTCGGACCACGCGGTAGATCAGGCGGCGTGGCCACCCGATGCGGACTAAGAACTGTTGCAAAGAAAGCCATCGCACTATTCGCTTGCAGCACGGGCGATTACGCCACTTTGGTTCGCAATAAGCAGAGCATCTGCACGAATGCGTCTTGTGGCGTCGCGTGCTGCACGAATGGTGCGTGCAACAATAGTTCTTCGCTCTCGAATCACGCGATTTCTTCGCGAATTTCAATTTGCATTCGAAGCGACCGCGTAAACACCATGGCGCGCCACCGACAACGGGTGGCCGGGCGTCCAAACCCGTGATGATGTTCGCGTCAGTTGTTTACGCTTGCCCGTCGGCACCGTCCTTAACCGGTGCCGACGGGCAATCCGTCGGCCTATGGCGGGCGGTGCGTGGGGGCTTTCGGGCCCGCCGGTCTATGACGCTACTTCATCCCGGTTTGGAACCCGCACCGTCCGCCACCCCGCTTACGCGGTGGCGCTGTTAAGCACAGCTACGGAAGCCGACGCCATGAACGAATCCGACACCTTCTCCTCACACGCCGCTGTTGAGCCCATCAACGACGACACCCCACTGCCGGACCTGAGCACCTTCTTGGGCATTCTCAAGCGCATGCGCGGCTGCGAGGGCGCCGATGGCCTGCCCTGGCCCGAGAACGATGTGTCACCCGGCCGCCGCGTGAGCCTGGCAAGAACCGAGCGCGCGTTGGTAGGGCTGCTGACGGTGCTGGAGGTGTTGCACTCGGCAGACCGCTGCCGGGTGGCAGCAGAGCCGGAGCGGCATTTGGATGAGGGGGTTGTGGACGGGCTGTTTCTGGCTTGCCGGGGGTTGGCTGAGTGGGCTTGCCGGGAGGTTAGGCCGGAGTGACTGAGTCCACGCGAGCACACGAGCAAGGGGTTTGATCGAGCGAAGTATCGGCCAACGTCCGCTCCCGGCCAGAAGCGGACGGCCGCCAGGTGGGAGTGATGCGGTTCAGGAGAAGCGCCTCGATAGTGCCGCCGCTACGCTCCTACTTCTGACTCGCGCACACTTCCTTGGTCGCTTCAACGCACACATCAGCGACTTTCCCGAGAAGTGAGGGCTTGGATGAACCATACAATGCTGTGACCGGATCCAACTTCGCTTTCACCGCAGGAACCCACCAGCGTGTTTCATACGTTAGCCGTCCCATTACCCACAAAATCCGCACTCGAAATCTCTGCACAGGGTCTAGTGCTTTGTGAAAATCCTTTGGAAGCCGAACGTCATCTGCCAAGGTTTCTTCGATCGGCCGCTGTCTCTCACGGATCAGCGTATCCAGCCCTTCTTTCAGGACCGCGACATCCCACCTGTGTGAGATATCGTTGCGAAGCTTCCTAAGGTGATTTAGCTCCTCGAGAATGTCCTCACTAAGCCAGGAGAACGCGTACGCGACCTGAATTCGTTGAGCTAACGCCGAGAGAGGGCCAAGACCGGAGAGCATCTCACCACGTCCGCCTGGAACGGACAGTGGTATCTCCCTTTGATACATAGCCTTCAACAGATCGTCCCCATACGCGCATGCAATCACCGGAACAAACCGCTCTTGTTCTGACACGATCAACTTACACAACGCCGTAAATTCCAAGAGCGGGAAATCGACCTGATCAGCCTCCTCCGCGAACTTTCGCGCTCGATGTTGTTCGAAGGCTTTGCTGTAGTTCCTGAAGACCTGCAGACCAGCCTTCTCTGACTCGAGCATTTGGAGCTTCTCGATATCAGGATCTAGGAATTGAGGCATTAGTGCTGAGTCCAGAATTCGTTGGGCGGCGCGACGTGGGTTCCGGATGGCTCGACTGTCAGGCGTGCTACCCGGCTCTATGGATCAACTGAACTCATCTCAGCACGGTTTGATTCACCGCTCAAGTGTCGGCCTTCGGCCAGAAGCGGATCAACCAACGCCTTATTTAAACCGACCCGAAAAGCGGGTTCGGCTCGAATTAGCCGTCAGGGGGTTATTCCAGCGCGATCTTCGCGTTGCTCACACTCGAATCTAGGTCACTTGCCGCTGAGTCGACGCTGTAGGCTGCAGCCTGGATGTCTGGCACAACATCCTGCCAGTTATCGAAGCCGAAGCGGCTAGTGATCGACAATAGCTCGGACGATGCTGATTGGACCTCGCGAGACTGTAGAGCTACATCTGCGAATGCTGATTGGCTTGCTTCAATTGTGTCCCGGGCGTCCTGTAGCTCATCCTCCAACTGCGCCACTCTATCGTGGGAGTCAGAGAGCTCTGCTTGAAGGTCTGCAACTTGACTCTCAAGATCGTCGACGCGAGCTTGATTACAGCCAACTAGTGACAGAAGGAGAGCAGGCGTAAGAATGAGCCGACGCATAATTTTATTAGTCCTGACCATTTAATAGCGGGATCCTTGGTTCCGCTTATACCATCCAGAACGCACCGTATGGTGGCCAGAGAGCCTTGACCACACCGCCCTGACCGGTTCAGAGCTCGTGAATCGCCTTAGCCACCGATTGGCTCACCAGCGTCCGCTTTCGGCCAGAAGCAGACGCTGCCTTTACAACGATCAGTCCTTCTTCATCCGGCGTAGGTGAAGGCATAACCCCTACCGATGCGCTGGATGCGAGCAAACCCCAGCTCACCCAAGTGCATGCCGGCCACGATCAACCGATCTGTACTGACCATATCCAGAAGCGCTGAACGGGCCGCTGCAGCCTGCTGCGCATCCTGGTCGAATGCAATGGATACGTCGGGGCGGGCAATCTGGATGTGCGGAAAATGAACGATATCGCCCCAGATCAAGGCAGTCCGGCCCGCCGAATCGACTCGATAGCCTGTGTGACCTGGGGTATGGCCCGGCAGCGGGACTATGCTGATACCGGGCAGAACATCGCCTTCGGCCACCAAGCGCAGCCTGTGGCGATACCCGACGAATACCTGCCGTGCAAGCAGGAAGTTGCCTCGTGCGCGGTCACCGCTGCGGGCAAGGTTGCCGTCGTCCTCCCAGAAGGACAGCTCTCGGGGGTGTATGAGTAGCTCGGCATTGGGGAAGACAGGATCACCTTGAGCATCGAGCAGACCGCCAATGTGGTCAGGATGGGCATGTGTGAGCAGGATCGTGTCCACATCAGTGGGTCGCACACCCGCTCGCAGCAGATTGACCCTCAACTCCCCTCCCCATCCATTGATGCCGCCGGCGCCAGCGTCGATGAGGATAGTGCGCCCCCTTCCTCTCACCAGATAGCAGTTGATGTGGATCAATGAGGGATCGTTGACCCCAGCCTGCAGCTGCAGCCGCATGGCGTTGGCCGGATCGATGTGGGAGAGCAGATCCAGACTGGCGGTCAGATGGCCGTCGCTGATCGCTTGGATCTGGAAGTCACCGATCTGAAGCGTGGGCAGAGCCCGTTCAATGGTGGATGCGTTCATGGCATTGGTCAGTTGCGTGCGTGGATTGAATCACTGGCGTAGCCAAAGCATCGGATGCGCGCCGTCAGTCCTGCCTGTTGTTGGATGGCCCGATCCAGCTGCCGCATGAATTCATCCATGAGCTCGGGCGTCCTCCCCGGTCCCAGGCGGTAGGCCAGTTCCGCGGACGCCGGATGGCCCCGCCCCTGACGCGCAGCCAGGTAGAGGATGTGGACGTTGTCCAACGCAGCACCAAGCACGTCCGTACACAGCACCGCGCATCGCTCAGTCAGCGCGGCCAGACTGTCGTCCGCCGGCATCCGTTCCGCGGTGAAGCAGATCGTGAGGCTAGGCATGTGAGCGCTGCTCCGATCCCTGTTGGCCTTCAACCGCCACACTCTTGAGTTGCGCTGTCATGGGTGTATACGCGTGCACGCCACCCGGCAGGAGTTCAACGACGGGCGAACTACCAGGCGGGAGGCGCGCCAGCCAGATCGCTGCGGGCGCGTGGTCCAGTGCAACGGCATGCAGGCCCTCGGGGACAGTTCCCATCGCAATGAGCGGCTCAGGGCCGACGTGACTCACCAGCAGATAGTTGCCCTGTTCGACGGCCGGGGCCCGATCCAAGCCACGGTATAGATTGCGATGCCAATCAGTGATGTGCTGCTGCCAGCGAGCAAAGTTGCCTCCGCCTTTACGGGCATATTCCTCCCCCTGCAGGATCTCCAAGCCATCTATCGAGTGAAGGGCAAGGTAGGTTGGGCAACCCACACCGCATGCCCTGAAGCGTTGCGAGGTGTGGAACCCCCGCACGGAAATCAGCGCCGGCAGTTTATGCAGGCTGTAGAAGTCGTTCCATTCCCCCTCGGTCGCGGGGTCGGAATAGCTGCATTCGACGGTATAGATCACAGATAACACTCCTCGCCCGGCAGGTGCGCCTGGGCATATCGTTGATGTTTCATCATGCTAGGCCTTGCCTGTCGCCCGACAAATCGATTATTCGGTATGCTTCAGTGACAAACGTTCACGCTGAAGCCCCATGCGCAGGAAGATTCCCAGTAGCACCGCCCTGATCGCCTTTGAGGCTGCCGCCCGCCACGGCAGCTTCGCGCGAGCGGCCGAGGAGCTTTCCCTGACCGAGGGGGCCATCAGCCGCCAGATCGGCAGGCTGGAGTCCTTTCTGGGTGTGCCCTTGTTTGAGCGGGTCGGCAATCGCGTCCGCCTCCGGCCCAATGGCGCGCGCTACGCTGCCCAGGTTCGGGAGTCACTGGAGCGTTTGGACCGGGACAGTCAGTACCTGATGGGCCAGCCGGAGAACGCCGTAAGTCTGGACATTGCCGTCACGCCCACCTTCGCGATGCGATGGCTCATACCTCGCATGCCGGCGTTTAGCCGCGCGCATCCAAACATCACCGTGCACCTTTCCCAGCGCATAGAGCCATTCGTCCTGGCTGGAAGTGGATTCGATGCCGCCGTGCACTTTGAGCATCCGGCCTGGGCGGGCATGCGGACCTACCCGCTGCTGCAGGAGGTTCTGTTGCCGGTGTGCGATCCCACGCTGATCAAGAAGGGACACCGGACCGCTTCGCTGGAGACACTGCCGCGGCTACACCGGCGACAGAGTCCCGATGCCTGGCAGCGCTATGCCGAGAGCGTGGGTATAACCCTCACCAATCCAGCAGTGGGCGCAAGGTACGACCTCCATGCGATGTTGATTGAGGCCGCGCTTGCAGGCCTCGGGGTCGCACTGGTGCCACGCCTCTACGTCGAGGAAGAGCTGGCGCAAGGTCGACTGGTTGCGCCATGGCCGCAAGGCGAGGCGGTGTCCAAGACGTTCTGCCTGGTGTTGCCCGAACCGATAGGCCTGACGACGGGCCCAGTGAAGACGTTCGCGCAATGGTTGCTAGCGGAAGTTGGCGGGCGCGACGACTTGCGACAGATGTCGAATCTGCGTGATCGAGCTTAATCGAACCCGCGGCCAGTCGAGCATCGATGCCGCCACGAGAGCTTCCCTCCCCGACTCCGGCTGACACGCGTCGTCACTGCAACGCTGCCATCATGCGGCCTAGCTTGACGCATCTGCAAAGCAGCACAGAACTTTGCCGTCCTTGGCGCATCGAATATTCGACGAACTTTTCCACTCGCCGAACTGTCCGAGTCGCACCTTCAGAAGGACTGAAGGCCTGAGCACGCAGGGAGCGGCCAGTCTCAACTTCGGCTGGCCGCTCCCCCGGGCATTCAACTAACCTTTGAGATACAAACATGCGTCCGCTTAGCAAGGAAGAAGAAGCAAGCGTTTCCGGAGGTCGTACCTACAAAACTCCGGCAGGCAACACAGTCAAGTTCAATGCTAGCCTTTCCGACGCTCAGGCAGCGACACTGGGCCAGATCGTGGACTATGGGAAAGCGCACAACATGCTGGCTCCAGAGATTCGAATGGCAGTCAACCAGGCGTTTTATGAAAGCTCCCTGGGTTCGATGACCAGCAATCCTACCAACTCCAACGTTCCAGGCCTGTACCAGTACGACGCTAATACTTGGGACTACCTGGGTCATGGAGCGCTCGATCGATCGAGTACGAACGATCAGATCGCAGCGATGTACGACGACATTCGCAACTTCGAATCTCGATGGGCTGCGGGCCGTCAAGCCGGAACGATTCCGACTACCCTTCTGATCGACGACTACGTGGAGATCAAGCACCATCTCGGGCCCAACAGCACGCAATGGTCGTCTCCGGTTGTATCCGACTACAACGGCAAGGTTACGGTGCTCGGCTTCACCAGCGTTTCCACCGGAACCACGGCACCGCCCGATGGAAGTACGGGGGGCGCCGGCAGTGGTGGCCACTCTGGAGGAGGTGGCGGAGGTTCAAGCGGCGGCACCGGCGGTACGGTCATCGTTGGCCCTCCGCAGCGTCAACCTTGAGCTCCCACAGAAGTCACAGGAGAAATTCCATGAAAGCCAAGCTAGCCGCGCGCGTACTCGCAGGGCTGCTGATGTCGACCGGCGCCTCAGCTGCGGAGTGTGGAAGCGCGGTAGCGGAGTACGTTTACTCCGGCAATCCTGCACTGCACGCTCGAATCCAGCCGCTAACAATGCCTGGAACAGGGAGCACACTTGGAGTCACTCTGGAAGACCGATCCCGGGGCTTCAAGGCTTGGTTCATCGCCGACAAGGGCAGCGGTTCGTACTCGTCCCTTGTCTACGTAGATGACTTTACGCAGCCGTCGTGGCACCAGCCCGATCCGGATGCTCCCCGGGCCATTCGGGACATGCCCATCTTCGGTTGGGATCAGTCCCTGCATGTGAAGGAAGATCTAAGGAACCTCAAAAGTGCCCCGCAGTTTCTATTTGTTCCGGACCTCGCGGAAGTCGTGTCACATGGCATTGAGCAGCCGTTCCCCTTGACTCAAGGCATCTTCAACCGAATCAGCTGTCGCTAGGTTTTAAGGGAGGGGGCGCCCCCTCCCTCTCTAGCCAGCACTGCCATCACGCCCAGCAGAACTGATCAATGGAACTGTTTCGCAAGGAAGCCGAGTCTGCTCATGCAGACCAGTTTGGCACCGTCATGGTTTCAACGCCAAAGGCGCACTTCGCAGCTGGTGTTAGCGCCACTGCGGCGTGCCTGGCCGCACTCGTGTTTTCATTCCATGCTCACTATGCTCGCCGGGAACAGGTATCTGGTCATCTCGTTACTGATACGGGCGAAAGCCGGATTCTAGCGCGTCGATCCGCAACCGTCTCAGAGGTATACGTCAGAGAGCACCAACACGTTCGAAAGGGAGATCCGATCCTGCGGCTATCCAGCGAAATGCACACCCGCGGGGGTGGCGTGCATGCCAGAGTCGAGGAGGACATTGAGAATCAAATCACTTCGGTCCACGCGAGCGTCGCAGCTACCGAGGCAGCGCTGATCAGTGAGAAGCATCAGTTGAGGGAGCGTGTCAAATCTCTTCTCGCCCAGGCATCGGATCTTCGTCAGCAGATTGGCTATCAGCAGCAGGCCGCTGAGCAGAAGCAGCGGACACTGACAAAGCTGCGTCCACTTTTGAAGGATGGATTTGTGGCTGAGTATCAAGTCCAGGACCTCGAAAGTGCGCTTCTGGATACCCGGGCGCAGACATCAGGCCTGCATCGGCAGCTTGAAGAGATCTCTCAACAGCAGCGCGAAACAAGCCGCAAGCTGACGAGTCTGGAAATCGATTCGGAACTCAAGTTGAACGATCTGCGGCGAGAGCAAGCGAGATTACGCACCAGCCTCGCCCAGGATCAGAGCGAGCTTGAGTTGGTGGTGAGGGCTCAATCAGACGCGCTAGTCAGCTCCGTTCTTGTTCAGCCGGCAAACTATGTTGAGCCGGGGCAACCTCTTGTCTCTCTCATTCCGACACCCACAACGCTGAAAGCGGAAATTTTCATTCCCAGCACGGCAATAGGCTTTGTTCATCGAGGCACCAAGGTTGCCATGCACTATGCGGCATTCCCCTATCAAAAATATGGGGTTCAATACGGGGTCGTCGAACAGGTTTCCGAAACCCCGACTCAACCTGCACAGCTGTCAGCGCTGCTTGGCCAGCAGCCGCCAGCGCAGCCAATGTACAGAGCCATCGCGTCGTTGGAGAGGCAGCAGATCGTGACTGAGGGCCAGCAGCGAGCGCTGGTTCCCGGGATGCAGTTGGAAGCTGCGCTTCTGTTGGAGGATCGCTCAATCATCGCTTGGCTACTTGAGCCGATCACCGCATTCCGAGCGTCTATACAGGACTGATCATGCAAGTCGCCAACTCTACAGCATTCAACCCAACACCCGGCGATCTATTGCGTCAATGGATGAAGCGTCCGGTGAGGATCTTCTACCAGAGTGAAGCCAACGAGTGCGGCTTGGCCTGCTTGGCCATGGTACTTGAGCACCATGGCCATCGGCTTTCTCTGGAACAGCTCAGGGCATTCGCCGGATCCTATCCGCAAGGAATGTCGGTATCTGATATCAGCGATGTTGCGGAGCGAAAGGGCCTTGTGGCGCGCCCTCTTCGGGCTGAGCCAGATGAATTGGATCAGCTCATACTGCCCGCAGTTCTGCATTGGAACATGGATCACTTCGTTGTACTGGAAAAGGTGCAGGCGAGGAAAGTCGTGATTCTGGATCCATCCCAAGGCCGCGTGGAGATTTCCTGGGCGGCGCTTGGCCGGCACTTCACAGGGGTGGCAATCGAGCTCTTGAAGGGACCCGATCTCAAGAAGACCCAAGGGCGCAGTAGTCTTCGTCTGAGGTCACTCATTGGGCCGATCTCTGGTCTCCGACCAGCGCTGGTCAACCTGGGGCTTCTTTCAATAGCGTTGGAACTCATGGCGCTCGCTTCACCCCAAGGCTTCCAGATAGTCATCGACCGTGTACTCGCCGATGGGGACCGTGCCCTGCTTCCGGTTGTCATAGTGGGACTGAGCCTTCTCGCCCTTCTTCAGCTGCTGCTGGGTTGGCTGCGGTCCTGGGCAATTGTTTGGCTGAGCAGCCAGATCAATATTGGATGGAGCTCGGGCGTGTTCGCCAGGCTGCTGCGCCTACCTACCCAGTACTTCCAAAGTCGCAGCCTGGGTGACATAACATCGCGATTCACGTCTCTAAACACAATACAGCAGGCCATAAGCACGCAGTTGGTCGCTGGGATACTAGATGGTGTCATGGCCCTTGCAACAGGAGCCATGCTGTTTGTCTACAGCCCACTTCTAGGCGCATTTACAAGCCTCACAGCGCTGGCTTATGTAGGCGTCAGGGCCCTCTACGTGAAGCGACTGCAACACGCAACGGTTTCCTCCTTGACCGAAGACGCGCGCCGGCAGTCCATGCTGCTTGAATCCATCCGCGGTGCGCAGACTCTGAAGCTTTTCGGGAAGACGGGCTGGCAATCGTCCCGCTTTGCGAACCGAAGCGCAGCAGCCATCGCAGCATCCATTGCCGTTCAGCGTACGAGCTTGTCCTACGCATCCTGGGGTGGCGTCCTGCTGTCTGTAGGCAGGCTTGGTGCTCTCGCAATCGGCGCATCACTGGTGATGGAGGGACGATTCACTGCCGGGATGTTGATTGCTTACGCCTCGTACTCAGAGCAGTTCATCTCGCGCCTGAGTGCGCTTTCCGAGTACGCAATCCAACTCGCGTTGCTCGGCTCACATGCGGAAAGAGTTGCTGACATTGCTCTTGCACCCGTTGAGAAGGAGCCCGCTGAACCTTTGAGCGCGCGCGTTCAACCGGTTGAGGTTGAGCTCCGCAACGTCTGCTTCAGATATGCAGACAATCAGCCATGGGTGCTGAACAACGCCAACGCCATTATCCCAGCGGGTCAGATGACTGCTATCACCGGTGCGTCGGGTACAGGCAAGAGCACGATCGCCAAGCTCCTTGTCGGACTGCTGACGGTCAACAGTGGGGAAATCCTATTGAATGGCATCCCTTTGAGCCATCTTGGTCCGACCCAGGCCCGGCGCATGTTTGGATGCGTCATGCAGGATGACGCGCTTTTCCAGGGGAGTCTGGCTGAGAACATAGCCCTATTCCAGGAAGGGGCTCCGCAGCAGCAGATCGAGCACTCAGCCCAAGCCGCTTGCATTCATGATGACATTTCAAGAATGCCGATGGGCTATCGAACATCGGTTGGTGACATGGGATCGACCTTGTCCGGAGGACAGCGCCAGCGAATCATGCTGGCCCGGGCGCTCTACCAACAGCCCCAAGCCCTCCTTCTAGACGAAGCGACCAGCCATCTGGATGCAGAAACTGAGCAGAGCATCAATGCTCATCTCAAGCAGATGTCACTCACTGTCATTCAGATTGCACATCGATTCGAGACAATAGATGCTGCGGATTGTCTGCTGCGCGTGCATCCAGATGGGTCCGTCAGCCGAAGGGGAAAGGCGGCCGCCTACTGAGACTCGGGGCTGGTGCTCGTGCGTACACGGTCGCGGTACAGTGTGGCCATCCCTCTAGCCCTACGTTCGTTTCGGCCAGATGCGGACATCGCAGCACACCGCCTGCCGGCCCGTCGCCGGTCGATCAACCCGCGTGGATCGACTGGTGCAGACGAAGGTGTTGCCGGAACCGCTCGGCGTAGTCCTCCCCCACGGCGGCGATGACGCTTTGCCTAGCCGCCAACGCCGATTGCCATGCCGACACACGCGGAAGGTTTTCGAAGATCGCCTGCGAAACCATCGGGTTGAGGACGCCGAAGTATCTGAAGAGTGGTGCGAACACCGCGTCGACCATCGTGAAGGCAGTGCCAGCGAAATAGGGTCCGGACTCCAGCTCCGCCTCCAGTCGCTCAAGCGCGCCCCTCAATGCCGCCTGTTTCGCATCCGCCGTCGAACGGTCGGTAGCGTTGAGAAACTGCCAGGCGTCGGCAAGGGTGGAGGTAGCAAACTCGATCCAACCCCGCTGGCGGGCACGGGATAGCGCATCGACGGGGTACATCGGCGCGCCACCTTGGGTTTCCTCCAGGTACTCGCAGATGACCATGCTTTCAAACAGCATCGCATCTTCCGCATCGTCCTGGCGCACCTTGAGCACGGGGACCTTGCCGGTTGGCGAAACTGCCAGGAACCAGCTTGGCTTGGCTGCCAAATCGACATTTATCCGATCAAATTGGACGGCCTTTTCAAGAAGCACAATCGCGGCGCGCTGTACGAATGGGCACAGTGGGTGGCTTATCAGCGTAAGAGCGTTCATTGCTTTTAGTGGCTCTGGATGGTCTATCAAGTGGAAACAGCGGCAGAGGTTTCCCGAGCGCCGCTGTTTGCACAGCCCGGATTGGACTGGTTCGCCGCTAGGTCCTGAGGCGGGCGCTCAGTACCCGATTGGCTCAGCCCAGGCGATGTGGCGTTCGCGCAATTTTTGAGCGGCGCGCTTAGCCGTTCAGCAGACGGCCGCCGTCCAGGACGATTTCAGAGCCGACCGTCCAGCGCGACTCGTCCGATGCCAGATACAGCACTGCTTTGGCCACCTCGTCGGAGGTACCGAAGCGGCCAAGCGGAATGGTTGCCGCGATCGCTTTGTTAACCTGCTCGCGATAAGCTTCCGGAATACCGGCCTTGTCGTAAAGCGGAGTCTCGACGGGGCCAGGGCTCACTGCGTTGACACGGATGCCACGGCCCAGCAGTTCGGTCGAGAGCGTCTTCGACATGTTCAGCAATGCGGCCTTCGTTGCGGCATACACGGACGAGCGATCTGCACCCGCATGCGCGCTGACGGAAGTAGTCAACACGACGGAAGCGGGATTTGCGAAGACCGGCAACAGTGCCTGCATCAGGAAGTACGGCCCTTTGACGTTGATGTCGAAAATGCGGTCGAACATGTCTTCCGTCCATTCCTCAATGGGCCGCCAGACGGATACGCCGGCATTGAGGAAGGCAACGTCGAGTTGGCCGTAGTGTTCCTTGATGGCTTGTGCCAGCTCCTTTTGTGCAGCAACGCTGGCCGAGTCGGCGCGCAGCACCGGCACTTCCGGGCCCAGTTCGGCCTGGGCCCTTGCAATCGAATCGGGGTTGACGCCCGTTACGATCACGCGAGCGCCCTCCGCCAGGAACTGCTTTGCCGTTTCCAGCCCAATGCCACTGGTGCCGCCAGTGATGAGAGTACGTTTACCTTGCAAGCGCGCCATTTGAATTCTCCGGTGAATGACGACCACCGTGGTCGACATGGAGAAATATGCGCTCATGCCTCACAGCAGATAAGACTGTCTGTTCGCATATAATTCATGCAGATCAGGCATGAATAGAGGCGGCGCCGTGGACCGATTTCTTTTGATGACATGCTTTGCGCGTGCTGTGGAAACCGGGAGCTTTTCGGCAGCAGGGCGGGATCTAGGGTTGGGGCAGCCCAATGTGAGCCGCTATGTAGCAGCTCTGGAGGATCATCTGCAGACGCGCTTGCTCCACCGGTCTACGCGGAAGTTGTCCTTGACGCCGGAGGGCGAACGCTACTACGCGGACATCCGGCGCATCCTGGATGCGGTGGATGAATCCGAATCGTCCTTCAGGAGCAACGTCGACCCATCAGGGCTCTTGCGCGTAGCCTGTCCGACAGCTCTCGCACATGCGTTTGTGCTGCCGCATGTGCCGGCCTTTCTGGAGCGCTACTCTCAATTGAACCTGGATCTCCAACTCAACGATCGATACGTAGACCTGGTCAATGAAGGCACCGAACTCGCGATCCGCATAGGACAGCTGGAGGACAGCGCCCTGCGCGCGCGGCCTCTTGGATGGTATGAGCGGGTCTTCGTCGCCAGCAAGGACTACTTGGCCAAACGTGGAGTTCCGCAGACCCCGGATGATCTACGCGACCACGATTGCATCATCTACACCTTGCTGTCGTCCGGGGCGACCTGGCGATTCCGGGATGCGGAAATTCCGATCAGCGGCAGGCTCAGGGTCAACTCGCCCGACGCCGTGAGTGCAGCGGTCGCGGCGGGCCTGGGTGTGGCACATGGACCTGCGTGGCTCTTTCAGGACGGATTGAACAGCGGCAGATTGCAGTTCATTCTCAGCAACCATACGGCTCCCCCTGTCCCCGTGCAGATGGTCTACGTCGCCAACAGGCTGCTTCCCACGCGGGCTATTGTGTTCATGGATTTCATGGCTGACGTGTTTTCAAGGATTCCAGCCCTGAGTGGCAGCATCCCTGCGCCGACTCGATAAGACGAGACGACAAAGCGTGCGTCCAGAAATGAAAAGAGCGCCGAAGCGCTCTTTTCCTTTACCTCGATCAACCAGCAGGATCACTCCCACTCAATGGTCGCCGGCGGCTTCCCCGAGATGTCATAGACAACCCGTGACACCCCGCGCAACTCATTGATGATCCGGTTGCTCACCGTACCCAGGAACTCATACGGCAGATGCGCCCAATGCGCCGTCATGAAGTCAATCGTCTCAACCGCACGCAACGCAATCACCCACTCATAAGCGCGCGCATCGCCCACCACGCCCACCGACTTCACCGGCAGGAACACGGCAAACGCCTGGCTGGTCTTGTCGTACAGGTCGGCCTTGCGCAGCTCGTCGATGAAGATCGCATCGGCCTTGGCCAGCAGCTCAGCGTACTCACGCTTCACTTCGCCCAGGATACGCACGCCCAGGCCCGGGCCCGGGAACGGATGGCGGTAGACCATGGTGCGCGGCAGGCCCAGCTCAACGCCCAGGCGGCGCACTTCGT
>Ga0308161_1003860_pt1 | contig 14153 bp, 8 predicted proteins | sample PhyFR2_FD_201034 | JGI IMG/M metagenome (GOLD analysis project Ga0308161, IMG submission 201034) | Phyllosphere microbial communities from UC Gill Tract Community Farm, Albany, California, United States - DLSLF.R2 | ecosystem: Host-associated > Plants > Phyllosphere > Unclassified | place: USA...
GCGGTACGCGTCGAGTCCGGCCGGCAGGCGCGCGGCGACCGGCGTCGACGTGCCCGGCGGCGGCGCGTCGCGGTAGCGCAGCATCCAGCCGCCGCATGTCGTTCCGCTCGCGTCGTCCGAATACGTCACCGCCTGTTGCGGCCGCAGCACCGCCAGCAGCGCACCGAACCACGGGTTCGCCGTGAAGCTGCCCTCGACCGCGAGCGGACCCGCCGCCCCGAGCGCGTCGAGGCAGTAATCCGTCATGAGCACGCAGTACAGCGTGGCCAGCGCATAGCGTTCGCGGGCGTCCTGCGGCGCCGGGCCGTCGATGCGGCCGGCGCGGCCGGCGAACGGGCCGCCCGTGGCGGCGAACGCGGGCAGCGCCAGCGTGCCCTGCGCGATCAATCGTTCGATGTCGGCGAAGTCGCATGCCGCCAGCGCCGCGCCCGCCAGCGCGCCGAATTCGCGCCCGCCCATGAAGCGCATGCACGCCACCGGCTGGCCGAGGGCGTTCGTGTTGGCCAGCATGTCGTCCCGTTCGCGCAGGCCGTCCAGCGGCGCGCCGAACGCGGCGGCGATCAGCCACGTGCCGGTCGAGAGCACGGTGCGCGGGCCGGCGCCCTGCAGGTAGCGCAGCAGCGAGGCGTTGCTGTCGTGGATGCCGTTCAGGACCTCGCAGCCGGGCGGCAGGCCCGTCGCCGCCGCGACCGCCGGCAGCAGGCGCCCCAGCGACGCGTGCGCCGGCAGCAGCGGCGGCATCCGGTCCGTCCAGCCCATCCTGGTGACGAGGCTTGACCACGCCTGCCGGCGCGGGTCCCACAGGTCCGTGTGGCAGCCGAGCGACGTCGCTTCGGACGCCGCCGCGCCGGACAGGCGCCACGCCCAGTACTGCGGATACGTGAGGATGTGGCGCGTCCGCGCGAACGCGTCCGGGTACGTCGTTTGCAGCCAGGCCAGCTGGCGCCCCAGGTTCAGGCCCGCCGGCAGCGCGGGCGACAGCGTCTCGGCGTACGCCGGGCGCACGCCGTCGTAGTCGCCGCCGTCCAGCGCCGCCTCGTAGTCAAGCACCGGCAGGACGAGGCCGTCGCCGTCGATCAGCGCCGCCGTCGCGCCGTGCGTCACGGGCACGATCGCGGACACGTGGGCGCGCGCGGCGAAGTCGCGGCACGTCGCGAGCAGCCAGGTCCACAGGCCGTCCGTGTCGTGGTGCGGGTACGGGCCGTCCGTGCGCACGGCGTTGGCGCGGCGCGTCTCGGCGAGCACGCGGCCGGCCGCGTCGATCAGCGCCAGCTTGGCGTTGGTCTTGCCGATGTCGAGGACGATCAGGGCGTCATGCGCCTCGCTGCGCACGGCGCTGCTCATTGGGCGCGCCCGGCGCGGCGCAGGCGCAGCAGCTTCGGCAGCGCGATGGTGGCCAGCAGCAGCAGGCCGACGACGATCGTCATGTAGATGCCGGGGATGTTGGCGAGCGCCAGGCCGTACGTGACCGTGCCCATCGTCAGCACCGCCAGCATCACGCCGCCGATGGTGCCGGCGCCGCCGGCGATGGAGACGCCGCCGAGGATCACCATCGTGATCACTTCCAGCTCCCAGCCGGTGGCGATGTTCGGGCGCGTGCTGCCGATGCGGCCCGTCAGCAGGAACGCGGCCAGGCCGGCCATGGCGCCCGTCAGCATGAACAGCGCGAGCCGGTAGCGGTCGACGGCGATGCCGGAAAAGCGCGCGGCGTCCGGGTTGTTGCCGATGGCGTAGATACGGCGGCCCCAGCGCGTCGTGTGCAGCACGACCGCGAACAGCGCGGCGCACGCGAGCAGTACGACGAATTCGCGCGGCACGATGCCGAAGAAGTAGCCCTGGCCCCAGTCCGTCATCAGCTGCGGATAGCCGGTGAACGCCTTGTCGCCGAGGACGACGCTGGCCAGGCCCCGGTACAGCGATACGGTGCCGATGGTGACGACGATCGACGGCAGCGCAAAGCGCGTGACGAGCACGCCGTTCAGCAGGCCGCACGCGGTGCCCGTCGCCAGCGCGACCAGGGGCAGCGTCTCGGCCGGCAGGCCGGCGTTCTTCGCCAGGCCCATCGCGACCGACGACAGCGCCAGCGTGCCGGCGACCGAGATGTCGATCTCGCGGCAGATGATCAGGAGCGCCATCGGCAGCGCGATCAGCGCCTTCTCGCTGAAGTTCTGCGTGCCGTCCAGCAGGTTGTAGACGTCGAGGAAGTGCGGCACGAGGATGCCGTTCGCCGCGAACACGGCGACGAACAGCAGCGCGAGCAGCGTTTCCCAGCGCCCGAGCACGTGCCTGAAGTGCGGGGTCTCGCGGTCGAGGATCGTGTAGCGCGACGTGGACGGATTGGTGTCGGTGTGCATGGCGGTGGTCGGGTTCACGCGGCGCTCCGTGCGGTCGGGTTGGCGGGAGTGCCGCCGGTGGGGTGCAGCGGCAGGATCTGGCGGCTGCGGCGGCCGGCGCCGCGGGCGTTGATCAGGACGGCGACGAGGATCACGAGGCCGGTGAGGGCGCTCTGCCAGAACGGCGAGACCTGCAGCACGGGCAGCGCGTTGCCGATCACGGTCAGGAACAGCGCGCCGAGTGTGGCGCCGGCCACGCTGCCCACGCCGCCGCCGATGGAGACGCCGCCGATCACGCACGCGGCGATCACGGTGAATTCGAAGCCGTAGGCGATCTCGGTATAGGCGACGGCATAGCGTGCCACCCACAGGTAGCCGCACAGGCCGGCCACGAGGCCCGACAGCGCGTAGGTGCCGAGCAGGCGGCGCGCGCTCGGGATGCCGATGTAGCCGGCGCATTGCGGCGCGTTGCCGATGGCGTACAGGTCGCGTCCGAAGCGCGTGCCGCGTGCGATCCAGGCCAGCACCGCGATGGCGCCCGCCGCGATCCAGACCAGGTGTGGCAGGCCGAGCAGGCGGTCGAGCGGGAACGCGATGAAGTCGGCCGGCATCTGGTGCGCGGACACCCAGGTGCCGCCCGACAGCACGAACACGGCGCCGCGGTACACGCTCATCGTGCCCAGCGTGACGACGATCGGCGGCAGTTCCAGGTAGCCGATCAGGAAGCCGTTGACGAGGCCGAGCAGCAGGCCGACGCCGACTGCGGCCAGCACGATCAGCGCCAGCGGCAGGCCGGGCACGTGCGCGCCGAGCATGGCCGCGACCATGCCGCACAGGGCCAGGTTCGAGGCGACGGACAGGTCGACGCCGCGCGTGACGATGACGAGCATCTGCGTCAGCGCCAGCATCACCAGCAGCGTGGCATCCGTGACGAGGTTGGCGAGCGACGGCGCGCCGAGGAATGCCGGCGCGCGCAGGCCGACGGCCAGCACGAGCAGGACGATCATCGCGGCCAGCAGCGGTTCGCGCTGTTTCAGGAAATTCATGCGGCCTCCGTGGCGGGGACGTGGTCGAACGCGAGGCCGGACGCGGCCGCGACGACGGATTCGGGCGTCGCTTCCTCCCGGGCGAATTCGCGCTGCACGCGGCCGTGGTGCATGACGACGATGCGGTCCGCCATGCCCAGCACCTCCGGCAGCTCGGACGACACGAGGATCACGGACAGGCCGCGCGCCACGAGCTGGCTGATGAAGCGGTGCACGGCGGCCTTGGAGCCGATGTCGATGCCTTTGGTCGGCTCGTCGAGGACGATCACTTTCGGGTCCGTCGCCAGCCACTTGCCGAGGACGACCTTCTGCTGGTTGCCGCCCGAGAGTTCGGCCACGTGCTGCGTCAGGTGGTTCGCCTTCAGTTCCAGCTGCTCGGCGAAGTGGCGCGCGATGGCGGTCTCCCGGGCGCGCCGGCCGCGCAGGAAGAAGCCGAGGCGCGACAGGACCGGCAGGGTGATGTTCTGCAGGATCGGCAGGGTGAGGTGGGCGCCGTGGTGCTGGCGGTCTTCCGGCACGTAGGCGATGCCGAGGTCGATCGCCGCGCCGGGCGAACGCGGACGTATCGGGCGGCCGTCCAGCGTGACGTGGCCGGAGACGCCGGGGGTGAGGCCGAACAGCGCCTGCATCACTTCCGAGCGGCCGGCCCCCACGAGGCCGTAGAAGCCGAGGATCTCGCCGCGCCGCAGGGTGAAGCTGACGTCGTCGAACTCGGTCGGGTGCGACAGGTTTTGCACGACCAGCAGCGGCTCGCCGATTTGCGCCTCGGCCTTCGGATACGCCTGGTGCACGGCGCGCCCGACCATCAGCGCCACGAGTTCCTGCTCGGAGATGTCGGGAAGGCGCCCGTCGGCGACGAACTGGCCGTCGCGCAGCACGGTGTAGCGGTCGGCCACGGCGTAGATCTCGTCGAACTTGTGCGAGATGAAGATGACGGCGGTGCCCGCGGCCTTGAGCTGGTCGATGATGCGGTACAGCTCGCGGATCTCGCGCTGCGACAGCGCGGCCGTCGGCTCGTCCATGATGACGACGCGGGCGTCCTGCGCCAGCGCGCGGGCGATCTCGACGAAGTGGCGCTGCGCCACCGACAGGTCCTTCACGCGCGCCCGGACGGGCAGCGCGACTTCGAGGCGCGCGAACAGCGCCTCGGCCTCGCGCTCGATGCGGGCCCAGTCGATGCGGCCGGCGCGCGTCGGGTGGCGCCCGACCCAGATGTTCTCGGCGACCGAGAGCTCGTCGAACATGACGGTTTCCTGGTGCACCGCCGTGATGCCGGCGGCCATCGCGGCCTGCGGGCTGGCGAACGTCACCGGCCGGCCGTCGAGGGCCAGCGTGCCGGCGTCGGGCTGGTAGATGCCGGTCAGGGTCTTGACGAGCGTGGACTTGCCGGCGCCGTTCTCGCCGATCAGCGCCATGCATTCGCCGGCGCGCACGGTGAGGTTGACGCCGTTCAGGGCGTGGATGCCGTTGAAGCGCTTGCCGATCCCGGTCAGTTGCAGGACGGGGACGGGGTCCGTGGGGTGGCTGTAAGTATCGGGTGATGACATGGTTGAGGCGAACAGGGGTTGGGTTGCGCCGCGCGATCGCTGTCCATGGGAGGAAACGATACGCGTGATTCGTCGTCCCCGCGGAGGCGGGGACCCAAGTTTTACGTGTGCGGTGTGCCTGCAACTTAGGTCCCCGCCTGCGCGGGGACGACGGTGTTTTCGAGCCGCAGTCAGAACAACTTCGCGAACGTGTTTTCGATCCGCAGGTCAGAACAGCTTGGCGAACTTCTCCACGTTCTGCGCGTTGTACGTGAACGGCGGCCCCAGTGCCGCCTCGCCGGCGGCATCGAGCGTCACGCTGCCGAGCCGCCCGACCGACACGCTGGCCCCCGGCTTCGCCTCGGCCTTGCCCTTCACGAACTGGTCGGCCGCGTACGTCGCCGCGTAGCCCAGGTCGATCGGGTTCCAGATCGCGAATTCCTTGACGGCGCCGCTCTTGACGTGGCCGGCCATCTCGGACGGCAGGCCCAGGCCCGTCACGTACACCTTGCCGACGAGGTGCTCGTCCGCCACGGCCTTGCTGGCGGCCACGATGCCCACCGTCGTCGGCGCGATGATCGCCTTGAGCTGCGGGTGGCTGCGCAAGAGGCCGATCGCCTCGCGGTAGCTCTTGTCGGACTGGTCGTCGCCGTACACGGTGGCCACCAGCTTGACCTTCGAATACTGCGGCTGTTCGAGCACCTTCTTCATCACGCCGATCCAGATGTTCTGGTTGGTCGCCTGCGCGGACGCGGACAGGATCGCGATCTCGCCGGCGCCGCCGATCTCGTCGGCCGCCATCTGGACCTGCTTCTCGCCGATCAGCGCCGCGTTCGACGGATTGAGCTGCATCTGCCGGCCTTCCTGGGCCAGGCCGCTGTCGAACGAGACGACCTTGATCCCGCGCGCCATCGCCTTCTTCGCGATCGGCACCAGCGCGTTCGGGTCGTTGGCGGAGATGACGATGGCGTCGACCTTCTGGCTGATCAGGGAGTTGATGATCTCGATCTGGCCTTCGGCGCTGGGCGTCGTCGGCCCGGTGTAGATCACCTCGACGTTGCCGAGCTGTTTCGCCGCCTCGTCGGCGCCCGCGTGCGCGGCGTCGAAGAAGCCGTTGCCGAGGTTTTTCACGACCATCGCGATGCGCGTCTTTTCAGGCTTCTTCTCGGCGCAGCCGGAGGCGCCGGCCAGCACGCCGACGGCGGCCAGCGCGAGCAAAAATGGTTTGAGCTTCAATGCGCTGCCTCCAGTTGCGATTCCAGGCACGTGTCCAGCTGCGCGTCCAGGTGGAACAGCGCGGCCGACTGCAGATCGAATTGCGGGTTGAAGAACGGTGCGCCGACGTTCGGCGCCACGTCGTCCGGTTCGACCGTGACGACCTTCACGCCGTACTGTTCGAGCGTCTGCACGGCCTTGTCGGACGCGCCCGTGTCCGTGATGACGGTCGAGACGCGATCGAGCCCGCACAGGATCAGGCCCGCCTTCCGCGCGAACTTGGAGCTGTCGGCCAGCACGATGAGTTCCTCGGCCTGGCTGATCAGGCGCTTTTCCGCCTGGATCAGCAGGGGGTCCGCTTCCATCAGGCCGAGCAGCGACAGGCCGTACACGCTCATGAACATCTTGCCGGCGTAGTGGTGCTGGGTGATGTCGTTGTCGAACGGCGACAGGATCACGTTCTGCTCGCGATAGACCTTGCCGCCGGGGACGATGATCTCGTTGTCGCTCGATACCAGCAGGCGCTCGGCCATCAGGAACGAGTTGGTCAGGATCTTCAGCTGTTTCTCGGCCAGGAACTCGGCCATCATGAAGGTGGTCGTGCCGCCGTTGATGATGATCGTTTCGCCGTCGGCGCACAGGCCGGCCGCGTGGCGCGCGATGGCCCGCTTGCGGGCGGCATAGCACTGGATGTTGTTCTGGAACGTTTCGCTCGTCAGCGGGAACTGGCGCTTCTTCGGCAGCAGGTTCTCGGCGCCGCCGCGGGTGCGGGTGAGCAGGTTGCGGGCGGCAAGCCAGCTGATGTCGCGGCGGACGGTCGCCGGCGACGCGTTGAGCCAGTCGACGAGCTGCTGGACGGTCGCCGTCTGGTGCTCGGCGAGCAGTTTCAGCAAACGCTTGCGGCGCTTGTGATTCACCATGTTGTCTCCTCCTTATGCCGTGGATGTTTTTGTGCGGCGTGGCAGCGGCGCTCCCGTGGGGCGCGTTGTCCGAGAAAAAGATATAGGATGAGTTGCAACGGCGTCAATCATTAAATGATCAACGGATTGATTATTTGGCTGCTGCGCCGCACCCAAATGCGCGTTTCGATCAACGACATGATTAATTCATTCTTGCTCACGAGATTGAGCGGTTCCGCGTTGACACCCCTCGGGCCGCCGGATTCTACTGTGCCCGGATGCCGCGCTGCGGAAAACACCCACGGCGCGGGTGAAAGAGGCGACACATTACGCATATGGAGACTTTTGATGGGTGCAATGACGGGTGCTGTGGATGAAGCGAAGCGGAAGGACATGATCGCGTCGCGCTGGGACGATGGGCATGCCGCCGCGCTGAGCGAGCCGGAGCTGCTGCTGTACCGCTCGAACCTGCTCGGCTCGGACCTGCGCATCACGAACTTTGGCGGCGGCAACACGTCGGCCAAGATCGCGATGACGGATCCGCTGTCGGGCGAGACGGTCGAGGTGCTGTGGGTGAAGGGATCGGGCGGCGACCTCGGGAGCATCAAGCTGGACGGCTTCTCGACGCTGTACATGGACAAGCTGAACGCGCTCAAGGCCCGCTACCGCGGCCTGGAACACGAGGACGAGATGGTCGGCTACCTACCGCACTGCACGTTCGACCTGAATCCGCGCGCCGCGTCGATCGATACGCCGCTGCATGCCTACATCGACCGCAAGCACGTCGACCACATGCACCCGGACGCCGTGATCGCGATCGCCGCCACGAAGAACAGCCGCGCGCTGACCGAGCAGATCTTCGAGGGCGAGCTGGGCTGGCTGCCGTGGCAGCGTCCCGGCTACGACCTCGGTCTGAAACTGGAAACGCTGTCGCGCGAACAGCCGCATCTGAAGGGCATCATCCTCGAAGGCCACGGCCTGTTCACGTGGGGCGACACGGCCAAGTCCTGCTACGAGACGACCTTGGCGATGATCCGGCGCGCGGACGAATGGCTGGCCGCGCATGTCAAACAGCCGGTGTTCGGCGGCCAGGTCGCCACGGCGCTGGCGCCGGCCGACCGCGCCGCGCTCGTCGCCCGCCTGATGCCGCTGTTGCGCGGGAAGATCAGCCGCGACGAATACAAGCTGGGCCACTTCGACGATTCGGACGCCGTGCTGGAATTCGTGAACAGCGCCCACCTGGCGCCGCTGGCCGCGCTGGGCACGTCGTGTCCGGACCACTTCCTGCGCACCAAGATCCGCCCGCTGGTGCTCGACTTCGATCCGGCCGCGCCGGACTTCGACCGCCTGGTGAACGGCCTCGACGCCGCGCTGGACGCCTACCGCGCCGACTACACGGCGTACTACGAGCGCTGCAAGCGCGCCACGTCGCCGAAGGTCCGCGACGCCAACCCGATCATCTACCTGATCCCGGGCGTGGGCATGCTGTCGTTCGCGAAGGACAAGGCGACGGCGCGCATCGCCGGCGAGTTCTACGTGAATGCGATCAACGTGATGCGCGGCGCGAACGGCGTCGACGAATACGTCGGCCTGCCCGAGCAGGAAGCGTTCGACATCGAATACTGGCTGCTGGAGGAGGCCAAGCTGCAGCGCATGCCGAAGCCGAAGAGCCTCGCCGGCCGCATCGCGCTGGTGACGGGCGGCGCCGGCGGCATCGGCCAGGCCGTGGCGCGCCAGCTGCTGCAGGAAGGCGCGTGCGTGATGCTGACCGATATCGACGCCGAGGCGCTGGGCGCGGCGCACCAGGGTCTCGTCAAGGTCGCGGGCAAGGACAACGTCGCGGTCGTGCAGGCCAACATCACGAGCGAGGAGCAGGTCGCGGACATCCTGGCGGCGACGGCGCTGCGCTTCGGCGGCGTCGACCTGCTCGTGTCGAACGCCGGCATCGCGTCGGCCGCGCCGCTGGACGAGACGACGCTGGAAGTGTGGAAGCGCAACCAGGACATCCTCGTGACCGGCTACTTCCTCGTCTCGCGCAACACGTTCCAGATCATGAAGCAGCAGCGCCTGGGCGGCAGCATCGTCTTCGTGGGCAGCAAGAACGGCCTGGTGGCCTCGAGCGGCGCCTCCGCCTACTGCACGGCGAAGGCGGCCGAGCTGCACCTGGCGCGCTGCATCGCGCTGGAAGGCGCCGAGCACGGCATCCGCGTCAACGTGGTCAATCCCGACGCCGTGATCCGCGGCTCGCGCATCTGGGACGGCAAGTGGAAGGAAGAGCGCGCGGCGTCGAACAAGATCGACACGGACGACGTCGAGGAGTTCTACCGCAAGCGTTCGATGCTGAAGAAGAGCGTGTTCCCGGAGGATATCGCCGAAGCGGTGTACTTCTTCGCCAGCGACAAGGCGGGCAAGAGCACCGGCAACGTGCTGAACGTCGACGCCGGCAACGCCGCCGCCTTCACGCGCTGAGCGCGCCGACATGCGGCCCATGCGGGCCGGGTTATGATTGAACAAGAGCGGCGCCGCAGGGACGCGGCGCCGCGGCGAAGAAGAGACAGGAGACACGATGACGACCGGAATCGACGCGGCTTTGGTGGCCGAACACAATGCGAAACAGGAAGCCCGGCTGCAGGCCGACTACGAGGCGCTGGGCGGGATGCTGGCGCGGCGCGGCCAGGACATCGAGGCGCTGACGGCGCTGGCGGGGCGCTTCGCCGTCGCCGTCCCCAGCTGGGGCGTGGGCACGGGCGGCACGCGTTTCGCGCGCTTCGCGGGCCGGGGCGAGCCGCGCAACGTGTTCGAAAAGCTGGACGACTGCGCCGTGATCAACCAGCTGACGCGCGCGACGCCGAGCGTGTCGCCGCACTTCCCGTGGGACACCCCGACCGACGCGGCCGAGCTGCGCCAGCACGCCGACGCGCTCGGGTTGGCGTTCGACGCGGTGAACTCGAACACGTTCCAGGACCAGCAGGGCCAGGAGCACACGTACAAATACGGCAGCCTGACGGCGACGAGCGCCGCCACGCGCGCGCAGGCCGTCGCGCACAACATCGAATGCATCGAACTCGGCCGCGCGCTCGGCTCGAAGGCCCTGACGGTGTGGGTCGGCGACGGCGCCAACTTCCCCGGCCAGAGCAACCTGCGCGGCGCGCTGGAGCGCTACCTGGAGAGCATGCGCGGCATCTACGCCGCGCTGCCGGACGACTGGAACGTCTTCATCGAGCACAAGCTGTTCGAGCCGGCGTTCTACGCGACGACGATCGCCGACTGGGGCACGAGCTTCGCCTGCGCCACGGCGCTCGGGCCGAAGGCGAAATGCCTCGTCGACCTGGGCCACCACGCGCCCAACACGAACATCGAGATGATCGTCGCGCGCCTCGCGCAGTTCGGCAAGCTCGGCGGCTTCCACTTCAACGACAGCAAGTACGGCGACGACGACCTGGACTCGGGCTCGATCAACCCGTTCCAGCTGTTCCTGGTCTTCAACGAGCTGGCCGACGCCGCGCTGCGCGAGGGCCCGGCGTTCGCGCCGGCCTACATGCTCGACCAGTCGCACAACGTGACGGACCCGGTCGAGAGCCTGATGAACAGCGCGGTCGAGGTGCAGCGCGCGTACGTGCAGGCCGCGCTCGTGGACCGCGCGCAGCTGGCGGAACTGCAGGCGTCGAACGACGTGCTGCTGGCGGCGCAGGCGCTCAAGCACGCGTTCCGCACCGACGTGTCGCCTATCCTGTCGATGGCGCGCGTGCGCGCGGGCGGCGCGGCCGATCCGGTGGCGTGCTACCGGTCGAGCGGCTACCGCGACCGCGTGGCGAGCCAGCGGCCGGCGAAGGCGGGGGCGAGCAGCAGCGGAATCGTGTGAGCGACCCGCACAGCTGACCGTCGTCCCTGCGAAGGCAGGGACCGAATGTCGCACGCGTTTCGGCGACGCTAACTTGAGCCCCCGCCAAGGCGACCGGGCAGGTCGGGGGAGACGGTATGTCGCGCGCAGCCTTCCCAGCAATCCGCCCACCCGCCCCAGGAGTCCCCGCATGCCCCAGCGCTCCCCGCGCACACTGATCCTGGCCGTGCTGCTGCCGTGCGCCCTGAGCGCACACGCCGCGGCGGCCGACCCGCCCGCGCCGCCGTCGTTCGCCGACGTCGCCGCGCACCTGCAGGCGCCGCCTGCCGACGCCCGCCCGCTGATGCGCTGGTGGTGGTTCGGCCCCGCCGTCGACAAGGCCGAGCTGGAACGCGAGATCCTCGCGATGAAGGCCGGCGGCATCGGCGGCTTCGAGATCCAGCCGGTCTACCCGATGGCGCCCGACGATGCCGCGCGCGGCGTCAGGAACCTGCCCTACCTGTCGCCCGATTTCCTCGATGCCGTCGGCTTCGCCAACCGCCTTGGGCGCGCCAACGGGCTGCGCGTCGACATGACCCTGGCCAGCGGCTGGCCGTACGGCGGCCCGCACGTGAGCGTCGACCGCGCGGCCTCGCGCCTGCGCCAGGCCGTCGTCGAGGTGCCGGCCGGCGCCGCCACCTTCGCGCTGCCGGCCGTGATGGGCGGCGAGAAGGTCGTCGCGGCGTTCGTCGGCCCGCGCGTCGATCCGGCCGTGCTCGAACCGCTGAAGGTGGAACCGGGCAGCGACGGCCGCGTCGCCGTCGCGCCGGCGGACGGGAAGCGCGTGGTGGCCGTCTACATCGCCAGCCGGACGGGCCAGCAGGTCAAGCGCGCGGCGCTGGGCGCGGAAGGCTTCGTGCTGGATCACCTGAGCCGCGCCGCCGTCGATCACCACCTGGCCACCGTCGCGGAACCGCTGATGAAGGCGTTCGGCGACGCGCCGCCGACGGCCGTGTTCTCGGACAGCCTGGAGGTCTACAACACCGACTGGACCGACGACTTCGTCGCCGAATTCAAACGCCGCCGCGGCTACGACATCGTGCCGTACCTGCCGGCCGTGTTCACGGGGCAGGGCAGCGATGCCGCCGGCGTGCGCCACGACTGGGCGCTGACGCAGACCGAACTCGTGAACGAGCGCTACCTGACGCCGCTCGACGACTGGGCGCGCCGCCACGGCACGCGGTTCCGCTCGCAGACCTACGGCGAGCCGGCCGTCTCGCTGTCGAGCAACCGCCTCGTCGCGCTGCCGGAAGGGGAAGGGCCGCAGTTCCGCGAATTCTCGTTCACGCGCCTTGCGACGTCGGCCGGCCACCTGTACGGCCGCCCCGTGATCTCGGCCGAGACGTGGACGTGGCTGCACTCGCCCGCGTTCGCGGCCACGCCGCTGGACATGAAGGCGGAGGCGGACCGCATGCTGCTGCAGGGCGTGAACCAGTTCGTCGGCCACGGCTGGCCGTACACGCCGCCCGGCACGCGCGAACCGGGCTACGCGTTCTACGCGGCGGCCGTGTTCAACGACCACAACCCGTGGTGGCACGTGATGCCCGCCGTGACGGGCTACCTCACGCGCATGAGCTGGCTGCTGCGCCAGGGCGAGCCCGCGAACGCGGTGGCCGTGCTGCTGCCCAACGACGACGTGTACGCGGCGCTGGTGCCGGGCAAGGTGTCGCTGTCCGCCGAGATGCACCGCTATGTGACGCCCGAGCTCACGGCCGGGATCCTCGACGCCGGCCAGAACCTCGACTACACGGACGCGGAGGCGGTCCTCGCGCTGGGCGTGCGCCATCCGGTGCTCGTGCTGCCGCACGTGACGCGCCTGGCGCCCGAGGTGCTCGACAAGCTGATCGCGTACGTGCGCGGCGGCGGCAGGATCGTCGCCGTGGGCGGTGCCCCGTCGCTCGCGCCGGGCCATCTCGGCGCGGCGCGGATCTCGGCGCAGGTGGCGGCGCGCGCACGGACGCTGTTCGCGAGCCCGAACGTGCGCGCCGTCGCGGACGATGCCGCTGTCGGCGCCGCCATCCGCGCCGTGCTGGCGCCGGACATGGCGCTGTCGGCGCACACGTCCGACGTCGGCTTCGTGCGGCGCCGCCTGCGCGACGCCGACGTGTACTTCATCGCCAATACGGGCAACCGTCCGGTGCGGGCACAGGCGACGTTCGCGGCGCCGCGCCGCGCCGCCGCGTGGATCGACCCGGACAGCGGCCGCATGACGGCGGCGACCCTGCCTGCCGCGCTCGACCTGGCGCCGTACGAATCGCGCGTGCTGGTGCTGGCCGACGCGCTGCCGGCGCCCCTGTCGCCGCCGCCCGCGCCGAAGCAACCGGTCGCGGACCTGAGCCGCGGCTGGACGGTGCGCTTCCCGCAGGCGGCGGGGGCGCCGGTGCGCACGCTGGACGGCTTGCGCTCGTGGACGGACGATCCCGCGACGCGCTTTTTCTCCGGCATCGCGACGTACGAACGGGCGCTGGACCTGACCCCGGCGCAGGCCGCGCAGCCGCGCCTCGTGCTCGACTTCGGTCCCGGCACGCCTTTGGCGACCACGCCGAAGGTCCCCGCCGGCATGCGCGCGATGTTCGATGCGCCGGTGCGCGAGGCCGCGCAGGTCGTCGTCAACGGCCGGCCGGCGGGCGCCGTCTGGCATCCGCCGTACGCCGTCGACGTGACGGGGCTGCTGGTGGCGGGCAAGAACCGCATCGAGGTCCGGGTCGGCAACCTCGCGCTGAACGCGCTGGCGGGACAGGCGCTGCCGGACTACCGCCTGCTGTCGGCCCGCTACGGCCAGCGCTTCGTCCCGCAGGACACGGAACTGATCGCGCCGCAGCCGGCCGGGCTGCTCGGCCCCGTCACGCTGCTGGGGACGGACGCCCGCTGAGCGTCCCATGCAAATCGAAAGGATGAAACGATGACCACCCGACTCATGCCGCCGGCGACGGCACTGCTGCTCGCCCTGGCCGCGCTGCCCGCGGCGGCGCAGACCGCCTATCCGCAACCGACGCCGGCCATGCAGGCCATTATCGACAAGGACACGGCGCGCCACTTCGGCGACGCGCCACTGAACGCCGGCCCGCTCGCGACCGACCTGTCGTCGGCGCTGACGCCGGCCGCGCTCGACAAGGTGCTGCGCCGCGTCGCCGACTGGCAGCTGGCGCGCGCCCAGCCGTATTTTTCGCGCATCTGGACGGAAGCCGTGATGTACACGGGTTTCATGGCCGCCTCCGAGGCGAGCGGTGACCCGAAGTACCGCGACGCGATGC
>Ga0308161_1003861_pt1 | contig 14153 bp, 17 predicted proteins | sample PhyFR2_FD_201034 | JGI IMG/M metagenome (GOLD analysis project Ga0308161, IMG submission 201034) | Phyllosphere microbial communities from UC Gill Tract Community Farm, Albany, California, United States - DLSLF.R2 | ecosystem: Host-associated > Plants > Phyllosphere > Unclassified | place: USA...
CTCGGCGCTCATCCCGAGCCTGCAGGCCACGCAGTGCGACGTCATCATGGCCTCGCTCTACATCAAGCCCGAGCGCAAAGAGGTCGTCGACTTCGTGCCCTACCTCACCTCCGCCACCGGCGTCGCGGTGAAGCAGGGAGCGGACGCCGGCATCACCGGCCTCGACGACTCGCTCTGCGGCAAGAAGGTCATGGTGACCGTCGGAACCACCGCTCAGGATCTCGCCGAGAAGCAGTCGACGACCTGCACCTCCGAGGGCAAGAAGCCCCTCGACATCAGCACGAACAACCAGGCCACGGTGGGCTTCCAGCAGCTGGTCAGCGGGCAGCTCGACGCGTACCTCGACGCGGCCGAGCTGATCGGGTACTACCAGAAGCAGGGCACCGCGGGCATCGAGATGGTGGGCGACCCGACCGACGCGATCGACATCGGCGCGGCCACCCTCAAGGACAACACCGCGCTGCACGACGCGATCCAGAAGGCCTTCGACGACCTCGTCTCGACGGGCGACTACGAGAACATCCTCAGCACCTGGGGACAAGAGGCCCTCGCGTACAACGGAAGCAACTGACGATGAACTTCGACTGGGGCTTCTTCTGGAAGAACCTGCTCACCCCGGGCGCGCCTTTCCTGCAGGGTCTCGCGCTGACGGTGCTCATCTCGGTGCTCGCGATGGCCGGCGCGCTCGTCGTCGGTCTCGTGATCGCGATGATGCGGCGCTCGACGTTCGCGCCGTTGCGCGTGATCGCCAGCCTCTACATCTGGCTGATCCGCGGAACCCCTCTGCTCGTGCAGCTCGTGATCATCTACACGGGCTTCGCGGCGGCGAATGTGTTCCGCTTCCAGGACGTCGATCTCGGCGGCATCCTGGTCAAAGCCGCTATCCAGGCCGCGATCGTCGGGCTGATCATGAACGAGAGCGCGTACATCTCCGAGATCATCCGCGCGGGCCTCGATTCGGTGCCGATCGGTCAGACCGAGGCGGCGCAGGCCCTCGGCATGTCGGGGATGTCGGCGATGCGGTGGATCATCCTGCCCCAGTCGCTGCGGCTGATGGTTCCCCCGCTCGGTAACTCGTTCAACGGGCTCATGAAGAGCACGTCGATCCTGAGCGTCATCGGCGTCTCGGAGATGTTCCTGGTCACCCAGAGCATCAGCGCGGCGAGTTTCCGCACCTTCGAGATCTTCGCGGTCGTCGCGATCTACTACCTCGCCCTCACCACGATCTGGACGGTGATCCAGAGCGCGATCGAGAAGAAACTCAACGCCCGCGTCGGCATCGTGACCACGGCGTCTCCGTGGCAGCAGCTGTTCGGGGGCCGTCGGTCGGCGCCCCTCACCCCCGTCACCGCCCTCTCCGATCCGGGAGTCCTGAAATGACCGCACCCATCGTCAGCGCGAAGAACGTCACCCGCGAGCTCGGCGGGCGCCAGGTGCTCGACAACGTGTCGTTGGACGTGCAGCCGGGCGAGGTCGTCGTGCTCGTCGGTCCCTCGGGTGCCGGCAAGACGACGTTCCTCCGCACGATGAACGGCCTCGAGAGCATCGACGGCGGCGACCTGACGGTCGCGGGCCAGCCGATGGGCTACCGGATCGCGCCGAACGGTCGTCGCATGCCCGCGACGAAGTCGGCCCTGCGGCAGCAGCGGCAGGAGATCGGGTTCGTCTTCCAGCACTTCAACCTCTTTCCGCACATGACCGCGCTCGAGAACATTTGGCACGCGCCCGTGCGCGTCCGCGGGGTCGACAAGCGCGAGGCCGTCGCCCAAGCGCAGGCCCTGCTCGAGCGCGTCGGGCTGGGCGACAAGAGCGACGCGCGGCCGAGCAAGCTCTCGGGCGGTCAGCAGCAGCGCGTCGCGATCGCACGGGCTCTGGCGATGAAGCCGCGGCTGATGCTGTTCGACGAGCCGACCAGCGCCCTCGATCCCGAGATGATCGGCGAGGTGCTCGACGTCATGCGCGAGCTCGCCGCCGACCACATGACCATGGTCGTGGTCACGCACGAGATGGGCTTCGCCCGCGAGGTGGCCGATCGCGTCGTAGTGATGGATGCCGGAGCGATCATCGAGGTCGCCCCGCCCAGCCAGCTGTTCGCCGCGCCCGAGCATCCACGCACGCAGGCGTTCCTCTCGAAGATCCTGTGACGCCCTCCCCCGCACCCGCATCTCCCCGCACGACCGATCGAGGAACACCCATGTCTCGCACGCCCCTGACCGGCGCCATCGCCACCCCGCACGTCGACGCCACCCGCTCCGCGGAGCAGGCATTCGCCTGCGGCGGCAACGCGATCGATGCCGCCCTCGCGGCCGCTGCCACCCTCAGCGTGGTCTACCCGCACAACGTCAGCATCGGCGGCGACCTGATCGCCCTTGTGCGTGACCCCTCGGGGCGCACGCGCTGTGTGAACGCGTCGGGTCCCGCGGCATCCGCTGTCGACCGTGCGGCGATGCGCGAAGCGCACGGCGAGGTGCTGCCGTATCGGGGCATCGACACGGTGACGGTGCCGGGGGCGGTCCGCGGGTGGGAGGTGCTGCGGCGCATGGGCGGTCAGCGCGAGTGGGGAGAGATCTTCACGGATGCCGTGGCTGCAGCCCGCGACGGAGTGCCGGTGTCGCGCTCGCTCGCCGCCGCCTTCCGCGAAGAAGAGGCCGCGATCGGGTTCGACGCGGGCTTCCGCGACACGTTCCTCGCGCAGGGCCTGCCCGCTATGGGCGATGCCCTCGTGCAGCCCGTGCTGGCCCGCACCCTCGAGGCGATCCGAGACGGGGGCGCCGCGGCCCTGTACGACGGCGAGCTCACCGCCGGGTTCGTCGACGGCCTCGCGCGCCTCGGCTCGCGCATCGGTGCGGCCGACCTCCTGCTCTTCCACCCCGAGGTCGTCGAGCCGCTGACCACCTCGTTCGGCACGTATCGCGTGCTGACGAGCCCGCCCAACACGCACGGTTTCGTGCTGCTGCGGGTGCTCGGCGAGCTGGAGCGGCAGGGCATCACCGACCCCCTGGGGACGGACTTCGGCCGCATGATGGAGCGCTTCTTCGCCGCGAACCTCGTGCGCGACGAGCTGCTCGCCGACCCGCGGGTCACCTCAGGAGACGTCACGGAGCTGCTCAACGGCGACGCGACGGCACACGGCGACGAGCCCGTGCTGCCCGGCTTCCGCCGCCCCCGCGGCGACACAGTCGGCATCGCGGTGTCGGACTCGTCGGGGTGGTCGGTGTCGCTGATCCAGAGCGTCTATCACGCGTTCGGAGCGGCCGTCGTGGAGCCCTCCACCGGCATTCTGCTGCACAACCGCGGCACCGGCTTCTCGCTCGACCCCTCGTCGCCGAACGCCCTCGCCCCCGGAAAACGCCCGCTCCACACCCTCATGCCGGTCATGGTCGACGACGCGAAGGGCCTGCGTTTCGTCTCGGCGACGATGGGCGGCCAGGGTCAGCCGCAGATCCACGCGCAGACCTTGCTCCGGGCGATGGCGGGAGCGACCGCTCAAGAGGCGGTGTCGGCTCCGCGCGCCATCGTGGGCCCGCAGCGCGACGGCGACAGCCCCTCCGACGTCTACGTCGAGAGCGACCTGCCCACCCTCGCCCGCGATGCGCTCGAGGCGACGCGGCTGCACATCATCGAGACTCCGGATGCCGACGAGCTCGTCGGCCACGCCAACCTCGTCATCGTGGCCCCCGACGGTGGCCTGGACGCCGGCAGCGACCCCCGCTCGGACGGCGCGGCGAGCGTGCGGGGGTATGGGGGCTGAGGCGACGCCCCGATCTGCCGCTGTTGACGAGCGAGACCACAGCCGAGCGCCGGTCGGGGACAGATAGCGACAGCGACGGTAGCGAGAAACAAGTCCGAAATCGCGCGACAACCACCGTCACCGCGCCTGCAGTGGCGCAATCAGACGCGATGCGCGCAAGAGCCGGATCGCGAACTTCGCTTACGCGTCGCGGCCCCCTCGCATACGGTGAAGAAACGCGTACCTGCCCCCGGGCCGTTCGCAACACCCATCTATTGAGACCGAAGTGAAAGATCATTCATGAAGAAGAAATCGTTGCTATCCGTTTCGGGTGGCGCAATGCTCACCGTACTCGTCGCCTCTTTCCTGTCAGGGGCGCCTGCAACCGCCGCGTCCCCCTCGGAGATCGATTTATCGCCGGCGATATCGACAATCTCCGGCGGGACCGTGCTTGAGTCCGTCGGAGCCACGCAAGCGGAATGGGAAGCGGAGATCGAATCCCTCGTTGCTAGCGATCTGCCCCGGTCCGTCACCGAACAGGACGGCGTCACCCGCTACTCGTTCGAGCTCACGCCTCAGGGCGAGGGCGTACCCACGGGGTACGTGATGGATTACACGGTGGAGGTGCGTGACGATGGAGCCATCGTGCCGATGCTGGCTGGCGGCTCCAACCAGCACGGCCCTTATCTGGACCTGAACCAGTTCGATCAAGATCTGGTCATCAGTGGTGGCGCTGCCGCTATCGGGCTGGCCGCGTGCGCGATCCCGGCCGTGGGATGGGTCAGCTGCGCCGCGATCACTGCTGCATTGACGATTGCCGCGGTCGCTCTTGCACACAACGGGAAATGCAAGGGCGAGTTCCGCATCTATCTGAATCGCGCTCGGGACGAACCGCAGTACGCCTGCGTGACCTAAGCGCCATTTCGTCGGAAGCCGTCCGGGCCGAGCATCGTGTCAGACGACACGATGCTCGGCTCCGTCGTTGAGACGGAATACGTCGTGGACGGAGGCGCCGAGCGCTTCGCTGATGCGCAGGGCGAGAACTAGAGAGGGATCGTGTTGACCCGCCTCGAGCGACACGATGGTCTGGCGAGAGACGAGGCAGAGGGCGGCGAGGGCCTCCTGGGTGAGCCCACGCTCTCGGCGAGTAGCTCGCACGGTGTTGACGGTCTTCACCTCACGCTCTCCTCGGCCGAGTCGCGGCGATGCGGATCCAGTAGTCCCCGAGGGCGATGATCAGGAGACCCGCGGGCCAGACCCAGCTCGCGATGCCTGCCAACAGGACCGCGGCGAGGAGAAGAATCGGTGCCGCGACCAGCACATCACGAAAAGCCGATGCCCGTGCTTTACGATCCAAATCGGCTTCGATCCCCTCCTCGGCGAAAGATTGAGTCGCGGCTTCTCGCTTCTTCCGGACGGCCACGATGGCCAGCCCCGCCACAGGGATGACAGCGAAAGCGGCGTACCGCAACCATTCTGCGCCAGTGGCCTCCCCCACACCGATAAGAACGGCGATCAGGGCAATACCGATGGCGAGAACCACCACGGGTGCGAAGCGTTTCATAGGGCATCCCCTCAAATGTCAGACGTACTTGTCATTCCACGATGTCGCATCGATCCGACATTTGCAAGAAGCTGCCTCCGCGAAGCAGCGCGACCGTCGCGCGACACCCGCCGGGGGACACACAGACCTCGGCCCCCGTGAGCCGCGAACGGGAGGCGATGCTCCCAGGCTCCAACCCGGGCGAGCGATCAGACACGCACCCGCGCGCACGTCGACACGCCGCCACTCTGCGTGCACGGAATACCGGTTGCGCGCGGCGGGTTGGGAGGCACGGCCCTGTTCCCCCACGAAAGGACACCCATGAGCCTGTTCAGCCCCACCACCGTCGGAGAGATCGGCGTCCGCAACCGCGTCTCGCTCGCCCCGATGACCCGTCTGCGCGCCGGCGCGGATGGCGTTCCCGGACCGATCGTCGCGAAGTACTACGCGCAGCGCGCCGGCATCGGCCTGCTGGTCACCGAGGGTGTCTTCCCGAGCGATGAGTCGCGCGCGTACCCGGGTCAGCCGGGCATCGTGACCAGGCCGCGGGCTGGGCCAAGGTCGCCGACGCCGTGCACGCCGAGGGCGGCACCGTCTTCATGCAGCTCATGAACGGCGGACGCGTCACGCACCCCGAGATCACGGGCACCGACCGTATCGTCGCCCCCTCGGCGATCGCGATCGAGGGTGACACGCGCCTCGCCGACGGCACGAAGGTCGCCTACGCCGTGCCGCACGCGCTCGAGACCGCTGAGCTCGCCACGGTTCGCGACGAGTTCGTCGCCGCTGCCCGCAAGGCCGTGGATGCCGGCTTCGACGGCGTCGAGCTGCACGGCGCCAACGGCTACCTGCTGCACGAGTTCCTCTCGCCCGCGTCGAACCAGCGCACCGACGAGTACGGCGGATCCCCCGCGGCCCGCGCCCGCTTTGTCATCGAGGTCGCGCAGGCCGTCGTGGCCGAGGTCGGCGCAACGCGCGTCGGCATTCGCATCTCGCCCGCGCACAACATCCAGGACGTCTGGGAGACCGACGACGCCGAGACCCGCGCCACCTACGAGGCGCTCGTGTCGGGCCTCGCCCCCTTGGGCCTCGCGTACCTGAGCGTGCTGCACGCCGACCCCGCCGGCGACCTGATCCAGAACCTCCGCCGCACCTTCGGCGGCACCTTCATCATCAACTCGGGCTTCTCGAGCGTCACCACGCGCGACGAGGCCGTCTCGGTGGTCGAGAAGGACCTCGCCGACCTGGTCGCCGTCGGCCGCCCCGCCATCGCCAACCCCGACCTCGTCACCCGCTGGGAGAAGGGCGCCGACGAGAACGAGGTCGACCAGGCCTCCGTCTACGGCGGCGACGAGCGCGGCTACACGGACTACCCGTTCCTGCAGGCGTAGTCCGTCCTGCTCGAAGGGCCTCGCGCGACTCGTTCGCGCGGGGCTCTTTCGCATTACACCGGCCGGTAGCGCTGCGCGATGGCCCCCGAGCGGAAGTCCCGCCGCTCCACGAGCTCGAGATTCAACTGCTCCCGCACGCCCTCGAGCAGCCGCGGCCCCCGCCCCGCAATCACCGGATGCACGACGAACGTGAACTCGTCGATGAGCCCCTCCGCCGCGAGCGCACCAGGAAGCGTCACCCCACCGAGCGCGATCCCTCGCCCCGGTTCCTCCTTGAGCCGCCGAACAGCCTCGACCACGTCATCCCGGACCAATTCGGCGTTCCAGTCGACAGAGTTGAGAGTCCCGGATGCCACGACCTTCCGCATCGGATCCATCACTTCCGAGAACGCGACCTCACTGGCATCCATCCATTCCGGCCACTCCCCCGATTGCGGTCGGCGCCACGCGCCTTCCATGAGCTCGTAGGTGACGCGGCCGTAGAGGAGGGTGTCGGAGCGGCGTAGCTCGTCGGTCCAGAACGCCATGGACTCGGCATCCGGCGGCAGGCCCGCTTCGTGATGGACGCAGCCGTCGAGGGTGACATTGATGGCGTAGCGGAGGGGCTGGGTCATGCCGCTAGCTTCCTCGCCGCGGCTCCCCCGCGGAAGAGCCCGCCGCCGCAAACCGCCCAGCCTGCACCGCGAACGCCTCCGCCAACTCCGGCGGCCCGACGACCTCCATCGCCACCTCGAACCGCCCGAACGATGCGGCGAGCGCACCCCACGACCATGATCCCGCCTCGAGGGTGCAGCGCTCGTCGTCGACGGCGGTGACGATGCCGTCACCCGCGAACGGCAGCACGTCTCGCGCCGGCGCGTGCAACAGCACGGTCCCGCGGCAGGGCCACTCGTTCGTGTCCGACCCCTTGAACCGCGCGGATACGAACGCGTCGACGTCCCCGCCCGGCACGACCCGCGGCACGAAGGGAGCACCGTGCGGCACCCGGGGTCGCACGCGATCCGCCGAGAAGAGCCGCCAGTCCTCGCGCTCGAGGTCCCACCCGAGCAGGTACCACCGGCCGTGGGATGCCACGAGGTGATGAGGCTCCACCCGCCGCGGCGGACCGGGCTCGGTGCCATCCCCTTCCCGCGGTAGGTAATCGAAGCGGACCGACATACGATCGCGCACCGCCTGCGCGAGCGTGAGCAGCACCTCCAGCGGTACGGCAGCGACCGGCGCTTCCCCCGGGCGGCCCACCGTCGTCACCTCGACTGCGTCGAGCCGATGCCGCAGCCGCGACGGCAGCACCTGCCGCATCGTCGCGAGAGCGCGCACCGCCGCCTCGCCGATGTCCGAACCCAACGCGGGAGCCGCGCGCAGAGCGATCGCCACCGCGAGCGCCTGGTCGTCGTCGAACAGCAGCGGCGGCATCTCGGCGCCCGCGTCGAGGCGGTATCCCCCGTCGGGGCCCATCGTCGTCTCGATCCGGTAGCCCATCTCGCGCAGGCGATCGATGTCGCGCCGCACCGTGCGGTCGCTGACGTCCAGCCGCGAGGCCAGCACCGACCCCGGCCAGTCCCGCCGGGCCTGCAGCAGCGACAGCAGGGTGAGCAATCGCGACGTCGTGGCCATGCAACCGACGGTAGTCGCGGTCTAGGACAGAAACCGACCTATACGGGTGGGAACGTGATCTCACGAGCCGATCCCGGCCCATTCATCGAGGAGCAGACATGCCCGTGCAGACCACCACCCACCTGAACTTCCGCGGCGATGCCCGTCAGGCGCTCGAGTTCTACCAGTCCGTCTTCGGCGGCCACCTCGTCGTCAACACCTACGCCGACTTCGGCATGCCGGCCGAAATCCCCGGCTCCGACAAGGTCGTCTTCGGCCTGGTCGCCGGCGAGAACGGCTTTCGCATCATGGGCTACGACATCCCCGGCCGCACCGAGGGCGGGATCGCCGCACCCGGCTCCACCCACCGCGAGAACAACACGACGATCACCGAGCAGTCGCTGTTCGTCTCGGTCAGCGCCCCCACCCTCGAGGAGCTCCAGGGCTACTGGGACACCCTGGCGGTGGATGCCACGATCGTCGAGCCCTTCGCGGCGTCGGCGTGGAGCGCCGGGTTCGGGATGCTGACCGATCGGTTCGGCGTGACGTGGAGCGTCTCGGTCGCCGCGGCGTGACCCGCTAGGCAAGGCCTCGCGCGATCAGGTCGCGTGGGGCCCTTCCCTACGCCGCCGGCCGGTACCGCTGCACGGTGATGCCCGAGCGGAATTTCCGCCGCTCGATCAGCTCGAGCGTCAACTCCACGCCGTCGAGCAGCCGCGGCCCGCGACCGGCGATCACCGGATGCACGACGAACGTGTACTCGTCGATGAGCCCCGCCGCCGCGAGCGCCACCGGCAGCCGCACCCCGCCGAGCGAGATCCCCCGCCCCGGCTGCTCCTTGAGCCGCCGCACCGCGTCGACGACATTGCCGCGAAGGAGTTCGGCGTTCCAGTCCACGTCGGCGAGACCAGTGGATGCCACGACCTTCCGCATCGGATCCATCACCTCCGCGAACGCGACCTCACTGCCGTCCATCCAGTCCGGCCACTGTCCCGACGCGGGTCGCCGCCACGCGCCCTCCATCAGCTCGTACGTGACGCGCCCGTAGAGGAGGGTGTCGGAGCGGCGCAGCTCGTCGGTCCAGAACGCCATCGACTCCGCGTCCGGCGGCAGCCCCGCCTCGTGGTGGACGCACCCGTCGAGGGAGACGTTGATGCCATAGCGGAGGGGTTGGGGCATGCCGCCAGCTTCCTCGCCGGGACTCTTCCGCGGAAGGGTCTGCCGCCGCGAAGTGCGTCGACTACACCACGAACGCCCCCGCCAGCTCCGGCCGCCTCAAGACCGCCATCGCCATCAACCTCCCGAACGATGCCGCGAGCACGCCCCACCACCACGCCCCCGCCTCAAGGACGCCGCACTCGTCGGCACTGCGGCAACGGTGCCGTCGCCCGCAAAGGGGAGCACGTCCCGCGCCGGCTCGTGGAACGGCACTGTCCCGCGGCAGAGCCCTCATTCGTGCGCGACCCCAAGAACGGATGCCGCCGATGTCACCGCCCTGCACGACACGCGGCACGGGCGGAGCACCGCTTGAGCCATCCGGGGTCGCAGCGATCCGCCAGCAAACCCGCTACTCATCCCGCTCAAGCTCCCGCCCGAGCAGGTATCAGCGGCCATCCGATGCCACGGGGTGGTCGGGCTCGATCCGCCGAGGCTGGGCCTCGTCCCCGCTCTGCGGCAGGCAGTCGTAGCGCACCGCGAACCGCCCGCGCGAGCGGGAGCAACATGTCGAGGGACATGGAGGCGATCGCGCCTCCCCTGGGCTGCCAGAACGGACCTCTCGAGCACCAGTTCCATGTCGGCGTTGACGCCTTCGGGTTCGCGCCGATCCCCATGACTCTCATCGACGCATGGCTCGAAGATCTGCGACGCGAGGAAGAGGAGATCGCGGCCATCGTCCGGGAGCGCTCCGCGGCGGGGCCGAGCACGCCACTTTCTGAGGTCGCGGACCGGCTCGGTGTGAATCTCGATGAACTGTGAAATTCGATCCTGATCTCGCCCTGCGGTGAGGCCTCACCCGAATGCCTGAGTCAGTCGTGCGTCCGGCCGCCACCCAGCCCCGCGGAGTGGACGCGCTTGTGCACGGTGGAGGGCGTCGACCCTGCGGGGCCTCAGCGGCGAGCTTCCATGCCCAGGGGTGGTCGATCGAGGATCACTATCCGGGCAGTGCACGCTGCCCGGACGTAACCGGGCGACGAACATCGTGCTATTCGAGCGAACTGAGTTGAAGCCCGGTCACCGGCGCCTCGACAGCTGACTGTTCAGCGCCCCGATCACAGTCGTGACCGCCGGTGCATCGAATCCTCCCGGTACGAGGCTAAGTCGGTGAGTTTGTTGCTCGCCGTTCTCAGCGCGCCCATCGGCGTGCCTCCCGACCTCGCGAACCTCAAGCAGCCCAAACCAGTCGAGCGTCTTGCGCGCCGATGAGTAGACATCGCGGTGAATCCCATAGTTCCGTAACCGAACGTCCGGAGGCACCACGAGGGCGCCGTTCTCCCACCATGCACCACGTGCGCACGCCATCATCAGCAGGATCGCGATCTCCGAGTCCTCTAGCACCTGGAGCCATCCGTTCGCGACGAACCCACTGGGCAATGCGAACGTCGGCTCGGCCTTGGTTGGGACTCGGTACTCCTCGGCTTCCCCGAGTGCTTCAACCCCTCGTTCATCCAGGAAGACGAACCGCTCGTAGCGGTCGCGCGTCCCTGGACCTTCCGCAAAATCAACCAGCCCCGCATCCGAGAGCGTGAGAAGCGCGCTCCGAACGCTTCGAGCGCGCTTGTCGCGAGCGGTCATGAGCACTCCGTCACGGTTGCTGTCGGACGCGTCAGAGGCGAGCAGATCTGCCCATCCGCGACTGCGGGAACTGCCCCGCACCTCGAACCCGAACTCGACGAGCTTCGCCCTCGCACCCGGCTTGCGTTTGACCTGCACAAGCGCGAGGAGGGCCAACTCGAATCGGAGCGCCGCGCCGCGACTACTCATGAGCCGCGTAGCCGGCGGACGCAGCTCGCGGGGCGGAGCGCTCCGATCTGACGCATCCCGATCGATGCCCTCGTCGCGGAAGGAGAAGCCTGAACGAATAATGAGCCCAGTTGCGGGCAGCTCCGCACCCATCGACTCGTATATCCGCTCGATACGTGGAAGCTGCTCTGGGCGGCTCAGTCGATGCAGCCGCGCATCGAGCTTCGCAGCCTCCTTCGCGGTGGGAGCACGCGAGAAGTCGACCGTGATTGGCACAATCTTGGTCCGATCTGTGACGCTTCGAGCTGAACGTTTCAACCAGCCAGAGTCTCTCTAACTCTTTCAGGATTACGTGACGTTCCTGGCCGGTTAAGGCGCGGTTCGATCATAGCCCCGGGCGCGCTCGCCGTGTGCATTACTTAGTCATCGAGATCCTACGCAGGGCGAAGGAGGTGACCGCAGGTGAAAACAAACAAAGCGACACGACCGGATTCGCAGATCAAGACTGGAATGTGGTCAACGATCGCCGACGCGGTCCAATCGGGCTGGGGCAGTACAGCTCGGCTCCTCCTGATTCTCGTCATGCTCGGCGCAATCGTGACGGGCGCAGCCATGGCGACCGGGGATAGCGAGCTCGTCGGACTCGTGCGGACGTTCCTGGGCGGGCATCCATAACCCGACCCAAGCGGATTCGCGCACCCGCCTCCGCTCGTTCATCGCAGAGCCCCCACTCAATGATGGATCGAGTCTTGGCTCACCAGGCGGGCATCTTGAACAGTCGACCATCGTCGCCGTCGTCATGCAGCGCTATGACGATGTCATTCGGTGCGAGCGAATCACTGACCGGCCCAGGGAAGTCGCTGTCAAGAGCAGAGAATACGATCTGGACTCCGTATTCGGCGTACTGCCGGAACACCTCGAGAAGCTTCTCTCGCTTTCGCGGCTCTAATTGCTCAAGCGCGCCGTCATGGTAGACGAAGCGCGCGAAGGGGACATCGATGAACGAACGCAACATCGCCAGATCGAACGCGATGCACAACAACTTCTTGTAGGTCGTTCCCTGGTCCCCGCTCGTGGCAGTACCTGACTCCCCGACAAACTCTGCGGAGAAGTCGAGCCCACCGGACGCATTCATCCTCGCCGCGAGAATTGCGCTCTGCCCCGTCACGTGAGAGACAACCTCGTTGAAGTAGGACCTCAACCTCGCGAATCGGCTCGAGGAGTCCCCACTCACCTCCAAGAGGTTGGCCTCGACCTCACTCTCAAGACGGCCAAGCTCCTCGGTCGCTTCCCGATGCGCCCGGCGCAAGTTGATGAGCCGCGCCGCGGACTCGCGCCGCGCCTCAAGAACCGCCAGTTCAGACGACAGCTTCGAGACCTCGGAACTCAGTTCCTTGTACTTTTCGAGCGATGCTGACTCATGCAGGAATGCCAGCGCACGAGAACGGTGCGAGTTTAGGTCCAAGAGCTCTGCCTCCAGCGCCTCAAACCGATCACCAGCGCGTGCGGCTTGATCCTGAAGCGCCTCCCGACGTTCAGCGGTTATCGCGCGGTTAAATGCGACCAACTCGTCGAATGAGCGCACGAGTTGTTCCCCGAGAACCACACCAGCCTCCGCGAACAGAGCTTCGACCTGCTTTGGCTTGACAGTTATCGTGCGTTCGGCGAGCGAGGAGCTGATCCGCGCCAGCAGTTGCTGAAGCTCGTAGCGCTCCTCATTGGCGTGCAGGATCCGCTGCTCGATCTCTTCTACGAGGGATTCGGAAACCCTGGCATCTTCCTCGTGGAAGTCGAAGGTCTCAAGGGCGGCTGAGCGCGAGAACAATGCCTCCTTCTTGAGCGCAATGAGCCCGTCTAGAGATGCCGAGTCATCGTGTCCGCCCCACTCGGCCACCAAGGTATCCAGCTTGCCCTTGAGCTGCTCTACGACCTCGCGTTGATCGTAGAGCGCCCGGACTTCCTTCGACCCCAGGCCAAGGAGGTGAGCCACGAACGGCTTCCAATCCTGATGCTTGCCGGAGAACTTGCCTAGCTGAAATACGTCTTGGTAGTCCTGCTGGGTGCGGATCAGGTACCCGACCAGTTTCCGGAACTCCCATGGCGAGAGCGCGCCCCAACCCAATATTCCATCGAGCATCTTGCGCGCACGCTCGAAAGCAAGTCCCTGCTGGTCCCACTCCTCGGCAGGTACAACCTGAGCGTCGGGGATCGACGTTTCGGTACGAAGGATAGAAACGCGAGAGCCCGGGTTGACGGGCCGCGCAACAGTCACGAACCCGCCGTCAGCGAGCTCTAACTCGATGAAGAATACGAACGAGTCGAAGGTGGGAACTGAGAAGAGGAACTGGCTCTTCGACTTCTGCTTCAGAAGGCAGAAGTCGATGAGCTCGCCGAGCTTCGTCTTCCCGAGATTGTGGGTGTCGATATCACGCACGTCGGGCGCGTGGATCTCTGCCACCACAGCAGAGAGCCCCAGATTGAACTCAATCGGCTGGAAGATCTCCGGCTTGTTCGAGTAGAGACGAGTGATCTTCATTGTCTCTCCGTGAGCTCGAATGCGTCAGCCTTCGGTAGATAACGAATCAAGCCAACGAGGTAGAGAAGGTCAACTGCCGGCACCAGAAGGTAGTCCGCTCGACTCGTGCTGGCCTGCACGGCCTCATGCACCTCGTCGTAGGTTGCCACTCGCGCGCGACGTAGAAGCTTCAAAGCGGCTCCGGCGGCGGCGAGAACGGTGTGGTCAGGGTGGGAGTGCTTGCTAGGGACGAGCATGCGCCACACGTCCGATGTCGCAGTGCCAGTACATGTAGAAGAGCAGGGCGCGGAGACTCTTCTTGTTACTCGCGAGCACACCATCGCGTCTCGCCAGCGCGTCGACCAGGACATTAAAGATGCGCTCAAAGGACTTGTGCTCGTCAAAGGCAGCCAAGATCTT
>Ga0308161_1003862_pt1 | contig 14152 bp, 8 predicted proteins | sample PhyFR2_FD_201034 | JGI IMG/M metagenome (GOLD analysis project Ga0308161, IMG submission 201034) | Phyllosphere microbial communities from UC Gill Tract Community Farm, Albany, California, United States - DLSLF.R2 | ecosystem: Host-associated > Plants > Phyllosphere > Unclassified | place: USA...
GCATGGCTTTCTCGACCCGCTGCTACCAGCTCAATTACCTTTTTATGACTTAAAAAACAGGCTATCTCGCCAGGTGTCATCTCCTCGGGTCCATAAATTTTTGCCATTACAGCTAACGGTGGTTTTATATTGAATATTTTTGTCGACAGCAGCCACGCGGGTGAAGTCTAAACAAAGTTTTCGGCACATCTTCGTTATATAATCCAAACGATCAACTGATCGATCAAGGTTAATGACGTAAATTTTCATAAACTTGCCCCAAATTATTTGTGATATAATTATAATAGCTAAAAATATGCTTTAATGAGGGACTTTCGAGATAACTATTGACAACTTACCAGAGCGTTTTCGTAAGTGGTTTGCCGATAAAGGTTGGTGGATACGCCCCCATCAAACGTCGATACTAAGGTTGGCGGAACAAGGCAAATCAACCTTGCTGGTGGCGCCAACCGGCGCTGGTAAAACGTTAGCGGGTTTCTTACCGTCGTTGATCGAACTTTCAGCATTAACCACAAAGAATGACAATTTGCATACGCTTTATATTTCGCCGCTTAAAGCATTGGCAACCGACATTGAGCGTAATCTTATGATTCCTATTAGAGAAATGGGGTTGGATCTTTCCGTAGAAACTCGCACAGGTGACACTCCCAATCATAAGCGTCAACGTCAGAAAATCCGACCACCCGACATTCTTCTCACCACGCCCGAGCAGCTCGCGCTTCTCATTGCTTCACGTGAGGCGAAAAACTTATTTCAGGGTTTAAAGCGCGTAATATTCGACGAACTTCACTCACTTGTTGTTTCAAAACGTGGCCAGTTACTTAGTCTCGGTTTGGCCCGGCTGTGGCGCTATCAACCGTCGTTACAAGCGATTGGGCTTTCAGCAACTGTCGCCGACGAAAACGGTCTGCGACGCTGGCTGGTTCCTCAAACCACAGATAGACCAATGGCAGAAATTGTCAAAGTCTCTGGGGGTGCCGCTCCCAAGATTACTATATTAAAATCATCGCAACCCGTCCCTTGGGCAGGCCATTCAGCCAAATATGCCATGGAAGATGTCTACGGCTATTTAAAACAGGTCAAGACGGCGTTGATTTTTGTCAATACGCGCTCGCAAGCGGAAAAGACATTTCAAGAATTATGGCGCCTCAACAGAGAAAATCTGCCAATTGCTTTGCACCATGGGTCTTTAGACGTCGGCCAAAGACGGCGTGTTGAAGAAGCGATAACCAATAACAGGTTGCGTGCTGTTGTCGCAACATCGACGCTTGATATGGGAATAGACTGGGGAAACCTTGACCTTGTTATTCATATTGGCGCCCCGAAAGGGGCGAGCCGCCTCGCGCAACGAATTGGCCGCGCCAACCACCGTATGGATGAACCAAGTCGCGCTTTGTTGGTGCCAGCCAATTGTTTTGAAATCTTGGAATGTCAGGCGGCTTTAAACGCGAATTATATTGGCGCACAGGATACCCCGCCCCTTGGTAAAGGCGCTATCGATGTATTAGCACAACACTTGCTGGGACTTGCTATCGCTGAGCCGTTTGATGAAAATGAAGTCTTTCAAGAAATCACCCGGGCTGACCCCTATAGTCAAATGCCATTTTCCACGTTTAAGCGTATTTTGGATTTTGTGGCAACAGGGGGGTATGCGTTAAAAGTTTATGAAAATTTTGCTAAAATCCGTAAAAATAAAATCGGCCATTGGCGCGTTAGCAGCCAGCGAATTGCCCAACAATATCGTTTGAATATCGGAACGATTGTTGAAGCCGCCGAACTCAATGTTCGGTTGATTAGAAAACCGCAAAAAAATTTACGCCGCGGGCGCCTTTTAGGGCGTATCGAAGAAGGTTTTGTTGAAAGCCTAAAAGCTGGCGATAGTTTTTTATTTGGCGGTTATATTTTATCTTTCCAAGGTATTGTTGAAAATGAATGTTATGTAACGATCAGTCACGAATCTGTCGCGCGTGTTCCGGCATACGCTGGTGGTAGGTTTCCGCTTTCAACCTATTTGGCAAGCGAGGTCCGCCAAATGCTTGCTAATTCGAAAACATGGGATAGTTTACCACCACAGGTCCACCATTGGCTATTACAACAACAGTCAAAGTCTGTGCTCCCGAAACAAAACGAACTTTTAATTGAAACCTTTTGCGAGCGCAGGAAATATTATTTGGTTGCTTATCCGTTTGAGGGGCGAATAGCGCACCAAACATTGGGAATGCTGTTAACCCGCCGTCTTGAGCGCGCCCATATGCAGCCGCTCGGCTTTGTAGCCACCGATTACTCCATAGGCCTATGGGCTTTGAAAGATCTTGGAGCGGCCATTAAAAGCCGCCAGCTGTCTCTTGCAGATTTATTTGATGAGGATATGCTGGGTGACGATTTAGAGGCATGGCTCGATGAGACATACCTTTTGAAACGTTCTTTTCGCAATTGTGCGACCATCGCCGGGCTCATTGAACGTCGCCACCCTGGTAAAGAAAAAACTGGGCGTCAAATGACTATTTCGAGTGATCTAATATTTGATGTTTTGCGCACCCACGAGCCTGACCACATTCTCTTGCAGGCCACACGTTATGATGCTGGCCGTGATCTACTGGATTTGGAACGCTTAGGCATTATGCTCGCGCGAATTAAGCATCATATTCGCCATAAAAATGTTGCTACTATTTCGCCACTTGCTTTACCCGTCATGCTTGAGATCGGCAAGGAAATGGTGCCTGGACGTGGACGGGAACAAATCTTAGAAGATGCTGCACGCCGCCTTATTGAAAAAGCACTCAAAGAGGACGAAACAAAGTAGAGCAGGGTGTTACGGACGAAATACTTATTCCGTGTCTTGAAGTGACCATAATCGCCACATCACTGATACGCTAGGGGTCAATAACGGTTGCCACCTCGTGAAGGACTAGCACCATTGAATGGTCTCCACTATTATGAGCTGGCATAGCTGTTCACCGGTTAACCCAACCTCATCGAGCAACCGGCCGTTGCACGAATAGGACGGCTTTATCGTTTGTAGCTGTTGCGCTATGCGTTTTGACATTGGAATTAAGCTTTCTGGACGAATTTAGGCTTATAAAATCGGAATAAGTGAGCAACACCCGCACCGTTTGGGCGTGACATCAATAATTCATCAGCCGTTACCGACGGACTTGATGGAGTTTTGTTAATTTTATTGAACCCAATAATGTCACAGGTCTTATGGTTGAAAAAAATATTGGTAGCGATTGGTTAGTGCAACTATCATACATCAACTTACAGCCAAATTTTTAATCTATATCGTTGTCGGCTTGACAAGTCGAAACCTTCCCATTCACTTCCCATATATGCTGTCACTAGTCGGGTGGTCAGCCGTTAATAAAGCGTCTAAAAACCAAATAGAACACCCCAATCGCTTTTAAGACTAAAAAACGTGGTAGAGATTTGCAGGCCACCTATTGGATACGCCCAAACAGGCAGGGGAGCAGCCGGCAAACTGGTAAACAAAGGCTCGTTTAGATATTTTTTGAATTAAAAGCAGTTGGAAAAACAAGTGCAACGTCGAATTAAAAACTCTTGGAAGTCGGGCAACGACCAGGCAGGGTATGTTTTTGAACTGGAAACGCCAAACAGTTTGATTGTGTGAAGCGTCCCGTGACCCGAACCGAGCTTTCATCGGAATCTCAAATTAAAGGCTAGTATTTCTCGTTTGGCGGTGGTAAGGCCAGCCCAACGAGATACTCTATCTACGCGGCAGCTATAGCAAAAAACGAAGGCTTTTGAGTTGAAAAATCGAGGAACGATACTCAGTTATTTTCCCGTTTATTTTTGCGGCGAACAATTTTTTTGCGACTATACGGGTGCGCTATTTTGGCCGCGTCATAAAACGTTGATCGTCGCCGACCTTCATCTTGAAAAGAGTTCGGCCTACGCTAAACGAGGGTTCATGGTGCCGCCTTATGATACTAAAGTGACTTTAGAACGCCTCGTAAAAGCAATCGGCAGATTTGAACCAACAACGATTATTAGCTTGGGCGACAGTTTCCATGACAAACATGCCCATCAAAGATTGACATCTGAACATAATGGTTTTCTTCTCGAGTTGACCCGCCGTTACCGGTTTGTCTGGATCGCAGGCAACCACGACTCTGAACCTACCGATTGTGTAGGTCACCATTGTCTGACTTACGAGATGGGAAAAATTACTTTTAGCCACGAACCGTCAGTTGGTAATGTTGATGGCGAAATTTGTGGCCATCTGCATCCTGCGGCAAAGCTAAAAAGACACGGCATTTCAGTGCGGCGTTTTTGTTTTGCCTTCGATCATCATCGTTTTATTCTGCCAGCTTTCGGCGCTTATGCTGGCGGCCTCGAAATTCAGCACAAAGCCTTTAACGGCTTATTTAACGAAGATGATTTGGTGCTTTGTCTTCTGGGGGATAAACAAGTCTATCCTGTCCAACATAAATATATTGCCGCCTAGTTCCAATTGTTAAAGATTGACAGTTGAAAGACACAGATGCACGCGTGAGACATTAACACTAAAATATGGAGAGCTTCATAAAAGGTGTCGTACTGCCAGATTATCGCGGCAATCTTCAAAGCTGAAAGGCCGATATAGCAGGCTGTTGCGGGTTCAAACGTTATTTGGTCAAGGCAATTAAGCTCATGGAACCCTAGCGACTTTCTTCAGATACCAACCCAATCTCAGCGTGCCTCATATTTGGATGAGCTCAAGCAATAAAAAATAGTTTCTCGTTGCGAACGATGGAAGATCGTTATCAAATTTGCTAAAATTGCTCACGGGTTTTTTAAATTTCCTGCTTGAGTGCCCGCAATAGCATTATATACTATAAAACTAATCGTTTGCCGCGGTGTGAAAGTGTCAACACTGCCGAAACTAAAGCACTGGTTAAACATTGACAATAACGTACAGAAAGAAGAGCCTTGTTTGTCGTAGTAGTGATCTTATTCATATTCTCGGCGATAGCTATTGTTTTACATTTGTTCTCGCTTGCAGTTGTGTTTCGCCGCCGGTTTTGGCCATCTCGGATTAAAGAACCGTTCTGGCGCGAACATAAGGTAACAATTATACGCCCGGTTTCGGGGTTGGAAAACAATTTGGAACAGACTTTAACTTCGGCATTTGAGCTTGATCATCCCTGTTATGAGGTGATTTTTTGTGTAGCCAAGGCTAACGATCCTGTCATACCGCTTTGCCGAAACCTGATTGATCGTTACAGACATATTGATGCCCGTTTGCTGATTGGCGACGATCCGGTCAGCGACAATCCAAAGCTTAATAATTTGGTAAAAGGCTGGAAGGCCGCTCAATATGACTGGATCGCCATGACCGATAGCAATGTTTTGATGCCTAAAGATTATATCAAACGGTGCTTTGCCCGTTGGGATAAACAAACGGGTCTTGTTTCCTCGCCTCCACTTGGCGTTGACATGGAAAATTTCCCAGCGGAACTTGAAGCTGCTTTTCTTAACTCTTATCAGGCGCGGTGGCAACTTACGACGGATTCGATCAGTAACGGTTTTGCCCAGGGTAAAACGCTTTTTTGGCGGCGCGAAGTGTTAAACCGAGCAGGTGGCATTTTTGCGCTCAACACTGAACTCGCCGAGGACGCTGCCGCAACAAAACTGGTACGAAAACAGGGCTTGAAAGTGCGCGTCACAGCGATGCCCTTCAAACAACCCTTGGGGTTAAGGACATTTAAAACTGTTTGGGAACGGCAATTGCGCTGGGCTAAACTCCGTCGAGATTCCTTTCCAGCTTTTTTCTACCTGGAAATTATTTCGGGATCGGTTTTTCCGTTTTGCTGTTTGCTTTTAGGGTGTTTGTTAGCGCCAGCACCGTTTTATCTGCTTCTGGGTTATGTCATCCTCTGGTATGGCTCCGAGTTTTTGGTCACAGCCGCTGTCGGCTGGCCATTTTCCGGTCGGCAAGCCTTTGCCATGGTTGCGCGCGACATTTTACTCATCCTATTATGGATTTGTGCTTTTAAGAAAGGTGGGTATCAGTGGCAGGGACACCGGGTCCCCATGGACAAGGGCCACTGAGTTTTATTGCGCTCAAAAGCTGTCGTGTCGATTCAATACCGGCGTGAACATTTTTTTGGGGAAGCCAAAAGTTTACCCCTATAGATGTAATGGGATGGCTAACTGGCGCTTCGCTGGTCAGCGCGACTGACGCTATCTTGCTAAAAACTTATGGCCGAGAGGTAAAAGCTATCGGTTGCAGCTTAAATTGGTTTTTATTGACGATCATTGGGTGGCGACCCGAAAATTCGAAGTAGCGCGCCGGTAAAGTTTGATTGAGTTAAGCTGCCACAATTGTTTCAGTAATGGCGAGCTCTAAAATGCTTATCACAATAAAAATAAATATAAGTGGTTAAGAACAATTCTAATAATATTTGATATGTATAAGCCGCCCAACATTTGTTCTTTACATTGCTTACATAAGTTCAATCTTTTTTAAAAATCAATTGACCGATCAAACTTGTTGCTACTGCCAGCAATATTGCGCCGATACCATACCACAGGCTATGAAGGTGAGCAGCTCGGTAAATACTATAGGCGAGATGGGCTTTAGCAATGGTTAAACTTGTTGACACCTCTTTAACAAAAGCGCCGTCCTTGAAAAGATAGGCGTGAACCCGATAGGCACCTACAGGTACATTGGCGGGGAGATTAAACTGGACTTTGAACAGCGATCCCTTGGCGAAAACGACCGCGCCGATATTTTCACTATAAAGTTTTTGCTTTTTTTTGATTTCGATAAGCTCTTTTCGAAATAACTCTTTCATTTGAGTTTGCTCAGACAGCATGCGCAGATGGACATAGTTTAGACCAAGCCCCAATTCGCGATAGGTGTCGCTATCGGTGATATCCTGAAGTTGGCGGCTTGTCGCCACCGCGTAAAAAAGCGGGACGCGTTTAAACATTAGTGCATCGACATTAACCCATACCCCAAGCTTTCGTTTCTTTTCGCGCATGATAAGTTCGCGGTTTGGGCCTTCAAGGACAACAATAACATTATAGCGGTTTTGCCGCCACAGGAGTGGATCGGTGTTTTCAATTACACCCGCAATATAAAGGTGAGAACCAGAATAATTGCCGCCGACGGTTATCTGGTCGACGGTGGAGATGAGATCAATATTTTCAACCAGCAACGATGGATTGAGTTCATCTGCAAAAGCAGTGTTTAAACACCCTAGAAAGCAAACCGGCCAAATGATCATGAGGCTTAAAACAATTTTGATCATGGTGCAAGGTTGACCAGACTAAGATTGAAGAGGTCATCAGGTTTGATAAAAAGCTGAAAAGCCAATCGAAGTGCGATTGCCAGAACTAGTACCGCCATCAACAGCCGCAGCTGTTCGGCTCTCAAGTGGCGGCCAGCACGTGTACCATATTGTGCGCCAATGACGCCGCCAACCATTAAAAGAAACGCCAATACCACATCTACCGATTGATTGGTAATTGCCTGCATGACGGTTGTAAAAGCAGAAACGAAAGTAACCTGAAATAAAGAGGTCCCGACAACAATATTCGTGGGAACACGTAGAACGTAAATCATTGCTGGAACCAACACAAAACCACCACCGATACCCATGATTGATGACAAAGCACCCACTGCGAATCCAATAACGAGTACCGGAATTATGCTGACATAAATCATAGAAGTGCGAAAACGCACTTTAAAAGGCAATTTTAAAATCCAATTGTGATTTCCTGGCCGTTTTAAGACGGGATTTCTTCCCTGGTGACGACGCATTAATGCACGGAAACTTTCGATGGCCATCATTATGCCGATGCCACCGAGTAGCAACACATAGAGCAGGGCGATAATGAGATCAAGTTGGCCAACAGCACGTAATAATGAAAAGGCTTGAATACCGAGGATTGACCCTACCAGACCACCCAGCACCAGCAAAATACCAAGTTTAATATCGAGAGTTCGCCGTTTGAAATGAGAAAAAGCACCTGTGGCAGATGACCCAATGACCTGGTTGGCACTGGTACCGACGGCGATTGCTGAAGGAACATTAAAAAATATGAGCAAAGGCGTTATTAGAAAGCCACCGCCAATGCCAAACATACCTGAAAGAAAACCTACGCCAGCACCCATGCCTATCAAGAGGAAGATGTTGAGCGACATTTCAGCGATTGGAAGATAAATATCCAACGACATACCCTTAATGCTAGTGCTATCTGGTTTATCTTACTTTTGATAGCGTGAGATCATAAAGTCAAACCGAATTTTCAAAGACTGCTAACTTACGATTTTTAGCCGACGACATCCTGCATAGGAGCGCCAACATTGGAAGCAATCATTATTTAACAACCTACTATTCAGTCAAGGCGGTTCTTGGTGGTTAGGCGAAACAGAGACACAATATTTCAACGATTGAAAGACGATATCTGACGGAGTAGGTGGAGACAACTATCCAACGATTTAGCCAAAACGACAGTGCTTCGTGGTGTGAATACTTTCTAATATAAGGCGAAGCATCATTGCTCACTCTAAACAAAACTACAAACCGCGACCAGCTAGTCGTCCGCAATAGGTCCCGACAATGCTAATAATCAATACCCCAATTTTTGGTTTTGTGCTCGCGCTTGGTGAATGAGCCGCTCGGCAGCGTTAATATTTAGGGGCTGGCGGATTGATGGCTCAATTCTTCGAGTAGCGGGTGCTACATTAAAAAGCTCAGCAAGAGCGTTTTGCCAATTTTTTGTTGTTAGGTCGGTTGTGTTTGGATCATTTTGTCGACTGTTGTCAAACCTGTCTTGCCGATGCGTTTCAGCTGTCGACGATGAAGGTCCTTTATTTAATGCAAAAGTGTCCAGCCGTCTCAAAATTTCATTCAATTTGGTTTCAAGTGCCAAAATTTGATGCGAATGGCGTGCCGTGTTTGTTTCACACGCCTGCCGCGACATTTGCTGCAGCTGTATGACTGCTTTTAAGGTTTTATCGTTTTGTATGCCCCGATCTAGTGTGTGGAATTTCTTTTGTAATTCACTGATAAGATTGGCTAACTGGATATTGCTTTTTGTTTGTGTACGGTGGTTTTCGTTGGCAATCAGCTGTTGGTCAATTAGTCTTTCGATGACCGTCAACAATTGCTGGTGCTTGAGGCGGCGATCGCGAAAATCAGTCACGATGGCCCGACTGATTTCATCAAGACGCAGCGTTAGAGTATCAAGGTTATCACTGGCGTTTCTATCACTGGTGCGTTGTGACGGCGAAGCGTCTCGCATTAGAGCAAGCAACTTCCTTAAGCGATCGGAAATCTCCGCAATTGAAGTGCTATTAGCATCGGCTCGTCTTGTGTGCTGCCTATCGTTTATGTTAGCAAGTGATGAAAATTGCTGGGCCATTTGGCTAATCCACGTCCGATCACAGTTATGCATTTCTCAACACTTTGCCAAAGTTTGGTAAATTTTACCTTAACAAGTTAATAAATAGCCAATATTCGTGGGGCGCTAACATTGGAAGCCTTGGCGCGCCGATAATTCTCATGGCAATAGGCGGTCGGTCTAAAAATTTGGGCGATATACTGACGTCGATAAAAAAATCGTTTGTAAATCGAATGAACAGGCGAGCCAATTAGATTGGTCGCTGCTAGAGCAAGTTAGGCAATCGTTAGATAATTTCTGCGCCAATGATTGATCTTGGGGCGGTTAAAATCTATTCTACATCGCGAATGTTGAAGTGGAGAGACGCATCATGATCGAACAACGTAACTTTTTTATCAATGGCCAATGGGTGGCACCGCATCAACCCAATGATTTTGTCGTTACCGATCCTTCAACGGAAGAAGCGTCAGCGGTTATCAGCCTTGGTGGCCGTGATGATGTCGAGGACGCCATTGCAGCCGCAAAAAATGCCTTTCGTTTATGGTCTAAAACGTCTCCAGAACAACGGTTGCAATATGTCCAAAAGATTGCTCTGATTTATAACAAAAATATTGATCGTTTAGCAGCGGCAATTTCCTTGGAAATGGGTGCGCCGATAGATCTTGCAAAAAATGCCCAAGCTAAAGCTGGTGCTCATCATATCAATACATTCATCGAGGTATTCAAAGAATTTAAGTTCATTCGGCCACTCATCAACGAAACAACTCAAGGTCGCTTGGCGTTTAACCCAATTGGGGTTGTAGGTCTTATCACTCCATGGAATTGGCCGATGAACCAGGTAACGCTTAAGGTAATACCAGCTTTACTGGCTGGTTGTACAATGATATTAAAGCCTTCCGAACTCGCGCCTTTGTCATCAATGATTTTTACAGAAATTTTAGCTGAGGCGGGGCTACCTGATGGTGTTTTCAATCTCGTTAATGGTGATGGGCTAGGTGTTGGCACCTATCTTTCAAAGCACGAAGATATTGAAATGATTAGTTTCACAGGATCAACACGAGCGGGTAAATTAATATCAAAAAACGCTGCTGAGACCCTTAAACGTGTCTCGCTAGAGTTGGGGGGAAAGGGCGCGAATATTGTTTTCGCCGATTGCGATGATGATGCTATTGCCCGCGGTGTCCGTCAATGTTTTCGTAACAGCGGGCAAAGCTGCAATGCCCCAACCAGAATGTTGGTTGAACGCCCGCTTTACGAAAAAGCTCAACTTATCGCCGCAAAGGTTGCTTCAGAAACCACCGTCGCTTCAGCGCATTCAGTGGGTGAACATCTTGGTCCAGTCATTTCAAAGACGCAGTTTGATAAGATCCAGCAATTGATTCAATCGGGCATTGACGCTGGTGCAACGTTGTTAGCTGGCGGCGTGGGGCGCCCTGCTGGTATGCAGCGTGGATATTTCATTCGACCAACCGTTTTTGCAGACGTGACCGAAGGGATGAGAATTTTTAACGAAGAAATATTCGGCCCTGTACTATCAATGATGCCGTTTGATGATGAAGAGGAAGCCGTTCAGCTGGCCAATAACACCAAATATGGCCTCACCAATTATATCCAATCGCAAGACAAAGAGCGTTGCACTCGCATTGCTTTGAAGTTGCGATCAGGAATGGTGCAGATCAACGGAATTAGCGCGCCCGCGGCGTCGTTTTTTGGTGGTGTCAAATATTCTGGCCGCGCCCGCGAAGGCGGCCATTGGGGCATTGAAGAATTTCTTGATAGCAAAGCGATCTCGATCTAAAAATTGACAAAACTTCTTAAAAATTGATCCAACTTCATTCCGCTCACCACGAAACAATGGAGAGCCCAGACTGTATAACCCAACTGCGATCATTATCACCAAAGTAATCCAGTTACGGCCTCGGTTATTTACCGGTCAATTAATTGCAAATGGCATTCCCGATCACCAAGAAAACAATTCAAAGCGTGGACCTTGTGACACAATTGCGTTCAGTGTGTCACAAGGGTAATACTTTTGGCGTCGGTTATTTACCGTTTAAGAAATTGCTGATTGCATTAAACATGAGTGATGCTTCCAGCGGTTGAGCGTTGTAAGAAGGATTGGCGTCGGGCCACGTTGACCACTCAACAAACACAATGTTCTCTTTTTGATTGACAACAATTATTTGTCCGTAAATTCCGAGTGCCCATAAGGTATCTTTGCTATTAAGCCCGGTTTTCGGCGAAACGTTTTTTGCATTTACTGGCACAGAGGAATTCCACCACTCATAGCCATATGTGCCGTCGGGGTGTTCAGCGGTCACTGAGTTTTTCGATTTTATCCAGCTGCTAGCATCTTGGACCCAATGATCCGGTAGCACCGATTGACCATTTGGTAAGGTGCCGTTTTGCAATATGAATTCACCAAATTTCGCCCAGTCTTCCAAAGTCGCGTTGAAACCATGGGCGCCAACATCGTGTTTGCCGACTTCATAGCTTTGCCAGACACCATCGCTGGTCATGCCGTAGGGTTGCCAAATTTTTTGTTGCAAATAGGCGGAAATCGGCATGCCGATCGCTTTTTCAAGCGTGTCACCTAACAGCCAGGCACCGCCTGAAGAATAGGACCAAACATTGCCCGGTTTTGCATAAGCCTTTCTGTCTTTGTTGATGACAAGTTTATGCACACATGCATAAGTACCGGTTTCAGCTTCGCACTGAGTGAGTTTTGAAAAGTCCGATTTAGGATCAGTATAACTTTCCGCCCACTCAACACCAGAACTATGGGTTAAAAGATCGCGAATGGAAACATTCGCCCAAGCGGTATCGGCCACATCGGAATTATACTTTATGATCTTGTCATCCAGCGAACCTATCTTCCCTTCCTTTAAAGCGATCCCAACCAGCGTTGACACGACAGATTTGCCTACCGAACGCGAAGTCCAAAGGGTCGTTGGGGTGTTACCCGCGCCATAATATTCCATAACAACTTTGCCGTTTTTCACGATCATAAGACCCGTAACATCATTTCGCTTGATATAATCTTCAAGGCTGTATTTGTGGCCATCTAGTTCGTAGCTAACGGCTGATAAATTTTTGATGTTACGCTCAAATGGTGCGGGTGTTGCCCGTTTGAAAACATCTCCCGGGTACGAGCGGTAGTCATTGCGAAATCCAATGACACGGTCTTTTTGGCTCCATGTGAGCATATCTGCAACGGGTGGCAGGTTACTATCAATCGGTTCAGGGCACTGTGTGAGCTCTGGCACGCCACACGGTGACTGAGCGGACGCTGAAGAATGAAGACAAACTCCCGCCAAAAAAATTCCAAAACTTATAATTAATTTCCGCATAAAATTTACCTTTCTTAAATATACCAAACAATTGTTGCTTCTCCTACGAAGGGCAGACAACAACTAAAACAGTATTTAGTGTACGCTTTAGAAAAGAGTTTAAACGAACTAAATGAGTAAATTTTTTTTGAATTACGTGCGCTTTCTCAAACAGTGAGAGCTAATTGGTGTTGCCACTCCATAATTCAAATTTTAAAATTAGAATAATCCTAAATTTTTCGTGTCGGGGAACTTTAAACCTTCACTATCAACTTGATAACTGCTCAATGTATCATGAGCTGAAGCATTTAGCCCGGGCCGGCGGTGTAAGTGAGTAAGCGAGGTTCTAGTGATAAAACGAAATGAAAAAATGTCATCAGTCGAGTTTCTCTGACGACCTTGAGCGATCTCATGGCAATCTAAGTGATGATTAATGAATATTATCTCCGTTTACCGTTCTTTACGGGTATTAAAGGCATTCAGCGATCCAAACAGTACATTGGTCAGCAAGATCTTAGGCTATATATACGATATGGGTAACTTTATAAACGCTAAGAGACTATCGAAGGCAGCCCCCGCCCTAATGGTCTTTGAAGTGGCAATCACTTTGGAACTCATTCGCGCTCTTGTGCTGGTCTGACTCAAGATGCGACCAACATAGTAAAAGACGAGCATTTCCGAGAATGGTTCAACATTTTATTAATTGGGGTCGTATGTTAACTCTGCTTGCAAGAATGCGAGATTGTTAACGACGTTCGAAAACCTACCGTCGATGCCCTCTAGTCAAGGTGGTTGCAGACCATCAGTCATCGCTCAAGCATTTTGTTATCAGTCGATCGATCGTTTATCTGTATTATTCCACCGTGGCCAAGGCTGAATGAACCTTGACGCCGCTGGAACGGCGATCACGATTGCCGACACCACCGGCATTTCTGTTTCTTATCGGCAATCAAAACCTTTCGCATTAGTTTGAGTGTCAATGCCTCGTCCTCTATATCATGTCCACTCATATTGGTAAGGTCGACCGCTATCGCCCAGTTCTGACTCACCATAAAGTTCCGATTAGTTACATGCTGATCTTGGCTAAAATGGCGGCTTCTAGATTGTTTGTGCCACCATAAATAACATTAAGTTTGACATTAGCGGTAGGACTAACAATCCATCGATAGGCATTGGCAGCGCTTCCACCAATGTTAGCTAGCCCATTCATTTAGATATTCATTGGTAGACCAGCAGTAAAAGCTGAGTATATATTTACAAACGCGTTTTTGCTGACACTAAAATAGCGGCACCGTTGGGATCGGCTTTGTCTGGCTTGACGTTAGTATAGACAAACAACATCGATTCCCGGTTCTTTCGTAATTGTTGACTGATCATTGAACGCAATAGTAGGCTTTTAAATGTGCTCCTTAACGCATAGAAAGTTTTAGAGCCTTTCAACCACGGTTTACATGCTTTTTGATTAGTGT
>Ga0308161_1003863_pt1 | contig 14151 bp, 9 predicted proteins | sample PhyFR2_FD_201034 | JGI IMG/M metagenome (GOLD analysis project Ga0308161, IMG submission 201034) | Phyllosphere microbial communities from UC Gill Tract Community Farm, Albany, California, United States - DLSLF.R2 | ecosystem: Host-associated > Plants > Phyllosphere > Unclassified | place: USA...
AGGCGTTCGCGGATGTTCGACAGGCCGATGCCGCTGCCGCTGGTGGCGCCGCCGAAACCGAGGCCATCGTCGGCGACCGCCAGCTCCAGCAGCGCGCCATCGTCGGCCTGGCGGCGCATGGCGCTGACCGCGATGCGCGCCGGCCCCTTCTTGAGTTCGATGCCGTGCTTGACGGCGTTCTCGACCAGCGAGATCAGCATCAGCGGCGGAATCGCCACCTTGCGCAGCTCGGGCGGGCAGTCGATCGCGACATCGAGCCGCGGCAGGCGCGCGCGGATGATGCCGAGGTAGGCCTGCGCCGCATCGAGCTGGGAGCCGAGCGACACGAAGGTCTGGGCGCGGTCGGCGCGCAGCTGCGGGATGGTGGCGCGCAGGTAGTCGACCAGGTGGTCGATCATGGCCACGCCGCGCGCCGGGTCGCTCAGCATGGCGGCGCGTACGCCAGAGAGGGTATTGAACAGGAAGTGCGGCTCGACCTGGCTGGCCAGGATCGACAGCTGCATCTCGACCTCGTTGCGCTCGTCCCTGTAGCGCGCGACTTCACCGAGCAGTTCGTTCTCGCGCATCAGGCGGCGCTGGCGCAACCAGGCCAGCAGGTCGGTGCCGCCGCCCAGCCAGCCCAGAACCAGGACCCAGAAAATCACGTTCACCACCTGGATTTCTCGGGTCTGAGCGCGTAGCTGTTCGGCCTGTTCGGGCGTGGCATGCGGAATCGGCGGGGGCGGCGGGTTGATCCGGGTGTAGGGCGTCAGCGTCAGCGCCACCAGGGCGCCAAGCAGCAGTGCGCAGACGACACCGGCCACTTCGCGCTGCGCCGGCCAGCGCTGCCGGCAGACCAGCACCGCCAGGCCCCGCCCGAGAAACAGGGCCAGCACCACCACCAGCCAGACCGCCAGCAAGGCGCCACGCACCAGCGCCGCCTGGGAACCGGGAATGAAGGCGCCGATGAGGACCATGACCGCCGTCAGCAGGCCAAGCGGCACCAGGAAGGAGCGCACCCGGTAGCCGAACCAGGTCTTGCCGAAGATCGGATACTGGCGCGCGACGCTGCCCCAACCGGCGATCCTGGTGGCCAGGCTGTGCGGAAGGGGCTGGTCGTGTGGCGTGGTGATCGTTTCCATAAAGCTATTTTACGCTGGCGCTCACTGCACCGTGGTCTTGATCCAGCCGGCGATCGTGTCCAGCGCCGCCGGTGCAAAGCTTTCCTCGATCTCGCCGTACTCCTCGATGCTGCCGGTCTTCGCTGTCTGGAACAGGTGGTTCAGGCCCGGCAGTTCCTGCACCACGGCGCGCGGATTGCCGGCCAGCGCGGTACGGATGGGCGGCAGGCTGAGACCGGCCGGCACTTGCAGGTCGCGTTCGCCGTTCAGCACCAGGATGGGCTGGCGCACGGTTTGCAGCACCGGCGCCGGTTCGTAGGCGAGCAGCTCGCGGAACCAGTCCGTGCCGAAGCGCTCCAGCGCGGCGGCGCCGTGGCCGGCCGGCAGCTCGCCCTTGCGCTCGGCCTCGGCCAGGATCAGGCCCGCCTTCTCGCGCGCCGCCGCCAGCGTCGGTTCTTCGGCCATGGCGCTGAACAGGGCCCGGTTCAGGACGCGGTCCTTCTCGATGGCCGCTTCGGGCACGCCGCGCGCCCGCGCCAGCAGGGCATGCTGCTCGACCAGCAGGCGGGCGCCGCCCACGCCCGGCCCGGCCAGCATCACGACAAAGGCAATGCCCGGGTCGCGCGAGGCGAGCAGCGGCGCGACCAGGCCGCCCTCCGAATGGCCGATGACACCGATGCGCTTGCCGTCGACCTCAGGACGGCTGCGCAGGAAACGCAGGGCCGCCTCGGCATCGGCGGCCAGGTCGCGCGTGGTCGCTTCCTTCAGCTTGCCGCCCGACTTGCCGACGCCGCGCTTGTCGTAGCGCAGCACGGCGATGCCCTGGCGGCTCAGGTGGTCGGCCAGCACCAGCAAGGGCTTGTGGCCGAACACCTTGCCGTCGCGGTCGATGGAGCCGGAACCGTGCACCAGCACCACGGCGGGGAAGGGCCCCTGGCCCTGCGGAACGGTAAAGGTGCCGGCCAGCTTCACGTCGGCGCCGGCATTGCTGAAGGCGATCTCGGTGCTGGTGTAGGTGGTCGGACGGGCGGCGATCGCGTCTTCCTGCGGGCGCTTCGGCTTGCTGGCTTCTTCGGTGGTGCGCTTCAGGTTCAGGGGCGCGCTGCGGCCCTGGGTCCAGGTGCCGGTCCAGGCCTGCTCCTGCGCGTTCCAGGTGGCGGCATAGCTGGCGCGCAGTTTCGTCAGCTCGAAGCCGATCCTGTCCGGGGCGACGGTGACGTTCTCGACTTTGGTCACCAGGTTCTGGGCCGGGACCGACATGGTCGCTTCCCACTTGCCATCAAGGGTCTTGTCGAACTTGACGGTGACGCGCAGGGAGTTGGCGATGCTGCCGGTCCAAATGCCCTGGGCATCTTCGGCGTAGGCGGGGCTGGCGGTCATGGCGAGCACGGCTGCCATGCTGGTGAGCATGCGTTTCATGGTGGGGGCGGTGGTGGTTGGAATGCGGCCATCGTGCCGCACCCTGTGCCGGGCCGCTTCGGAATGCGGTGAACCGCGGATTTCCCGACATGAAACCCTGTGCGGCAGGCATGAGTACGGGCTTCCTGGCGAGAAACGCGGATGTTACCGGGATGGATTGCCTGGCTCGGCGTCCGGCTTGCCCGCGCGGCGGCAGCGTTCCGAACAATACTTGACCTGCTCCCAATCGCGCTCCCACTTCTTGCGCCAGCTGAAAGGCAGGCCGCAGTGCGCGCACCGCTTGGCGGGGAGGTCGGATTTCTTGCGCATTTTCATGATGCCGATTGTACGGACTTGCAGGTCTGTTGTGCCGGCGCGCAAGGCGACCCTGTTCCGCTAGATGCCTTTTCGACAAGAATATTTGTCCAAAGTTATAATCAAACGATCGGCGGCACCGTCCCACCCTGAAGGAATCCCATGCGTTTCAGATCGGTACAGTTAGCGATGCGGTTCATCGTTCCCCTGGCAGTCGTGCTGGCCTTGTTCGGCTATTTCGCGGTTCCCTGGATGGAGAGTTTCACCGTGCGTTGGTTCGTCCGCGACCTCGACGCGCGTTCGCAGTTCGTGTCGGGCACGCTGCAGCAGCCCCTGCTCAGCTATCTCGAAGAAAAGTCGCCGCGGCGCATCAACGAAATGTTCAACCGCGCTGTCCAGGACGAGCGCCTGTATGCGATCGGTTTCTGCGATACCGACGGCAAGCTCCAGTACAAGACCGGCACCTACCCGCTGTCGCTGGGCTGCTGGCAAAACCAGGACCGCACAGGCAAGGCCAACCCGGTGGTGCGCCTGCCCCAGGGGCCGGTCCACGTGTCCTCGGAGGAACTGTTGCGCGACGGGGCGAGCGTCGGCCGTTTGGTGCTGGTGCACGACATGAGCTTCATCGAGCGCCGCAGCGAAGACACCAAGAAATACATCACCTGGCTGTTCGCGGCGCTGGCCTGCATCGTGTCGCTGATTACCGTGCTGGTCGCGCACCTAAGCTGGCGCGGCTGGGTGAGTGGTGTGCGCGCCATGCTGCGCGGCGAACTGTTGCCGCGCTCGACGCATGCCACGCCGCCGGAAATGGCGCCGCTGGCAAGCGACCTGCGCGCCCTGCTCTACGAGTACAACCGCGACCAGCCCGGCGCCGCCGGCAACGGCCAGGCCTGGGACGCCGATACGCTGAAATCCTTGTTGCAGCGCGAGCTGGCCGGGGACGAAATCCTGGTGGTGTCGAACCGCGAGCCTTATATCCACGTGGCCACGCCCGAGGGCGTGCAGGTGCAGCGCCCGGCCAGCGGCCTGGTCACCGCCGTGGAAGCGGTGATGCGCGCCTGCTCCGGCACCTGGATCGCGCACGGCGCCGGCTCGGCCGACCGCGCCACCGTCGACCGCAACGACCATGTTCCGGTGCCGCCGGAGAACCCCAGCTATACGCTGCGCCGGGTCTGGCTGTCGAAGGAAGAAGAGCAGGGCTATTACTATGGCTTCGCCAACGAGGGCCTGTGGCCGCTGTGCCATATCGCCCACGTGCGCCCGGTATTCCGCTCATCGGACTGGGAAGAGTACGTGAAGGTGAACCAGCGTTTCGCCGACGCCGTGATCCGCGAGGCGCATTCCGATAACCCGGTGGTGCTGATCCAGGATTACCACTTCGCCCTGCTGCCGCGCATGGTACGCGCGGTGTTGCCGAAGGCGACCATCATCACCTTCTGGCACATTCCCTGGCCGAACCCGGAATCCTTCGGCATCTGTCCGTGGCGCGAGGAGATCCTCGACGGCATGCTGGGCAGCACCATCCTCGGCTTCCACACGCCTTTCCACCGCAAGAACTTCCTCGATACCGTCGACCGCTACCTGGAAACCCGGATCGAAACCGAGGCCTCGACCGTCAGCTACGGCAACCAGCTGACCCAGGTCGAGCACTATCCGATCTCGATCGCCTGGCCCGAACCCGTGCCGGGCGAACCCGACGCCGCCGCCAGCCATGCGCAGGTCCGCCATGCGCTGGGCCTGCCCGAGGACCACCTGCTCGGCATCGGCGTCGACCGCCTCGACTACACCAAGGGCATCGTCGAGCGCTTCCAGGCGGTCGAGCGCATGCTCGAGCTGCACCCGCACATGGTGGGGCGCTTCACCTTCGTGCAGATCGCTGCTCCCACCCGTTCCTCGCTCGACGAGTACCAGAACTTCGAGGCGCGCGTGCGCGGGCTGGCCCAGCGCATCAACCAGCGCTTCTCGCGCGACAGCTACGTGCCGATCATCCTGAAGGCCGAGCACCACGGCCAGGACCAGCTGCGCCCTTACTTCCGTGCTGCCCAGGTCTGCAGCGTCACCAGCCTGCACGACGGCATGAACCTGGTGGCCAAGGAATTCATCGCCGCCCGCGACGACGAGCAGGGCGTGCTGATCCTGAGCCAGTTCACCGGCGCCGCGCGCGAGCTGCACGAAGCGCTGATCGTCAATCCTTACCACATCGAGCAGGGCGCCGAAGCCCTGTACCGGGCGCTGACCATGCCGGCCGACGAGCAGGGCGAGCGCATGCGCAGCATGCGGCGCCGGGTGCGCGACTTCAACGTCTACCGCTGGGCCGGGCGCATGCTGCAGGATGCGGCGCGCCTGCGCCAGCGCGAGCGTGTCATGTCGCGCATCGGCTCGCTCAGCCAGGACAAGTTCAAGAGGACGGCGCCATGAGCACGAACGACAGTGCCCTCGACCTGCTGGCCGCGCCCGACTGCGCGCTTTTCCTCGACTTCGACGGTACCCTGGTCGACATCGCCGCCCGGCCCGACCAGGTGATCGTGCTGCCCGAGATGCTGGCGGCGCTGGCCGCCCTGCAGGAGCGGCTCGGCGGCCGGGTGGCCGTGGTGTCGGGACGGCCGGTGGCCGAACTCGACGCCCTGCTGGCGCCCTTGCGCCTGCCCGCTGCCGGTGTGCACGGCATGGAAAGGCGCGGCGCCGACGGCGCGTTGCGGCGCCTGCCGCCGCCCGATTTCAACGCCGTGCGCGGCGAAGCACTAGCCCTGGCCGCGCGCCATCCCGGCCTCTGGGTCGAGGAAAAACATGGCGCGCTGGCCCTGCATTACCGCCAGGCGCCGCAGCTGCAGGAAGTCTGCCGTGCGGCGCTGCACGAGGCCATCCGCTACAGTCCTGAACTGCTCCTGATGGAGGGCAAGATGATCATCGAGGTCAAGGCAGCCGGTATCGGCAAGGGCACGGCGATCCGCGATTTCCTGGCCGAGGCGCCTTTCGCCGGCCACCGCGCGGTGTTCGCCGGCGACGACACCACCGACGAGGCGGGCTTCGATTACGTACAGGGCATCGGCGGCGCCGGCATCAAGGTGGGTGCGGGGCCGAGCTTGGCGCATCACCGCATCGCGTCGGCGCAAGACCTGCGCGCGGCGCTGGCGCGGGCCGCCGCCATGCCCGTCAATGGAAAGGAAGCGACATGAACGATGTATCCAGCAACCCGGCGGTGTCCGGACCAGACGCCGGCCCCGGTGCTACCCAGGGCTCGCTCGAATGCGGCGTGGTCGGCAACTGTGCCTTCAGCGCACTGGTCGACCGCATGGGCGGCGTGGTATGGTCCTGCCTGCCGCGCTTCGACGGCGACCCCGTGTTCAACGCCCTGCTCGATCCGGGCGAGAACGGCAGTGTGTGGCGTTTCGAGATCGACGGGTTTTCCTACGGCGAGCAGGAGTACGAGGCGAATACGGCCGTGCTGCGCACGCGCCTGTTCGATGGCGCCGGCAACGGCATCGAGATCACCGACTTCGCGCCGCGCTTCCTGAGCCGCGACCGCATGTTCCGGCCCCTGATGCTGGTGCGCCGCGTGCGCCCGATCGGCAGCGGCGTGCGCATGCGCGTGGTGCTGCGCCCGCGCTTCGAATACGGCGTCAAGCCGCCGCAGATCACCCAGGGCAGCCACCACATCCGCTACGTCGGCCCGGCCCAGACCCTGCGCCTGAACACCGATGCCTCGCTCAGTCACGTGCTGGCCGAAACCTTCTTCGTGCTCGACCGGCCGATGAACTTCATGCTCGGCCCCGACGAAACCCTGGCCGACGGCATCGAGGATACCGCCCACCGCTTCGAGAAAGAAACGGTCGGCTACTGGCGCACCTGGTCGCGCCGCCTGGCCCTGCCGCTCGAATGGCAGGACGTGGTGATCCGCGCCGCGATCACCCTGAAGCTGTCGCTGTTCGAAGACACCGGCGCCATCATCGCCGCCATGACCACCAGCATTCCGGAAGCGCCGGGGAGCGGGCGCAACTGGGACTACCGCTTCTGCTGGCTACGCGACGCCTTCTTTGTCATCCGCGCCCTGAACAGCCTGTCGGAAGTGGGCACCATGGAAGACTACCTGCGCTGGCTGGGCAATGTGGTGGCGCGCGCCAAGGGCGGCCACATCCAGCCGCTGTACGGGATCGGGTTAGAGGAGCAATTGCCCGAATCGATACTCGAGCACTTGCCCGGCTACCGCAACAACGGACCTGTGCGCGTGGGCAACCAGGCGCAGGAACATTTCCAGCACGACGTGTATGGCAACATCGTGCTCGGCGCGGCCCAGGCCTTCTTCGACCACCGCTTGTTCCGGCGCGCCGGGCTGGCCGAGTTCCGCCAGCTCGAAGCGGTGGGCGAGCAGGCTTTCCGCCTGCATGCGGAACCCGACGCCGGCATGTGGGAGCTGCGCACCCGGGCGCGCGTGCACACCTCCTCGGTGCTGATGAACTGGGCCGCCTGCGACCGCCTGGCCAAGATCGCCGACAAGCTGGCGCTGCCGGACCGCGCCGCCTACTGGAGCGAACGTGCTGACATGATCCGCGAGCGCCTGCTGCGCGAAGCCTGGAGCGAGGAACGCCAGGCCTTTGCCGAAAGCCTGGGCGGGCGCGACCTCGACGCCAGCGTGCTGCTGATGGCAGAGATCAACTTCATCGACCCGAAGGACCCGCGCTTCGTCGCCACCGTCGACGCGCTCGAACGTTCGCTGTGCGACGGCCCCTACATGCGCCGCTACGAAGCGCCCGACGATTTCGGCAAGCCGGAAACCGCCTTTAACATCTGCACCTTCTGGCGCATCGATGCGTTGGCGCGCATCGGACGGGTGGAGGAGGCGCGCGAAGTCTTCGAAGCCATGCTGGCGGCGCGCAACCACCTCGGCCTGCTGTCCGAAGACACCCATCCTGTTACCGGCGAGATGTGGGGCAACTTCCCGCAGACCTACTCGATGGTGGGCCTCATCAATTGCGCGATGCGCTTGTCGGCGCCCTGGAACAGCGTCGTGTAGGCCGCCGCCGTTCCGGCGGCGTTCAATCGTCTGCGTTGTGCTTTGCGGCCAGCTGCCCGGCCGCAAAGCGCTGCAGCGCGCCGGCCGTTGCCGCATCGATGCCGATCTCGCGCGCCACCGGATCGTCGGCGCCAAGCGTGCGCGGATCGCGCCCGGTCACCTTGCCGAAGATGGTCAGCGCTTCCAGGTAGTAGCCGTGCGCGCTGCCGTGGTAGGCGTCCGGCGCCCACAGATTGACCTGGCCGGCCTGGATGCCGTCATACGGATTGGCGTCGGCCAGGCCGCCGGCGATGGCGCGGTTCCAGGCTTCGCCGACCGGGATCACGCCGCCGGGAAGGCCATGCGCGGCAGCGGCGGCATCGACGCCGCGGCGTACGTCCAGCGCCATGGCGTCGATCGGCTTGCCGTACCAGGCGCCGCCCGGTTTGTAGGTCTGGTCGGCGCGCGACCAGGTGGCGACCAGCTGGATATCGACCTTCGGGTTCTGGGCGCGCAAGGCTTGTGCGAGCAGGCCGGTGTACGTGATCAGGCTCTCGGGATTGCCGGGCCTGGCCGCATCCAGCGTACTGTAGCTCTGCAGCAGGACCACGTCGTAGGGCCTGGCGATGACAGGCAGCTTCCTGTCGTAATGCGCGTTCAGGCCGGCGCCGGGGATGGTTTCCAGGCTCACGTCGTAGCGCAGGCCGGCCTGCTCGGTCATCGCCTTGAACAGCGCCGGCACGCCGCCGATGCCTTCGCCGTTCAGGTCCGTCACGGTATTCGGCCGGAAAAACTTGACCAGCGGCGCGGGTGCGCCGGCCGGGTCGCCGTAGATGAAGCTGTTGCCAACGAAAAGGATGGACGTGGCGGCCGGCGGCGGCGCGGGCGAGGTGGAGCAGCCCAGCGCCAGCGCGGCGAATACGAAGGCGCCGGTACGGCGCAGGACAGCGGCAATCTGCATGGATTCTTCTCTGTTCGGTGAGTGGTCGCCAGGGCCAGGAACCGCCGTTAGCAACTGAGCAATGTAGCCGCTCCTCTTGATGCTGTCCACTTTTCACATCCATGGCGCCGGTTCTCTCTTCATGTTCACGAACAATTGATCCGTGAATAGTCGATTGGCGCAGCACAAGGGATCGCGTGATTTCACGCGGCGCCCCTCCGTGCGCTCCAGTTCGCAGCGCATGATGATGCCTCTTGCCCGGCCGCCGCGATACCAGCGGGCTGGGTCCAATTTGATGGGAGCGTTCATGCGAGTTGTTCGAATAAACGGTGCGTCAGCCGTCCGCGCACCTTGGAAACTGGTGCATGCGGCCTGGCTGCTTGTGTTGTCGGTGATATGGGGCGCCGCCGCCATGGCCCAGGCGTTGGATGATGGGCATGGTGGGTCGGGCAGCCCTTATGCAGGCTACCGCGTGATCAATCTCGGTCCCGGCACGATCGCCGCCTACCCGCACATCAACGCGAGCGGACAGGTGGCCTTTTCGATGCTCGGTGCCGGCCGCACGGCCGGATTCTTTTATGACGGTACTGTCGTCAAAAATATCGGCTCACTGGGCGGAGCGAACGTGTATGTCGGCGGCCTGAACGATGCAGGGCAGGTTGCGGGCACTTCGCTGAACGGGCATGGTTTCGAAAACGCCTTTGTCTGGAGCGCGGGCGGCGGCATGCTCGGCATCCGTGGCGCTGCCGGTGGCCGTTCGTACGGACTGGCCATCAACAGGCGCGGCGTCGTGACCGGCTCGTTCAGCCATACGCCCGACGACGCGGCCCGACCGTTTCGCTGGAGCGCCGCAAGTGGCATGGAAGACCTGGGCCTGGCGCCCGGCTTGCCCTGGCCGTCTGCCGGCCGGGTGCTGAACGATGGCGGCCTGATCGCCGGCGTGGCGACCATCGATGATGAACAAACCCATGCCTTTGCCTGGACACGCTCGGGCGGCACGCTTGCCATCGACACCCTGGGCAGCGTGGAGTCGGCGCCGGTGGCAGTCGGGGCGGGAGGCGAGGTGGCCGGCAACCGCCTCGCCTCGTTCGACGACGGCGGCGACCGGCCTTTCCTGTGGACGCGGGCGGGCGGCATGGTCGACCTCGGCACCGGGCGCGGCACCACGGCCTGGGTGAACGCGATGACGCCCGGCCTGCACATCGCCGGCGGCATCGGTTACGCCGATGGCCGCCAGCGCGCCATGTCATGGACGCGCGCCGGCGGCATGCGCGAACTCGGCACCCTGGGCGGCAGGACCTCGGTTGCACGCGATGTGAATGCCCGGGGCCAGGTGGTCGGGTTTGCAGAAGACCGGGCCGGCGCCATGCGCGCATTCGTCTGGAGCGCCAGCGGCGGCATGCTGGACCTGAACCGGGCCTTGCACCGTACGCCGCCTGGCCTGGTGCTGGAACAGGCGCTGTCGATCAACGATAGCGGCATCATCGTGGCGAATTCGAATGCCGGACTGGTGCTGCTCAAGCCAGGTGGCGGGCATGCTGGCGAACACCATGGCGGCCATCTGCTCGGCCCGGTCCTGGCGCCGGCTTCGGTCACGGTGGGCGCGCGGCTGGACGCCAGGGTCGGTTTCCTCGACGGCGACGGAACCGGCACGCGCAGCGTCAACTGGTCATGGGGCGACGGCAGCGCCAGGCAGGCCGGCAAGCTGCGCGAGAGCGGCGGCGCCGGCACTGCCAGCGCCAGCCATGGCTACGCAGCGCCGGGCGTCTATGAGCTGGTCGTCACGGTGGTCGACCGTGACGGACGCAGTACGGCCGTCAGCCACCGGGTGGAAGTCACGGAAAGCTGAAGCCAGCGGGTACGCCGCGTCGTCACGGCTAGCTGTTGGCGGTTAAAGCGACGACCGCTTGATGCCCGGCATAACAGCGCAAGGATGTACTGGATGCATGTCGCAACACGGCGCTCTTTCGTTATAATTTTCTGAGGAGAAATATTCAATCACACATACTGGAGGAACATCACAATGGCTGAGATTGTTCGCGGTCACCGAAGCAAACTTTCCGATCTGGGATGTTCTTCGACGCTATCGACGGAACTGCTGCTGGCGCCAGCGGCCGGCAGCAGCATCGATGTGGCCTGCTTTGGCGTGGATGCGGCCGGCAAGCTGTCCGACGACCGCTACATGGTGTTCTTCAACCAGATGGCGAGCCCTGGCAATGCGATTGTCCTGTCCACCTCCGGCCAGGCGTCGACGTTTGCACTGCGGCTCGATGACTTGCCGGCGACGGTAGAGCGGCTGGTATTTTCCGCTTCGCTCGACGGCGCCGGCAGCATGCGCGGCCTGGGGGCGAGCAGCATGACGATCGGAAATGCCGTGTTCCGCTTCTCGGGCAAGGACTTCGACACCGAAAAAGCCGTGATCGTGGCCGAACTCTACCGCCGCGACGGGCAGTGGCGTTTCTGCGCCGTGGGCCAGGGTTTCGCGGGTGGCCTGTCCGCGCTGCTGGCCCATTTCGGCGGCACCGAAGCGGCGCCGGCCGCGGCACCGGCAGCCGTACCCGCACCAGCCCCTGCACCCGCCCCGGCCAAGGTCTCGCTCTCCAAGATCACCCTGACCAAGGCCGGCGAACGGCATACCGTATCGCTGGTCAAGGGCGCTGCCGCCCCACGCAAGATCACGGTGCGCGCCACCTGGCAGGACAACGGCGATGGTGACGACGACAACGACGATCTCGACCTGCGCGTCGGCATCCTGCTGGCCGACGGCCGCATGAAGCTGGTCACCGCACCCGCCTCGCCGGGCGCCCTGGACCGTACGCCGTATGTGCTGCATTGCGGCGACGTGACGGTAGCGTCGGCCAAGATGCCGGCGACGGAAACGGTGGAGGTGAATGCCGGCATTGCCGGTCTCGTGGGAGGCCGGGTGGCGCTCGTCTTCAGCGTGTACTCGGCGCTGGGCAATGGCGCGGTATCGGTGGCGTCGCTCAGGCCGGTGATGCGCATGGAGTACGGCGACCAGGTGGTCGAATGCGCCTACGACTTCACCCGCTCGGCGGCGGCAAAAGACGACAGTGTCTACACCTACGTGATCGGCACCGCCATCATCGACGGCGACACGATCGTCCTGGCGCCGTCCGGGCTGACGTCGGCGTCGGGCAGCGAGCACACGCCCTGGATGCGCTGGAATGGCGCGGATGTGCGCGTCAGCCTGGATGGCCCGGCCGTCTTCAAGGATGGCAATGCGAACCAGTACAACAAAGGCAATCCGAATCGATACAGCCAGTGATGCCGGGCGTCTGGCATCCTTGCTACCGTCACTTCGGCTACCGGAGCCGGAACAGATGCGGCGCGGCGCGCCTTGCCTGGTCCGGTTCAAAACCCTAAGACGGGGGAGTGCTGTTAAAATTTTGCGGCAGCATTCCGATTCATTTGCAGGAGTACACAAATCCTCGGTTCCTTCATCAGATTGGCGGTCGGCAGGCCCAGGCTAACGATTGCCCTTGTCTTATGCGTGCTGGCCGCCCTGGCCGGCACGATGACCTACACCGGTTTCCTCGTCGTCGGCGTGTTGGCCGATCAACTCGGCACAAGCCGGTTCCTGGCCGGCCTGCTGCTTGGCGCCTTGTTCGCACGGTTTCCGTGGATAAGCAATGGCAGGCTGCGCGTTATTGGCCTGCTGCCGAAACCTGCACGCCGGCCGCTCATCGTAAGCTTGCTCGCACTCACCTTGCTGCTCTTCCTGTCGCGAGGCGACTATGTGCCCGCAGCATTCACAGGATTGACGACGGCTTTTGTTCTCGGCTACCCCTGGCTGAAAAGAACCGTGTTCAAGCGCCTGGCATCGCCGTTCTCGAGATTTACCCCTGGCCGCAACGCGCGCAATAGCGCCGACGATACGGTGATTGAAGGTGAATTCAGGGAAAGGAAAGACTAAGGCCGATTGCCTCGGTTTCCCTGACACCTGGAACGATAGGTAGCAGGAAATCAAGGATTCCGGCCTGTCCGATCGCCAAGCGGCAAAGGTCTTTGGCAGCACGCGCGCGACCGCTGCGAAGTGGCTCAAGTAGGACGATGTGCAGGACCCAGCGCACCGTGCCATACGCTGCATACGACCTTGAGCGCAGCCCAGGAAGCGATCGTTCGTTTCCACTCATCCGCCACATCATGGCAAGGGGGCGAGCGGGCTGCGGCACGCGACAGTCGATCCTAGCCTGCGGCGATCGCGCGCAAAGTAATGCCGGTGATATAGGCGCCGTACGTGCCCAGCGCATAGCCCAGCACGGCGAGCAACACCCCGACCGGCGCCAGCGCAGGGTGGAAGGCGCTAGCCACCACGGGCGCCGATGCGGCGGCGCCGATGTTCGCCTGCGAGCCGACCGCCATCATGAACAGCGGCGCGCGGATCAGCTTGGCCATCAGGATCATCAGGCCGCCATGGAAAGCGATCCAGATCAGGCCCAGCAGGAACAGCCACGGGCGGTCGAGCAGGGCGCTCAGGTCCATCTGCATGCCGATCGTCGCCACCAGCACGTACAGCATCGCGCTCCCGATGCGCGAGGCGCCGGCGCCTTCATAGGTGCGCGCCTTTGTAAAGCTGAGCAGCAGGCCGATGGTGGTGGCGATCACGACGATCCAGAAAAAGCCGGAATTCAGGCTGTAGTCCTGCAGGCGCCACTCGGCCGGCAGGGTATTGACCCACGCCACCAGCAATTGCGACAGGAAATGCGCCAGCCCGGTCGCGCCCAGGCCGAAGGCCAGGATCACCATGAAGTCAGTCAGGGTCGGGATGCGCGCGTGCTGCGCCTGGTATTGCTCGATGCTGTCGCGCAGGCGGTTCAGGGCCGTCAGGTCGGCGCCGGTCCACCGGTCGAACACCTGGGCACGGCTGGCGAGGAACAGCAGCACCGCCATCCAGACGTTGCCGATTAGCACATCGACGGCGACGAACTGGCCGAACATGGTCGCGTCGACGTCGAATACTTCGCGCATGGCGGCCTGGTTGGCGCCGCCACCGATCCAGGATCCGGCTACCGTCGTCATGCCGCGCCAGGTGTCGCCGGCCACCGTCTCGGGATGAATGACGCGCATCGCTTCGAACGCTACCAGGGCGCCGAGCATGACCCCGGCGGTGCCGGTCAGGAACATGATGATCGCTTTCGGGCCGAGCCGGACGATGGCCTTGAAATCGATTGCCACGCACAGCAGAACCAGCGAGCTGGGCAGGAGGTAGTCGCGCGCCACTGGATACAGCTTCGAGCCCGCGCCGTCAATCACGCCCAGTGTATTGAGCAGCGAAGGCAGCAGGTAGCATAGCAGCAGGGCAGGCACGTAACTGTAGAACTTCTTCCAGAATCCGTCCTCGCGTGAGGCGGTCCAGAGTACGCCGCCGAGGATGGCGGCCAGCATGC
>Ga0308161_1003867_pt1 | contig 14137 bp, 8 predicted proteins | sample PhyFR2_FD_201034 | JGI IMG/M metagenome (GOLD analysis project Ga0308161, IMG submission 201034) | Phyllosphere microbial communities from UC Gill Tract Community Farm, Albany, California, United States - DLSLF.R2 | ecosystem: Host-associated > Plants > Phyllosphere > Unclassified | place: USA...
CCATGTGCACATCGGCGACAACATGGACACCCGCGGCGAGCTGTGGCTCAACGACGGCCGCTACCGCGCCTACGGCCAGCGCCTCAACGTGCGTCGCGCACGGCTGCTGTTTGCCGGGCCGCTGGACCAGCCCTTCCTGGACATCGAAGCCGTGCGCGTGGTGGTCGAACCGTCCCGCACCGTGACCGCCGGTATACGCCTGAGCGGCAGCGCCGAACAGCCCACCACGCAGATCTTCTCCGAGCCGACCATGGCCCAGGAAGATGCGCTGTCGTACCTGGTACTGGGCCGTTCGCGCACCAACACCGGCGAAGACAACAACATGCTCGCCGAAGCCGCCCTGGGCCTGGGCTTGATGGGCAGCGCCGGGGTGACCACGGATATCGCCAATAAGCTGGGGATTCAGGATTTTGATCTTGACACCCAGGGTACGGGTAACAGCACCGCGGTGGTGGCCAGCGGCAAGATCAACGAGAAGCTCAGCCTGCGTTATGGGGTAGGGGTGTTCGAACCGGCTAACACCATTGCCTTGCGTTATTTGTTGAGCAAGAAGGTGTACCTTGAAGTGGCGACGGGTGTGGCCAGCTCTCTGGATATCTTTTACAAGCGCGATTTCTGACCGGTACGCTGTAAAAAAATGTGGGAGGGGGATTGCCCGCGAAGGCGGCGTGTCAGTCACTGAATCTGTAACTGAACCACCGCTATCGCAGGCAAGCCAGCTCCCACACTGGTTATGGAATACCCACAGAATCAGCGCCGGGCACAGATCCCTGTGGGAGCGGGCTTGCCCGCGAAGGCGGCGTGTCAGTCACCGAACCTGCAACTGAACCACCGCTATCGCAGGCAAGCCAGCTCCCACACTGGTTATGGAATACCCACAGAATCAGCGCCGGGCACAGATCCCTGTGGGAGCGGGCTTGCCCGCGAAGGCGGCGTGTCAGTCACTGAATCTGTAACTGAACCACCGCCATCGCAGGCAAGCCAGCTCCCACACTGGTTATGGATTGCCACAGAATCAGCGCCTGACACAGATCCCCTGTGGAAGCGGGCTTGCCCGCGAAGGCGGCGTGTCAACCACTGAATCTGTAACTGAACCACCGCTATCGCAGGCAAGCCATCTCCCACATTTTGTTCTGTATGCATCAGTTAAATAGCGGCCCCTCTAAGGACGGCAACTCAACTCCACTCGCTCATAGTTCAGCGCCTTATCACGTTGTGGCAACGCATAAGCCGCCTCGCACCGCTGCCCTTGCCAACTAATCACCAGGGTGCCCGTGTCGGCCTCAACCAACGCCAGCGCCTTGCCGCCAGGGTCGGCAATTGCGATCTGCTTGCCCGCGCTGTCTTCCAGCGCCGCGCCAAACGGAATCGGCTGGTGCTGGGCATCGAACAAGGCAAACTGTACACGCCGCCCGGTCTTGCTGGCATAGCGCGCCAGCACCACTGCACCGCGTCGCGGCACCACTTGCTGGGTGGCGTTGTCGATCTCGATATCGGTGCCCAGGTCACGGGTGTCCAGGCTGATCCAATTGACGCGATAGGGTTGCGCGTTGGGCACTACGGCAAAGCCATTGCTGCCGGTCTTGGCGCCGGAGTAACTGCCGATCTTCGCGCCTTTTACCCCTTCGACCTGCGCCAACGCAAAGGTCTCACCCACGGTTTGCCCAAGGTTGATGCCGCCCGCGTGGCCTACCACGGAACCGGCCAGGTTGAGGTTCTGCGAGTTATACCCACGGCCCTGGCTGTAACCGGCACTGATGTCCATCATCGAGGTGCGAGTGCTGAGGTTGGCCGAGCCGGTGCTGCCGCCGGTGCTGCTGTTACCGCCTTGTACCGAGTAATAGGTGTCGCTGTCTTCCGACAGGTAGCCGTTGATGCCCACTTGCGTGGTGTCGCTGGCTTTCTGCGTGCTTGCGGAGACAAAGGCTCGCGGCGCGCGGGGTTTTGAGCCCAGAGGGAAGGACAGCGACAGGTTGACCAGCGTGTCGTTGTTCGCTGGCCCATAGTTGCCGACATCCTTGGTGTAGGTTGCGCCAAGGTTGTAACTCACCTCGCCCCAATAGTTGCTGTAGCCCGCCGACAGGCTTTGCGATCCCCCACGCCCCCAATAACGCTGGTCACTAGCGTTCACGTAAATAGTGCCATATTGCTGGTTGCGGCCAAGGCTCTGGTTGATAGTCAGATCGGTGCGGGTTTTCGAGTTGCCCGCGCGCTTCTGGCCTTCATGGCTCAGCTCTTCGACGTGATCGCTGAGGGTGCGGTAGCCCTCGGTGGAATAGCGATAAGCGGCGAGGGTGAAGCTGGTATCGGTGCCGGCAAACGTCTTGGCATACAAGGCCCGTACGCTGTTGCCCGTCACCGCCTGGCCAAAGGTGCGGCTGACCGAGTGGGTCAGGTCCAGGGACACCGCACCGATGGAGGTATTACGGCCAGCGCCGACGGACATGGCCTGGAAATTTTCCGTCGCCTGGGCGCCGATAATCCCGGACAGGTTGCTGCTGATGCCGTAGGCCAGGGTGCTGCTGACGAACTGCGGCGACTTTTGATCATCGCTGTTGCTGTTGTACTGCCCGGCCGACATGCTGTATTTGAGCTGACCCTGGCGCACCATGATTGGCAAGCTGGAAAACGCCTGCACCGTGACCCGGCGTCGGCCATCAGCTTCGATAATCGTCACTTCCAGGTCGCCGTTGGAGCCGCTGGGGTAAATGTCGCTGATCTCGAATGGGCCCGGCGGCACGTTGGCTGTGTAGAGGATGTAGTTATTCTGGCGAATCTCCACGGTCGCGCTGGACTGGGCGATACCGCGAATGATGGGCGCATAACCGCGCTCGCTGTCGGCGCGCATGCCGTCGTCGGAGGCCAGCTTCAAACCGCGATAGCGCACGCTGTCGAACAGGTCGGCGTCAGAGAAAATATCCCCGGCACTGAACTGGCCCTTCAACGCCGTGACGTCATGTTGCAGGTAGCTGCGGTTGCTCTTGAACGTATTGGGGCGGCCAGTGCTGCTGCTGAAGTTCGATTCGTTGCGCAGCCGCCAGCCGCCCAGGTTGATGCCATTGCGCAGGCCAATGTTGTTGGAGAGCGTGGTTTCACCTTGGTTGCTGTTGCGGCTGCTGCTCAACTGGTAGTTGATGAACGCGGCGGGCACACCATCGTCCCATAAAGCCGGGTCTACATAGCCGCGCCGGCCGCGCTCCATGGCGCTTTGGGGCACACTGACCAGCAAGCGCAGGCGCGGCACGTCGTAGCGCACGCTGGCCTGGTCGATCAGGGCGGGCAGGTTGATGCAGGCGTTGGGGTCATCGCCGGCCAGTTTGCCGGCCGCTTGCAGCCTGGCGATGTCGACCCCCAATTGTTGCACCATCTCAAGTGTCAGGCACGCCTCGGTTTTGCCCGTGGCCGGGTTGTGAAGAAAGTCGATATCGCGACGGCCCACCAGGGTGTCGTTGCCGTACAGGTCGACCCGGTAGTTGCCGGGCAGCACAGTGCTGCTGGCGAGCAGCGCTTGTACGTCGACGGCGGAGGCTGCTCCCTGCAGGAACGAGGTATTGAAGTGTTCTTCGTCGTCGGCCAGGCAGGCGTTGCTGAAGATCAGGGCCACCGACAGCGGTGCCAATCCTTGGTACTTGAATACAAACATGCAGGAACCCTATATCACCTCCGATACGAACTAACGGAGCGAAGATAAATACAGTGAAAGTGCGACCGCTGGATAAACGGGCGTATTAAGAAGCGTCTTTTATTGCACTGGCCTGCACAGCGGCCGAGTGGGAAAGTTGCACGCTATAACGGTCTTGTGCGCCGTAGTCGTTAATGCTGCGAAACAACAAGTTGGGTGACTGCCCGGGCGTGAAGTGTTTCAGGGTGAACTCTTTTTGTTCGCCGGGCGCAATCATCAATGAATCAAATGGTTGCTCGCGCAGTGCACCCGAGGTCAGGGTGATTTCGGCAATGGACACGTGATACAGACCAGGGTTGTTCACCACCAGCAGACTTTTGCCGCCACGCTCAACCAGACGCCATTTCAATGTGGCGGGTGCCAGGTAAGCCTCGGCCTTGAGCCCGGCAGGGCGGAAGAACACCTTGATGCGCTGGCGCACCGCGAGCTGCAAGGTGTTCTGGGTCTTCGAAGCCTTGGGAATCTCCTGCACGTTGAGCCACATCACCGACTCGCGGTCGGTGGGCATGCCCGTGCCCTCATAGATCACCCGCAACAGTTGCTGTTCGTCGTTGCTCACCCGCACCAAGGGCGGGGTGACGGCAAAGGGTACCGAGGTGGCCTCGCTGCTGTCGGCGTCGATCCAGGACTGGATCAGCACGTCTTCACCGCTGTTACGCACGGTGATGCCGGCTTCCTTGTGCTTGCCGTCGAACACCAGGCGCGTGCTGCTCAACGAGATACCGGCCGTGGCCTGGCTGGCCACCAGCAGGCCCAGCAGGCCCATGCAGAAGGACAATGAGTGACGATAAAACATGATGACTACCGCGCAAAATGAATGAATGTGCAGGGCCGCCTGGCCCTGCACGGACCCGTAAAGCTCGTGCGGGTTATTCGTATTGCAGGGTGAACGGCAGGGTCGCGTCGCCACGACCGGCTACAGCCAGTTTCGGATCGGTACCGGTGGTGACATAGGCGGCCGAGAATTTCAGCGAGGCGTTGCTGTCCTGCAGGTTGCTTTCGATTTTCGCGGTGGCGGGTGAGCTCAGGTCGATCAGGGCGCCATTGCCATCCAGCAAGGCAATACCGATATTCTTGGCGGCGCCCAGGCCGTCGATGACTTTCAACACGCCAGTGCCAGTCACAAGGCCGCTGCCTTTGCCAGAAGTCGGTTGGAAGAGCATGGCCACCTTGGTACCGGCGTTGCAGTTGATCTTCATCTCGAAGTTCTCGGCGCTCAGCGTGCCGCTGCCTTTTGGCGCGGTGGCGGTGCCCATGTCCTTGATCGACACTTCACCCATGTTCACCGAAATGGTCTTGTTGGTGCCGGCGCCTTCAACGGAGCAGGCATCGTTGTTGATGGTGCCGGTGAAGTTGATGGTGCCGCTGCCGGCCTTGGTCGGAACAGGGTCGGCTGCCAGGACATTGCCTGCTGCGGCGAAAATCGACAGGGCCAGAAGTGCTCGAGAGAACGTTTTCATGTTGCTTATCCATAATTGGGGTTGAAGCAACACAATAAAGCGTCAGCACTTAGTGGAGAATCAGACGATCCTTAGAAACAGCAGAGTTCAAGTAGTTGCGGGTAAGTTTGTTAGTTGAACACGTTGCGCTCTATGCAATAAGTCAGTAAATCCTGATCACTGCTTACTTCCAGTTTTCGCATTGCAGAGACTTTTTGCGTGCTGATGGTCTTGGCACTTCTGTTCAGCCCGCGCGCAATCTCGTTAACACTTTGCCCCGAGACAAATAAACGTAAAATCTCGTGCTCCTTGGGTGACAACCGGGTGAATCGTTGGTCCAGGTCAGCGCCATCGTCCATCACCGATGTCGGTTGTGGCCCGTTGTGGTGAATGGGCTTGCCCCGGGCGATAGCCTTGAGCGCGGCCTGGATTTCATCGTGTAATTGGTGCTTCTGGATCACGGCCAGCACCCCGAGTTCTTGCAGGCGCGTCAGTATCAAAGGGTTGGAGATCATCGTCAGCACCACTATCCCCACCTTGGGAAAGCGCCGTGTCAGGTATTCAACCAACTTGAGGCCATCGCCATAGGGCGAATCGCCGGGCATGTTGAAGTCGGTGACCACCAGGTCCACCGGTTTGGATACCAGCAGCGCGACCAGTTCATTCGAACATACGGCATCGCCCACCACCTTAAAGCGTGTATCACGCTCGATCAGCTCGCGCACTCCCACCAGTACGATGGGGTGATCATCGGCAATGACAACATTGAGGGTATCCATGGGATGATTTTCCAAAGTGAATTTATTCAAGGGAGTCGAGCAGGGCATTCAATCGAGCGAGGTGCTGACGCACTTCCAGGGCGAGGGCGGGCGTGACGGCCATGCCGGTCAGGCGACATTCGAGTTCGACAAACGCGATGGCCATCGCTTTGAGCTGCACTGAGCCCAAGGCTCCGGCGATGCTGTGCAGCTGCTGCGCCACCTCATTGGCATTGGCACGTTCCAGCGCTGCCAGTGTGGCATGAACATTCTGGCGCACAGTGGTGACAAACAGCTCGCGCATTTCGGGCGACAACATGGACGGTTCGGCCACTGCCGGCAGGGCGATCCTGCAATGTTTCTCCAGTTGCGCGCGCAAGGTCGCCAGGTTCAGCGGCTTGACCAGCCACGCATTCATGCCCACAGCAGCGCAGCGTTCGCTTTCTTCGCGCAGGGCGTTGGCGGTGATCCCGATGATCGGCAGGGTTTTATCCTGCTGGCGCAGGGCTTGAGCCAATTGATAGCCGTTCATCAGCGGCATATTCACGTCGGTGAGTACCAAGTCGAAGCGGCCCGGTTGCCATTGCACCAGCGCTTCTTCTCCGTTGGTGGCGGCTACCACCGAGCAGCCCAGGGCTTGCAGTTGCTCCTTGATGATTGCCAAATTGATCGCATTGTCTTCGGCGACCAGCACCTTGAGGTTCAAACGACGGTTTTTTTCCGGTACGTCGGGCGGGCCTTCAGCGCGGCTACCTTGATGCGCCAGGTAAACCGCCCAGGCAATCGCGCGCACGTCATCGACGTCGACGAGCCAGTCAGCCTTGGATAACTGCGCAGGGTTGGGGCCGCCCGGAGTGGCAATGACTCGCTGGTTGGGCCAGGGCAGGCTTTGGCCTGCGGGCGACAGGTCCACCAGCAGCGCGGCAGTTGGCTCAGCCCGGAAGGCCCGGCAGTCGAGGCCCAGGCGGTTGAGCCAGTCGATAAGATGCTGCGCCTGTTCGTGGACGGGCGCACGCACATACACAGCCGGTGCATCAGGCGTGAACACCGGGCAATCGGCGAGGTTGCCTGCTACGGTCTCCAGCGCCAGTTGCAGACTGAAACTGCTGCCCAGGCCGGGCTCGCTAACCACGCTCAGTTGGCCATGCATTAACTCGCACAGCCATTTGCAGATCGCCAGGCCCAGGCCTGCACCGGCCTGGCTGGTCGCATCGTTGACCTGATAAAACGGATCGAACAGTTGCTGTTGCTGCGCCGAGGAAATCCCCACGCCCGAATCGCTGACCTGCCACTGCACATCAGCGTTTTCCAACACCCGCGCTCGCAGCAGTACGCGGCCGTTATCGGTGAATTTGATCGCGTTGCTCACCAGGTTGTTGAGGATCTGGCGAATCCGCAGCGGGTCACCGCGCAGCCGATCCGGCAGTGTTGCATCGATGCTGGCGTACAGGTGCAAACCCTTAGCTCGGGCAAACGCACTGTAGGTGCGCACCACATCTTCGCTCAGTTCCAGCGGACAGAAGTCCTGGAGTTCCAGCGTCATTTGCCCGGCTTCGATCTTGGACACGTCCAGTACATCGCTGATCAGCTGGAACAAGGTGGCGGATGAGCGTTGAACGGTTTGCAGGTAATCCTGTTGACGCGGGGCGAGGCTAGTCAGGCCAAGCAGTTCGAGGGTGCCCAGCACACCGTACAGCGGCGTACGGATTTCATGGCTCATGGTGGCGAGGAAGCGCGACTTGGCCCGGTTTGCCGAGTCGGCGGCCTGGCGGGCCTCTTCCAGGGCCGCGGCGTCTTTGATGTGCCGGGTGACGTCATGGAAGGCGCAGAGCCAGGCGTCCTGACCTTGATAGCGGGTGTTGATAAACGCGATATGCAGATGGCGGCCATCAATTTCCAAATCGGCATGGCCGGCTTCGGAGAGGTCGTAGTGCTGGTGCAGGGTGCTGATCAGGCGGGTGGTGCCTTGCCATGCCAGCGCGAGTTGGTTCTCCAGTAACACCTGATGGTCGCGGCGGCGTATTACACAAAGGCCAGTAGGCGCGGTATCAATCACTGCACGGCTGAACGCCTCGCTTTCGGCGATGCTGGCGTGGGCCAGTTGGGCGGGCAGCACCACCTGCTTTTTGTACCAGCGGTTGAAGGCGCGTCCACCCCCAAGCCCTGCGAGTATCAGTGCGAGCAGGCACAGCAGTGGCCAAAAGGCCGAGTCCAGGAAACTCTTGAGCCCTATGACATAGATCGCCGTCCAGTGCTGTTCACCAGGGCTGGTCAATTTGAATACCAGGCCGTCACGGGTGAGGTTCAGGCCCTCCTGCAACCGTTGGTCAGGTTTCAGGGCTCCAGCCAGCACCTCACCGGACGGAGCGATCAGTGTGAAGTGGTCGTAGATCGACCATTGCATCAAGCGCTCAATGTTATTGATCTGCGAAGGATTGAGCAGCGACGCTACCAGCACGTGCGGGCTTGCGCCCTGGATATGCCGGCGTGCCGGAGCCAGTTCGATGTGGATATAAGCGAGCAATGTCGGGGAGCTCGCCGTTTGCGTGGTGTCGCTGTAGGCTTGCCAGTGCACTTGGCCGTCTGGCGGTTGCTGAGGGTCGGTATGCAGCCGCGCTTCTACCTGGCGTACCACGTCGGCAAAAAAACCGCCCTGCACCTGCCCATCGCCACGCAGATGGCCGGCGGCTGGCACCGAAATATCGAAGTTGTCCGGCCCGTTGAACAGTAAAACCTGGGGTGACTGGTAGTGCGAGGCAGACCAGAAGGCGCTGTAGTAGGCGGCCAGTTGAGCTGCCAGATCAAAAACCTTCGCCTGTTGGCTGGCAGCCAAGCGTTTGGGGTTGAGTTTTACGCTATAAGGCAGAGAAAAACTGAATTCGCGCCCCTCATAGATATCCGGCCCTTGCTCGGACAACGCCTTGAAGGCGGGTGGTACAGAGATTGGCGCAGACAGGAAATCGCCCTGAGTACTTTGCTGTGAGAGGCTGGCAAGAAACGCTTGCTGCTCGCCAATGTTTTCCATCAGTCGGGCAAAATGAAAGCGGGTGGTATCACTTTGTTCGCCGACCATGCGCTGCACGCCCAGGTAGCTGACCACCAGCAACATCAGCACCAGGGCGCCGAGCGCTATCAAGCCTTTGTGCAGGCGCAGAGAACTGCTGGTCAGTTTCTCCAGGAAAGCATTGGGATGGTTCATTAAGTGAACCGGCGGGCGGGAAGGGGGGTATGGTCGGACACAATGGCCTCTGAACAAAGACTCAATAGGTGCTTGCCGGGCCGTCCTGATTCAGCAGTTGCTGGAACTGGTCTGAGGACACCGCATGGGAAATCAGGAAGCCCTGGACCTGAGTGCAGTTGATCTTACGCAACAGTGCAAGTTCTTGCGCGGTTTCCACACCTTCGGCTACCACGGTCAAACCCAGTTGCCGCCCCAGGGCCACAATACTGGTCAACGCCTGCGCCAGCTCTTCGTTGTCATTGCAGCCTTGTACCAGCGCCCGGTCGATCTTGAGCTCGGTGAAGGGCGTCGAGACCAGGTTCATGTACGAGCTGTAGCCTTTGCCAAAGTCGTCCTGGGACAGGCCGAAACCCTTGATGCGCAAACGGCATGCGCCAGCGTAGAAGTTGCTGATGTCCTTGGGCACCGAACACTCCATCAACTCAAAGCAAATTCGTCCGGGAATGCCTTGATGTTGCAAGACGAAGGCGAGGATGCGATCGGGCAGGTCGTAGCTGTTGAGCAAATGGGTGGGCAAATTGATTGACACCGGGATGTCATAACCCTGTAGCCGCCAGCGTGCCTGGGCAGCGAGGGCCTGTTCCAGTACACGCCATAACAAGTGCTCCTCCAGGTGGTAGGCTCTGAGCGCGGGCAGGAACGAGCCAGGCAGCAATACGCCATGTTTCGGGTGGATCCAGCGTATCAAGGCTTCGGCGGCGACGATGCGTGCGTTGACCAGGGCTTTCTTGGGTTGAAACCAGGCCTGTAATTGGCCGTTGTCCAGCGCTTCAAGCAGGGCCTGGCGTTCAATGTCTGGGGCAGTCTCGGGCAACACCACCTGACGTAGATCCAGCAGTTGCTCAGTCAAACTGCGCAGGGCTGCAAGGTTCACTGGTTTGGAGATCAACCCGATGACATTCACCTGCAGGTTGCTCGCCACCAGGCTCGCGCTCATCAGCATGCGCCTGGACGCGGCACTCATGATCGCCAGGGCCGGTTTGGCACGCAGCGTGGCAAGGCCTTGGATAAACTGCACGCCGTCCATGCCGGGCATCAGCAGGTCGGTGAGCACCAGGTCGAAATTGCGCCTGCGCAAACAGTTCAGCGCTTCCTCGCCATCGCGCGCCGACTCCAGGTCGAAGTCCCCCAGTTCGCCGAACAGATGCTGCAGGTACTGATGTTGAAAGGGGTGGTCTTCGACGATCAAAATGCTACAGCGATTCATGGGGGGCTCGTTCATAGGGAGCCAGTTCATTGAACAAGGCTCGCAGGGTAAAGGGTTTGACGAGGCAATGGTTCATGCCTGCCGCCACGCACAAGGCGGCTTCGCCACGCATGGCGTTGGCGGTGGCGCCGATGATCGGTACGGTGCAGCCCAGGCGCCGCAGCTCCCGGGCCAGGACATAGCCGTTGAGCTTAGGCATATTGACGTCGCTGAGGACGATATCGAACGTCCCCTCGTGCCAGCGAGACAACGCCTCTTCGCCATCCGACGTCAGTTCCACGGTGCAGCCCAGCTCCTCCAATTGATCACGCAGGATCAACTGGTTGATAGCGTTGTCTTCGGCCACCAGTATGTGCAGCTTCAACTTGCGCAGATCATGTGGCTCATTCACCGCTTGTGGCAGTGAAAACCATACACCTTGGGCCTGGCTTACCGCTTGATGGAGCGCATGCAGGTCATTGAGGTTGACCTTCCAGCCTCCGAGCATGATCTGCGGTACATTGCACCCGTCGCTGGTGGCAAGCACCAGCGGCCCGGCCCAATCGGGGATCAGGCGCTGTTCAAGCGGGCCTGGATGCAGCTCAATCAGTACACAGGCCGAGGGCAGGTCCAGAGAGGATGGGTGACCGATCAAGGGGTGGGCGCCCCAGCGTCGTAGCCAACCGCTGATGACTTCGGCCAACTCGCGAACCGGTGAAAGCACCAGAACGACTTCCGGGAGCAAGCTTGTCATGGTCGGGGGCAGCGCGTCTTTGACGCACTCGACCAGCGGTAGGGCGAGGGTAAAACTGCTACCCAGGCCCGGCTCACTCACCATACGCAGGCTGCCATTCATCAATTGGGTCAAGCGCAGGCAAATCGGCAGGCCAAGGCCGGTTCCCGCTACTACGTTGGGGTTGCCCTGAGTCTGGTAAAAGGGCTCGAAAATGCACGGCTGCTCTTCGCGCGCGATGCCTTTGCCGGTATCCGAGACTTGCCATTGCACGCTGGCGCGCTCGCCATCACGGCTTAACAGCGTGGCTCGTACCACGACCCGCCCGGAGTCGGTGAACTTGATGGCATTGCTCAACAGGTTGTTGAGCACCTGGCGGATCCGGCTGATGTCGCCAATCATCCGGTCCGGCATCTGCGGGTCGATGCAGGCATAGAGCTGCAACCCTTTGCTTTGGGCCGCCGCTGCATAGCCGTGGACCACTTCCTGCACCAGGGCGAAGGTGGAGAACTCACCCAGTTCCAGGGCCAGTTGCCCGGCCTCAATCTTGGATACGTCCAGCACGTCACAGATCAATTGCAACAAAGTGGACGACGAGCCCTCTATCGCCTTCAGATAGTTTTTCTGCTGCGCATCCAGACGGGTGCGTCCCAGCAGTTCCAGGGTGCCCAATACGCCATAGAGGGGCGTGCGGATTTCATGGCTCATGGTGGCCAGAAACAAGGTCTTGGCTTCATTGGCGCTGTCGGCCAGCCGGCGCGCCTGTTCCAGCGCTGCTTCGATCTGGGTGCGGGTACTGATGTCGCTGAAGGCACATAACAATACGTCCTCACCTTTGTAGCGAGTGGGCGCGCAGCTCAGGTAAAGGTGGCGGCCATCGGCGGTTTCAAAGTAATCGGTAAAAGTCGGTTCGTGGGCATCGAAGGCTTGGTGGATCCAGCCTGGGCACAGCTGTTCGCGTTCGCCACTCTGGCCGAGCCATTGCTGGGACAAGGTGTTTTCCAGTACCACCTGGCCGTCGGTGCGACGTAATACACACAGGGCCACGGGCGCGGTCTGGATCACGTCACGGCTGAACAGCTCGCTTTCCACCAACGCCTGGATACGCTGCACCGCGGGGGTAATGAAACGGTGTTCAATGCGGTGTATCAGTAACCACACCAGACTGATACCGAACACGCAGAACACCAGCGTCCCGGCCAATTGCGGCCACAGGGATAGGAGAACCGCGCGCAGGTCGATGGAGTAAGCCAGTTGCCAGTCCGACGACTTCAATTGTTTGCGCAACACCAGTTGTTCGGGCAGCCATCCCGCGCCGACAAAACCAAAGAAATCCTGCTGCTGCAGGCCTGGCAGGTTGTGGCTGAACTGCGGCTTGGTGCTGTTGCTGAACAAGGGCATGCCCTGGGAATTGAACATGGTGAACTCCCCGGCGCTGTGATCGTTCAGGGTGTTGGCGACTTCCCGGTCGTCAATTTCCAAGCCTAGCCAACCCGAATTCATATCGCGCTCATCCAGGCGAATGAAAATGTACAGCTGCGAATGGCCTTCGGTGTTCTGGGTCAGCCACAGCTCTTGCAAGGCCGGACGAGTGTCGCGCTGAAGCCGCTTCAACTGTTCGAGCATACCCGTTGGGAACGCGCGGATCGTTGGCGTGGCGTTGTAAAGGCGTACCACTTTGGCTTCTACATCGCTGTCCACGTAAATCAGGTTGAGTTGCCTGGCCTTCAAATAGTCGCGCATGCGCTGGGTCAGCCAGATACTCCACTGCTTGCCGGGGCGTGTGCCTAACAGCAAATACACTTCCTCCGCAGACACGGCGCCATCGGCGCTTTTGTAGCGCCGTGTAGCCGACAGGCTGAGGCTTTCCAGCAGCGCTTCGCGGGTGGTGAAAAAGGTGTGGGCTTCGGCAATCGCGCTGCTCATGTAGCTGCGTCGCTGGGAGATCTCGGTGTTGAAAGTGAACAGCAGAAAGCTGTAAGCCCCACCGATGATGCCCACCAGCAGCACCAGCGCAAAAATGCGCAACAAGCGGCGGGCGGCGTTCGGGGTAGACAGGATCGGGCTGATCTGATGGAGGTAGGTCTTCAATCGCATGTCGGCACTTTAGGTGGGACAGCGCGTAGGGAGAATCAGACGATCCTTAGTTTTTTACAGGTAGTTCACAATAAACGTGACTTCGGTATTGGCCCTGAGCGACCTAGTGGAAGATAGGGGCGCCGAGCGTCATCGTGGTAATAAATACGAACAGCGCAAGCTGCAGTATTCATGGCTTCATGAACACGGCCACATTGGCTGGGAAGCGCAAAACATTAAACAGCGTAGGCGCCACACCCCATCAGGCAAACCTTAAACCCACCGCCTATCCACCATTTACCAAGCAACCTAATTATTCCATTTGACATTCGCTGCCTAAGCAGTAACATCTCGTCACACATTCACTGCCTAGGCAGTAATAAGGTGACTTTCGATGCCTCACTTCACCCCTGACAACTTCCACAATTGCGTCGATACCCCGGCGGAGCTGTGCCGCAACCTGTCCCTGGACAGCGGCTCGATGACGCGCATGCTCGACCGGCTGGAGCAAAAAGAGCTGCTCAGCCGCAAGCGTTCCGAGCTGGACCGCCGCCAGGTGCAGTTGGTGCTGACCACTGAGGGCCAACGCCTGGCGGACATGCTGCCGCACATTGGCGCCAAGGCTCTCAACCAGTTGGCCGGTGTGCTTGAGCCGGGCGAGCTGGAAACCCTGGAGCGGATCCTGAAGAAAATGCTGATCGCTGCGGGTGACCCCATTACGATCCAGCGGGTAGGTAGATCATGAACACTCGCGCACTCAGCCTGGTGCTGGCGGCGATGACGTTGGCCGGTTGCGCCAATTACAGCGGCCTTGATACCCAGGGCCAGCGCCTCGACGCCAACACCCTGCACACCGGCAAATCCCTCAGCGGCGTGACACTGTCTAGCGCCGCCTGGCCGGCTGCTGACTGGTGGAAAAGCTTGGGCGACCCACAGCTTGACGGCCTGATCCAGGAAGCCCTGCAGAACAGCCCCGACATGCAAGTCGCCGACGCCCGCGCCCACCAGGCCGAAGCGGCTGC
>Ga0308161_1003868_pt1 | contig 14136 bp, 9 predicted proteins | sample PhyFR2_FD_201034 | JGI IMG/M metagenome (GOLD analysis project Ga0308161, IMG submission 201034) | Phyllosphere microbial communities from UC Gill Tract Community Farm, Albany, California, United States - DLSLF.R2 | ecosystem: Host-associated > Plants > Phyllosphere > Unclassified | place: USA...
CCAGGATCTTCGTGCGGCCAGCAGCTAGCGTAGTCAGCATGACCGATGATTCGCCGCGCGGGCCTGAGGACGAGTTCCGTGACATGCTGCGGCAGTTCCTGTCCGGCGGTTCCGAGATCGATCCGTCGCAGCTCGCCGGGGCCGCCGGGCTGCCCGACGACCCGGCCTTCGTGGCGCGACTCATGAGTCAGCTGCAGAACGCCGTCAACAGCAGCGGTGACGGCATCGACTGGTCGATCGCCACCGAACAGGCGACCGCCGTGGGCGCCCAGAGCGCCGTCGTGCCGACCGCGGCCGAGACCGCCGCCCTCGAGCAGGCCTTTCACGTCGCCGCACTGTGGCTCGACGACGTCACGTTCGTGGCCGAGCTCACCGCCACGCCCCGCCTCGTGACCCGCGCCGAGTGGGCCCGGCTCACCATGCCCGTGTGGAGCCAGCTCGCCGAGCCCGTGGCCACGTCGATCGCCGACTCCCTGACCGGCGTGCTCAGCGAGCAGGCTCCCGAAGAGATGCGCTCGATGCTCGCCGGGGCCAGCCAGGTCATGCGCAGCGTCGGCGGCACGCTCTTCGCCATGCAGCTCGGACAGGTCGTCGGCCAGCTCTCGACCGAGGTCGTGTCCGGCGGCGACGTCGGCATCCCGCTCCTCGACGAGCAGCAGGCGGCGCTGCTCCCCCAGAACGTCGCCGCCTTCGGCGAGGGCCTCGACATCGAGGCCGACCAGGTACAGCTCTACCTGGCGGTCCGCGAACTCGCGCACGCCCGCCTGTTCCGGCACGCCCGATGGCTGCGCCTGCACCTCATCTCGTCCATCCGCGAGTTCGCCCAGGGCATCCGCATCGACACCTCCCGGCTCGAAGAACTCGCGGTGGACTTCGATCCCTCGAACCCCGGCGAACTCCAGGAAGCCATGAAGAGCGGGGCCCTCATCCCCCCGAAGACCGACGAGCAGCTCGCCGCCCTCGCCCGGCTCGAGACCACCCTGGCCCTGATCGAGGGCTGGGTCGACGTGGTGACCGCCCAGGCCACGGCGCGCCTCCCGAAGTCCGCGGCGATCGCCGAGACGGTCCGCCGCCGCCGGGCCGCCGGCGGACCTGCCGAGTCGGCCTTCTCCACCCTGGTCGGCCTCGAACTGCGGCCGCGGCGCCTCCGCGAGGCGGCCGTCCTCTGGCAGACCGTGACCGACGCCGTCGGTGCCGAGCGCCGAGACGACCTCTGGTCGCACCCGGACATCGTGCCCACCAGCGCCGACGTCGACGACCCGCAGGCCCTCGTGGCCCGCCTGACGTCGGACGTGCCCACCTTCGACGACGTCGACCAGGCGATCCAGGACCTGCTCGACGACACGACCGACGACCGCCCCCGCGAGGGGGACGACGGCTCGGCGACCGAGCCCGGCGAGTCCGGGCCCGACCAGGACGCCCCCCGGTCCTGACGGACACCGTCACCGGGGCCCGGGCGGACCTGTGGACAACTCCTCATCCGCCCCGGCCCCACGACATGATCGGACGATGCCCCTCGTCCTCGATCCCCGCATCCCCGTCGTCTGGCGCGATCCGTCGACCCTCCAGGTCGGCGTCGACCGCCCCACGCTCGTCCTGAGTCCGGTCAGCAGGCTCGACGAGCGGGTGGTCGCGGCCCTCGCCTCGGGGCACGGCGCGGGGGGCCTGCCCACCCTCGTCGCCCACCTCGGCCTGGATCGCGCCGCGGTCGAAGCCTCCGTCGAGCGCCTGCGACCCGCGCTGGGCGGCGACACCCGGTCGGTCGTCCCGCCGACCGTCGTCGTCGGCGGGCCGGGCCCCGTCGCCGATGCCGTCGCGCGCCTCCTCGGCTCCTGCGGTGCCGACGTCCGACGGGCCGACGCCGACCTGGCTCCGCCGCGGCACGCCACGGGCGTCCTGGTCGGCGGGCACGTGCTCGACCCCGGGGTCGTCCGAGAGTGGGTGAGGTCCGACCTGACGCACCTCGTCGTACGCGTGGGCGATCGTCACGCGCGGATCGGCCCCGTGACGGTGCCCGGTTCGACGGCCTGCGCCCGATGTCTCGACCTCCACGCCGGCGAGGCCGACCGTGCCTGGCCCGCGATCGCCGGTCAGCTGAGCGCCCGTCCCCTCACCGCGCCTCCGCTGCTGTCCGTCCACGAGGTCGCCACGAGAACCGCCCGCCGGCTGTGGTCCCGTCTGACCGGCGCGGACGGCGCCCCCGAGGACTCCGAGGTCGAGTCGATCTCGATCGCCGACGGGCTGGTCACTCGCGCGGACGTGCCGCCGCACCCGGAGTGCGGGTGCGCAGCTCTTCCACGAACCGGCTCACCCGCCGTTCGCCGCCGCGCCCCTGCCCCGAGCGACTCCACGACAACCGGAGCCGCTCACGCGCCCTCGTGACGCCGACGTACAAGAGGCGGCGCTCCTCGTCGATCGCCGCGTCGTCCTTCGCGTAGCTGATCGGGACGAGGCCCTCGCTGAGGCCGATCAGGTAGACGCTGCGCCATTCGAGGCCCTTCGCGGAGTGCAACGTCGCCAGGGTGACCGCGGCCATGGTCGGCTCGTGCTGACCGGCCTGGCGGGCGAAGAGCTCGTCGACGAACTGGCGGAGGGTCGTCCCGGGGGGTGATGCCTCGGCCAGGCCCATGATCGTGTTCAAGGACTCCCAGCGGTCGCGGATCGCGCCTCTCTGGTCGGGTGCGTCCTGGGTCCAGCCGAGCGACCGGAGGACGTCGCTGACGGTCTTGAAGAGCGGCTCGCCCACGATGCTCACCGCCGCGCCCTTCATCATCATCAGGGCCTCTTTCACCTCACGGAGCTCGAAGAAGCGCGTCGCGCCGTGGATGCGGGTCGACACGCCGACGTCGGCGAGTGCACGCTCGATCGCCGCCGCCTGGACGTTGACCCGGTACAGCACCGCGATCTCCTCCGGCGCGACGCCCGACCGGATCTCGTCGGCGATGGTCTCGGCGATGCCCCTGGCCTCGGCCGAATCGCTGGCGTACTCGGTCACGGGCGGCACCGGGCCCGTCGTCTCGACGGCCGGGTGGAGGTGCAGGGCACCCGGACGGCCCCGCATGAGTTGGTTCGCCGTGTCGACGATCTGCCGCGACGAGCGGTAGTTCTGCTCGAGACGGACGACCGTGGCGTCGTCGTACCGTGAACCGAACCCGAGCAGGTAGTCCGAGGACGCACCCGCGAACGAGTAGATGGTCTGACTGGCGTCGCCGACCACGCAGAGGTCGTTCCGGCCGCCGAGCCACAGGTCGAGCAGGTCCTGCTGGAGGGGCGAGACGTCCTGGTACTCGTCGACGACGAAGAAGCGGTACTGCTCGTGCACCTGTTGGGCCACCCGCGGCTCGAGCTCGAGCATGCCGACCGTCGCGAGCAGGACGTCCTCGAAGTCGAGCTGTCGCCGTTCGTCCTTGACGGCCTCGTAGGCACGGTGCAGGTCGACGGCTTTCTCGACGCTGATGGCCGGCGGCAACGACCTGCTCGGCAACGCCTCGGCATAGTCCTCGAGGGTGAGCCGAGAGACCTTCCGCCACTCGATCTCGGCCGCGAGGTCGCGCAGCGCCGCCGTGTCGATCTTGAGCCTCAGGGACTCGGCGGCGTGGGCGAGCGCCTTGGCCTTGCTGTCGAGGAGGCGCGGCATCTGACCACCCATCGTCTGCGGCCAGAAGTACGACAGCTGGGACAGGGCCGAGGCGTGGAAGGTCCGTGCAGAGACTCCCCCGGCGCCCAGGTGACGCAGACGGCCGCGCAGTTCGGCGGCCGCGCGTGAGGTGAATGTGAGCGCCATGACGCGGTTCGGGGCGTACACGCCGGTGGCGACCCCGTAGGCGATGCGATGGGTGATGGCACGGGTCTTGCCCGTACCGGCACCCGCGAGGAGGCACACGGGGCCGAGCAGTTTCGACGCCGCACGGCGCTGCTGTTCGTCGAGCCCCGCGATCAGGTCGGCGGCCTCGGTCACTGGTCGATCTCGCCGCCGAACCAGTCCTCGATGATCGCCCGGGCGATGGACGTCCGTCCGGGCAGGACGATCTCGCCCAGGCCGGCGACCAGGTCGTCACGACTGAACCAGCGCAGGTCGAGGATCTCGGCTCCGTCAGGCGTGAGCGTCCCCGGGTCGTCGGCGTCGACCTCGGCCCGGAAGCCGAGCATGAGGCTCGCCGGGAAGGGCCACGGTTGCGAGCCCACGTATCGAGGCGACACGACGTTGATGCCGGACTCCTCGAAGATCTCGCGCTGCACCGCGTGCTCGAGGGACTCGCCGGGCTCGACGAAGCCGGCGAGCAACGAGTACCGGTTCTGCTCCCACAGGGCGTTCGAGCCGAGCAGGAGTCGGTCGTCCGCGTCGGTGACGCCGACGATGATCGCAGGATCGGTCCGGGGGAAGACCTCGTGGCCGTCATCCGGGTCGCGACGGACCCAGCCCGCCTTGTCGGTGACCAGGCGGCGGCCGGTGCGCGGCGAGAACCGGTGCGAGTCGTGCCAGTTCGCCACGGCGACGGCCTCGACGGCGAGGCCCGCGTCCCGGGCACTCAACGCCGTTCCCGAGACCCGCGGGCTGCCCCAGGCGGAGTCGTCGGACGAGAGCGACCGCGCGCGCTCGTCGTCGAGCAGCGCCGCGAGGACGGGTGTGCCCACCGGCTCGACGGCGGAGGGGTCCTTCGAGACACCGAGGTAGACGTAGTCGTCGGCGGCCGGCACCGCGGCAGCCGGCAGGAGCGCGAGGGAATCCGGGGAGGCCATCAACGTCCGCCCCCGCCAGACCGGGAGCACACGGGTCACCTCCGACGCGAGCAGTTCGTCGACGACTCCGTCACGCTCACGGGTGAGGTAGTCCCGGTCGACCTGGTGTCGGGACAGCGGGAGCCGGGACGTGAGAGGCGAGGACATCGGACGACCAATCATCGCGAGTTGACAGCGTGGCGCACGGCAGGGCATCGCGTGCGGCGGCCTACCCTGAGGGCATGGCCAGATCTCATCTCACTCTAGCCGCGCTGGCCACGGCCGCCGTCGCGGACCTGGACGTCACGCGTGCGTCACGCCACGGCAGCGAGACGGGCGGCGACTTCGACTCCGCACTCGTCGACGGCCGTGGCGGAGAGCACTGCATCGTCCGCGTCCCTCGCTCGCAACGGGCCGAGGCCGAGCAGTCGGCCGATCTCGTCGCCCTCCGTGCCCTGAGCGCAGGCGTCCGAGGGCGGCTCTCGTTCGACGTGCCGGCCTACCGGGGTCAGGCCCCGATCGGCCGCACACGCGGCATCGTCTACGACGTCGTCCCCGGCGAGCACCTGTCGATCTCGCGACTGACCGCCACCAGCGACCTCCCGACGGCACTCGGCCGTGCCGTGGCGGCGATCCACTCGCTGCCGACGAGCTTCGTGACCGACGCCGGCCTGATCAGTCACACCCCGTTCGAGGCCATGCGCTCGTCGGCGGCCTTGGTCGATCGTGCGGCCTCGACCCGCCTCCTGCCGGCCGCGCTGCTCGAGCGATGGGAAGCCGCGATCCAGGACTCGGTGCTGTGGCAGTTCCAGCCCACGGTCGTCAACGGCTCCCTCGACGCCGGTTCGGTGCTCGTCCTCGGCGACACGGTCAGCGGTGTGCTCGGCTGGCACGACCTCCAGGTCGGTGACCCCGCCCGTGACCTCGCCTGGTTGCTGGGTGCCCCGAGCCCGACGGCGGTCGACACGGCGTTCGACGCCTACAACACCGCTCGCGGCACGAGCGACCACCAGCTGCGGCACCGGGCGACCCTCTACCGCGAACTCGACCTGGCGAAGTGGCTGCTGCACGGCACCGGCACCAAGAACACGTCGGTGGTCGACGACGCCGTCGAGATGATGACGAAGCTGGTCGACTCCTTGCCCGGTGACCGACGGGCCGGCATCGGCTCGGGCTCGACCGCGGCCTTGGACGTGGACGGCGTCGAGGACCTGCTCGAGGCCACCGAGCGCCGTCACGTCTGAGTCGACGCCTCGACCCGCTGCCAGAGTTCGACGAGCTCGTCGCGGTCGGCCACGTGCCGGGGCCGCAGCACCACGTCGTCGGCGACGAAGTAGAAGACCGCGTCGATCGTGTCCGCCGGGACACCCCTGAATCGCGCGTAGGCCTCGCGGTAGAGCGCCAGCTGGAGCTGCTTGAGCTCGAGGTCGGCGTCGTCGGTGGGTGCCTTGCCCGTCTTCCAGTCGACGACCTCGAACCGGCCGTCGCGTTCGAAGACGGCATCGATCTTGCAGATGACGGTGCGACTGCCGAGGGGGAGGTGGATCTCGAGCTCGACGTCCGTCGGTTCGAGAGATGCCCAGGCCGAGCGCTCGAAGGTCGTCACCAGCTGCTCGAACCGCCTCGCGTCGTCGGGATCGATCGGCCCCGACCCGGGTGAGCCGACCCGCTCGTCGTCGAGATCGCTCTCGTCACCCCAGGCGTCGAGGGTCTCGGCACGACCCGTCGGCCGGAAGCGCTCTTCGACCCACTCGTGGAACAGCGTGCCGAGGCGGGTCGCCCGGTAGGGCCGTTCGGGCAGGGGACGACGGAGCGCGGCGGCGACCGCGGCGGGGTCGTCGACGTAGTCCTTGAACCTCGAGGCCGGGATGCGCTGGGGAAGGGGGACCGCCCCGGCGCCCGCTCGCGCGGCGTCGCGCTCGAGCAGCAGCAGGTCGATGTCGGACGACCATCTCGACGCGGTGCCTGGCTGCTGCGTGTCGGCGGGCTCGTCTCGTGAGCGCCGGTCGACGGCCGTGGTGACCCGTGCAGCGGCGTCCTCGACCACCGCGCGGCGTCGACCCAAGGGGTCGAGTGGCCAGCTGAGCTCTCGGGACGCGGCGGCCAGGGGGTTCTCGTCGTCGTCGGGTCGTCCGGGGAGGTCACCGGTCGGTACGAGCCCACGCTCGGCCAATTCGACGACGAACCGGCTGGCAGGGCGGGGGCGGACGGCACTCGTCCAGAAGGAGCCGCTCACGAGCAGGGCGTCACGGGCCCGGGTGAGTGCGACGTAGGCCAGACGCCGCTCCTCGGCCTGGTGCCGGACGATCAACTCGTCCTTGAACGCCTTCAGCGCTTGGTCGAACTCCTTCTGGTCGGCCACGCCCCGCCAGCCGAGCACGGGCAGCTCGGCGGCATCGCCGCGGAACTCGTACGGCAGTTCGCCGAAACCGAGCCACCCCACGCCTTCGCGGGAGGTGCCGGGCAACTCGCCCTCGACGAGTCGTGGCACCGCGACGACGTCCCACTCGAGCCCCTTGGAGCCGTGGATGGTCAGGAGCTGGACGGTGCCCCGCTCGGCCTGCTCGGACCGCGGACCCATGTCGTCCCGCCGCTCGGCTGCTGCCAGCCACGACAGGAAGCCCCCGAGGCCGGCGTTCTCGTCGGTCGCGACGTACCCCGCCAGTTCGTCTTCGAAGGCTTGCAGCCACGCGCCCCCCGACGGCGCGCCGGTAGCCGCCGCCACCTCGACGTCGAGCAGCATCTCGTGCTCGACCAGCGTGACCAGGTCGACGAGATCGAGACCGGTGCGGGCGCGGAGGAAGGCGAGCTGCGAGCCCAGCCGCCTCAGGCGGACGAGCCCCTCGTCACTGAACTCGGAGAGCTGCCGATGCGTGACGGGCGCCGTGGCCACGAAGTCGAGGGCGTCGACGATCGACCCGTGCTCACCCGCGGCGACCGACGCCCGGAACCCGGCGGCGACCTCGTCGTCGAGGCGCTGTTGGGCGTGGTCGTGCGAGAAGAGCCACGAGGCGACGTCGCGCAGCCGGGCGATGTCTCGAACGCCGATCCGCCATCGGGCACCGGCCATCAGACGGATCGCCTCGGAACCGGCCGACGGGTCGTGCAGCACCCGGAGGCAGGACACGAGGTCGACGACCTCGGGCCGCTGCAGGAGACCACCGACGCCGAGCACGTGGTACCTGACGCCGCGAGCGGCGAGGGCCTCGACGAAGACGGGCATGGTCTTCTTCGATCGGAAGAGCAACGCCGCCGTTCGGCGGGCGGGCTCGCCGTCGACGATCGTGGGCACGGCCAGCTCGCTCTGCAGCCAGGCCGCGACCTGGTCGGCCTCGCCCGGCAGCGTCTGGTCGAAGAGCAGTTCGACGCGCCCCTCGGGCGCACCCGGCCGGGCTCGCAGCTCGCCCACGACCGCCCCGGAGGACCGCGCGAGTTCGGCCACGACGGTGTTCGCGGCGTCGAGCACTCGTGACGCGTTGCGCCAGCTGGTCGAGAGGCTGAACACCGCATCGGGCCGGGCTCCGAAGTCCACCGGGAACCGTCCGAGGTTCGCGGCGCTGGCACCCCGGAACCCGTAGATGGACTGGTGGGGGTCCCCGACCGCCATCACCCCGGTGCCCTCGAAGAGGCGGGACAACAAGGTGGTCTGCACGACGCTGGTGTCCTGGTACTCGTCGAGCAACACGACGCGGTAGCGGTCGCGCAACTCGGCCACGACGTTCGGCGCCGTGTCGCACACCTCGAGGGCCAGGGCCACTTGGTCGGAGTACTCGACGAGGCCTCGACGGGCCTTCTCGTCGGCGAAGGCCACGGCGAGGTCGAGCAGCGGCGGGAGCGCCGACACCGCGCCGACGGCGTCGACGACCGACTTGTAGGCGCTGCCCTTGGTCGACGGAAGACTCGCGAGGTCGAGGAACCGGTCGGCCAGGTGTGCCACGGGCTCGGGCCCGGTGACGTTCTCGCTGAGGGCGTGGCTCAGGCGGAGGACGGCCTCGGTGATGCCGTCGACGCTTCGACCGAGCCCGGCGAGGCGCTCGTCGTGGCTGCCCACGACGAGTGAGCGTGCCAGCTGCCAGGCGGACGCATCGCCGAGCACCTGCGACTCGCTCTCTCGACCGACCCGCAGGGCGTTGTCGCGGAAGATCGCGTTGGCGAACGCGTTGTAGGTCGAGACGGTGGGCACGTCGAAGGGATCGGCCTCGTCGCCGAGCAGTCCGACGGCGGCGAGCTGGCCGATGCGCCGCTCGATCCGCTCACCGAGTTCGCCGGCGGCCTTGCGGGTGAAGGTCAGGCCGAGCACCTGCGAGACGCCGACGAGACGGTTGGCCAGCAGCCACACCACGCGGTTGGCCATGGTCTCGGTCTTGCCGCTGCCGGCGCCCGCGACGACCAGGGCGGGTTCGAGAGGGGCCTCGATGACGGCTTGCTGCTCGGGGGTCGGCGTGGGAAGCCCGAGCGCCTCGGATATCTCGGCTGCTCTGAGCCGGGACGAGGAGGCGCGCGTCGTGCCGTCGACGCCACGACCGTCCACCCCGTCACGCGTGCCCGCGGCGCCACCCCCGTCGGCGGCGCGGCCTCCGGCCGTCACGAGCCGCTCACCTCGCCCACCACGTGGATGCGGCACGATCCGCCGTGCCGCCCTTCGCAGTGGTCGTCGAGGCGGGCCACGAACACCCGGCCCGCCATGTGCTCGGCCGCGTCGACGACCCGGGCACGGAAGGCCGCGAGTCGGTCGTCGTCGAACGCCCCCTGGGCGGGCTCCCGGTAGAGCTTGCCCCGGACGCCCGACGACACGATCACGAGCTTCGCCCCGCCGGGAGGTGTGCCCTCGGGCACGGCCTCGACGGCACCGTCGGCGAGGGCGACCTGGTAGCTGCCCAGCTGGGGGTGTTCGGCGACGGCCTGGGGCGACGTCGGGGCCGACCGGCCCGTCTTGAGGTCGACGATCACGGCGGCGCCCTCGCGGGTGCGCTCCACCCTGTCGATGGACCCGCGCAGACGTGCCGGCCCGATGTCGAGGCTGAAGGTGGACTCGGCGCCGAGCAGGCTCCCGCCCGACGCCTCGAAGTCCCGCAGGTAGGAGGAGAGGCTCTCGGTCATGTCGCGCGCCCGGCGTTTCTCGGCCTCAGCGATCCAGGCCGACTCGAACTCGAGCTCGGGCCAGCGCCCCTCGACCGACTGCCAGAGCGAGTCGACGTCGGTGCCCTCGGCGTGCTCCATCACGTCGTGCAGCACCGTGCCGAGACCCATCGCCGCGTTGGGAGGGGACCCGCCGAACCGGTCGACGAACCAGTGCAGGGGGCACTCCTCGAACGACCCGAGTTGCGACGGCGAGACCGGCACGTGGGCCTCGGGAGCCTCCAGGTCGATGAGCGGCTCGACGGTGCTGGGGTCGAGCAACCCGTACCAGTCGTCCGGCGACGCCCCCGCCACGCCTTCGCCGGCGAGTCGGGCCAACGCCTCGACCGCGTCGTCGGCCCGTGGTCCGTGAGGCGCCGAGACGAGCACGTGACGGAGGTGCCCCACGAGTCCTCGAAGCGACAGGGGGTGCCCGGCGGGTGCCTCGGGGCAGCCGTCGGGCAGCAGCCGGAAGAACGGCGAGGGCCCCTCGTCGTCGTTCGAGGTGCAGGAGAGCACGACCTGTCGGGTGGCCCGCGACACGGTGAGGGCGAACATGCGCAGCTCGTCGGAGAGCACCGTGGCCCGCGCGTCGGAGGGGGCTGCCGGCTCGTCGTCGTGGTCGTGGTCGTCCATCGGACCGCCGCGGAGCAGGCCGCGCTCGGCGAGGTCGACCAGCTCGTCGGGGGCGAGCAGCCCGCCCCGGACCCGGAGGTTCGGCCACACGCCGTCCTGCAGCCGAGCGGCGACGACCACGTCGACCTCGATGCCCACGGCGTTCGACGGCGAGCACACCAACACGGTCTCGGCCGTCGCCTGCGGCGAGAGGGTGTCCTCGGGCACCTCGGCCCCGAGAAGCGAGTCGAGGAAGGCACCGGCGGGTGCCTCGGGGGTGCGTTCGACGAAGCGCTTGGCGGCCGTGAACAGGGCGACGACACCGTCGAGGTGACGGTCCGCCTCGGCGGCCACGATGCCGCGACCGTCGCTCTGGGCCGACCACTCGGCCGCGAGTCCGCTGCGCTCCCAGAGGCCCCAGAGCACCTCTTCGATGCTGGCGCCGGTCGCGGCTGCACGACGGGCCGCGTCGAGACTGGTGGAGAAACGCCCGGCTCGGGCCGCGAACCTCGAGTCGATCGTGACGAAGCGACCGGCCCCCTCGAGCGCCTCGACGAGCAGGTCGTCGGCCGAGCGGACGCCGCCCGTGCCGAGCTCGTCGGCTCGCAGGGCGAGCCTCAGGCGTCGGAGCGACAACGCGTCGAAGCCGGCGAGCGGCCCCAGCAGCAGCTCGGTCGCGAGCTCGACGGTGAGCTCGTCGCGACCGACGGCGACGGCGGCGGCGAGCAACAGGTGGCGGGCCGCGTGTTCGTCGCGCACGGCGCGTCCGGCGACGGAGGTGCGGGTCGGGACCTCGGCGAGCTGCAGCCCCCGGGCGACTCCGGCCACCTGCCCACCGCTGCGGACGACCACCATCATGCGCGACCACGGCACCCTGCGGACCAGGTGGTGCTCGCGCAGCAGGCGGGCCACCGACGCCACTTCGTGGCTCGGGCTGTCGGCCCGGACGGTCACGATCGGGACCGCCACCGGGCCCGCCGCTCCCCCGGCCTCGGAGGGCTCGATCGCCGGAGCCGCCACCGCGGCGTGCTGGCGCCCGGCACCGGCCGTCCCGATGCGCGAGGTGACCCGCTGCACGAGATCGCGCAACGGAGGCTGGTGCCGGTGGGCCGTGGAGAGGTACAGGGTCTCGACGTCGGACAGGCCGAGCCGAGGGCCGAGACGACCGAGCACGTCGGGCGTGCCCCCGCGGAACGCGCTGGTGGACAGGTCGGGGTCGCCGAACGCGACCACGGCGACACCCCGCCGCGTCAGGGCGCGGAGCAGCGCCAGGGTCGACTCGGTCGCTTCTTGCGCGTCGTCGACGAGGACGACCCTCAGCCCCTCGACGACCGGGGAGGTCTCGCCGCGGTCGAGGGCGGCGACGGCGTAGTCGACCAGGTCCGCCGAGTCGAGGTGCCGCCCCCGTGCGGCGTCGAGGACGCTCAGGTACTCGTCGCGGAAGTCGGCCACCGCCGCCCATTCGGGCCGGTCGGCCCTCTCGGCGGCTCGTCGGAGCCCCTCGGACCCGATGCGGTGCTCGGTCGACCGCATGAGGACTTCGCGCAGTTCGGTGCGGAAGCCGCGGAGTCGACGAACGGTCGGGCCGAGCCCCTCGGGCCAGGACGGACCCGTGCCGTCGACCTCGTGCCCCTCGAGGAGGGAACGGACGATGCTGTCCTGGTCGCCGCCCGTCAGCAGGGTCGGCGTGGGCAGGCCGACGAGCCGCGCCGCATGGCCGACCACGTCGAATGCCAGGGACGAGACGGTGCGGGCCAGGGGCCCCGGGGTCGGCACGGTGAGCCTCGACGCGATGACGTCACGGAGCGTCGTCGCCGTCGAGCGCGTCGGTGCGAGCACCATGACGGCGGCCGGACCCCAACCGCGCCTTTCGACGCGGTCGACCACGAACTCGACGAGCGTGCGGGTCTTGCCCGAGCCCGGGGCACCCAGGACCGCGGCCGACCGCCCGTCGGCCAGGTCGAGCACGGCCCGCTGCGAGTCGTCGAGCACCGGCGGCACCGAGGCTCGGGCCGGACTCGAGAGGGGCGGTGAGACGGTCGAGGCCATGTCCCGACGCTACCGGCTGGCACCGACATCGAGGTCGGTCGCGTGGACCGTCGACGGCCCGACGGGCCACCCCGTGTGCGCCGACAGAGAACGTGCAGAGCCGGGACGGCGAGGTCGGATATCGTGACCTCGTGGACATTCGCATCGGCATCACCAACAGCCCCCGTGAGATCAGCTTCGAGACGGCCCAGACCGCCGACGAGGTCGAGAAGGTCGTCGGCGACGCGCTCGACGGCGGCAAGTCGTACGTCACCCTCGCCGACTCCAAGGGCAAGACCTACCTGGTCCCCACCGCATCGCTCGCCTACGTCGAGGTCGGCAGCGAAGAGAGCCGCAAGGTCGGGTTCGTCAGCTAGTCGTGGAACTCCTCTTCGTCGTCCTGGGTGGCGCCATCCTCGGGTTCGTCCTCCACTACGCGCTGCCCGACGGCGACACCCGCGGCGTCCTGCTCGCGCCCGCGTCCGGCGCCGTCGTGGCAGCGATCGTGTGGGAGGTCCTGACCTGGGCCGGATGGCCCGCCGACGGCGGATGGATCTGGGTGGCAGCACTCGTCCTCCCCGCCGTCGTCGCGTTCGTGGTCTGCCGTGTCGCGGCGGCCCGCCGCCGGGCTCACGACAGCGAGCACTTCGCCCGCCTGGTGCGCTCCACCTCCTGACGCCGCGCCTCCGCCAGGCCCTCCATGCATGGCCGGTCGCCCAGGGCGGCCACGCCAGTTCGCCCGAGACGCTCCCGCCAGCCGGAGGGCTACCATCGGTCAGCGCTCAGGCGGTGAGTCCGAGCGCGTCCATGCGGCGCGTGTGGGCGGCGATGAGTTCTGTGAAGACGGGTTCGAGACGCTCGTCGTCGGCGGACACGTGCGACGCGGACACCGCGGCGCGAGCGACCAACAGGGTGTCTCCCACCAACCTGCGCCCCCAGAGGGCCAGCCGTGACGCGAGCCGCGGGTCGGCCTCGATGGCCGCGGAGAGTTCTCGCACCACGAGCGGTGCGTCGTCGTGGGCCTCGAGCACCGCCACGATCCGCTTGTGGTGGTCCGCCGGCAGTCCGGCCGCCAACCGCACGAAGACGTCGTTGAGCAGGCCGGCCGCGACGTAGTCCGCGACGATCGCCTCGTACCAGTCCGTGCCTCCGGTCCGGGCCCGGAACTCGTCGATGGCGGCGATGTGGGGCTCCATCGACTCGGTGGCGTCGTGGCCGGACCGTTCGATCTCGGCCACCAGGCCGCGGTGTCGGGCCAAGGTCGTCTCGGCGATGCGGCCGGTGGTCTCTTTCGCACGGACGTCGGGGGCGAAGGCCGACGAGCGGCCCAGCGTCTCGAAGAGCGCGAGTTCGAGGTAGGCCGCGTGCCCCAGGAAGACCAACAGGTCGGGGGTGAACTGGTCGAGCTCGACCCGGGCCGCGGGGGTCGGCTTCGCCGCGGGCCGCGGCCACTGCAGGGACGGGACGCCGCGTTTCGCACCTCGACCGGGCCAGGACACCACGCCCACATCTTACGGGGTCCGAGGGGCCGCCCGTCGCGACGGGCTAAACTCGACGCATCCCCCTATATGAGACAGGGCAACACTTTGACATTCACTGACCTCGCGATCGACCCCGACATGGTCGACGCTCTGGCGTCGAAGGGGATCCTCGAAC
>Ga0308161_1003870_pt1 | contig 14135 bp, 12 predicted proteins | sample PhyFR2_FD_201034 | JGI IMG/M metagenome (GOLD analysis project Ga0308161, IMG submission 201034) | Phyllosphere microbial communities from UC Gill Tract Community Farm, Albany, California, United States - DLSLF.R2 | ecosystem: Host-associated > Plants > Phyllosphere > Unclassified | place: USA...
TGGCCATGCCGGCGACCGGCACGGGCGAGCAGCCCTGGTACCGCTCGATCCGGTTCTCCGGGTTCAGCCTGCTCATGCTCGCGATCATCGTGCTGTTCGTCGTGGTGCTCGCGCCCTCGCTGCGGACGCTCGTGCAGCAGCAGGAGCAGATCGCCCAGCAGCAGCGCGAGGTCGCCGCGCAGAAGGCCGACGTCGCGCAGAAGAAGCAGGACGTCGCGCGGTGGGACGACCCCGCGTACATCGAGGCGCAGGCGCGCGACCGGCTGCTCTACGTCTACCCGGGCGAGGAGAGCTACCTCGTCATGGGCGCCGACCAGGGTCGCGGTGACGACCGGACGACCACCGACTCCGGCAGCCCGGTGAGCACGAAGGTGCAGACGCCGAAGGTCGACTGGGTGCAGGCGATGCTGTCGTCGGTGCTCGAGTCCGGCCTGACCAAGAAGACCACCGAGCAGCTCGTGGCGCCCGACGTCTCGGGGACCGGCGAGCCGACGGGGTCCTCCACCGGGAAGTGAGCCGGGCCCGACCCGAGCAGGGAACCGGGCTCGACCGCCGGAAGGGGTGCGCCGTCACCGAGTAGGCCCCCGGCCGGGACTCCGCTAGGCTCACGTGCCCGTGACGACACCTCCCTTCGACCCGCCCTCCGAACGCGACATCCAGGTCGTCTCGGCGCAGCTCGGACGACCGGCGCGTGACGTCATCGGCATCGCGGCACGCTGCGTCTGCGGCAACCCGACCGTCGTGTCGACGAAGCCCCGGCTCGGCAACGGCACCCCGTTCCCGACCCTGTACTACCTGTGCCACCCCGCGGCCACCGCCGCGGTCAGCACCCTCGAGGCGAACCAGGTGATGCCCGAACTGGCTGCCCTGCTCGAGGACGAGACCGTGGCGGCGCAGTACCGGGCCGCGCACGAGTCCTACCTGGCCGACCGTGAGTCCATCGAGCACGTCGACGAGATCGACGGCATCAGCGCAGGTGGCATGCCCACCCGCGTGAAGTGCCTGCACGCGCTCGTCGGACACGCACTCGCCGCCGGACCCGGCGTCAACCCCATCGGCGACCGCGCACTCGAACGAGTCGCCTGGTCGCCCTCCCGGTGTGAGTGCCGGGCGTATGATGGCCTGGCAGACGCTGGAGTCGGGGCGGGTGGCGGCGAAGTCTGACCTGACTCTCGGCAAACCCCCATCCAAGGAGATCATCCCCCGTGCCCAAGATCCTCGTCGTCGGCGGCGGTTACGCCGGTTTCTACACCGCCTGGAAGCTCGAGAAGCACCTTCGCCAGGGCGAAGCCGAGGTCGTCATGGTGGACCCGCTGCCGTACATGACGTACCAGCCGTTCCTGCCCGAGGTCGCCGCCGGTTCCATCGAGCCGCGCCACGCGATCGTCTCGCACCGCCGTCACCTCAAGAAGACCCGCGTCGTCACGGCGAAGGTCACCGCGGTCGACCACGCCACCAAGACCGCGACCATCACGCCCGCCGTCGGTGAGCCGTGGCAGGAGTCGTACGACCAGATCGTCATGACCGCCGGTGCCGTCTCGCGCACCTTCCCGATCCCGGGCGTCGCGGACGAGGCCATCGGTCTGAAGACCATCGAGGAGGCCGCGGCCATCCGCGACAGGATCCTCACGAACTTCCACAAGGCAGCGACCCTGCCGGCCGGTCCCGAGCGCGACCGTCTGCTCACGGTCGTCGTCGTCGGCGGTGGCTTCGCCGGCATCGAGGTGTTCGCCGAGCTCCGCTCGTTCGCCTCGGACCTGCTGAAGAGCTACCCCGAGCTGTCCTTCGACGACACGCACTTCCACCTCGTCGAGGCGATGGGCCGCATCATGCCCGAGGTCTCGCTCGAGACGTCGCACTGGGTGCTCGAGAACCTCGCGTCGCGCGGTGCCGTCGTGCACCTCGACACGCAGCTCGCCTCGGCCGAGGGCGGCGTCTGCCAGCTCAAGGCCAAGGACGACTCGATCGAGACCATCGAGTCCGACCTCATCATCTGGACCGCGGGCGTCATGGCGAACCCGATGGTCAAGGGCACCGACTTCCCGCTCGAGCAGCGTGGTCGCATCCGCGTCCAGCCGGACCTCCGGGTCGTGGACGACAACGGTGTGGTCGCCGACGCGTGGGCCTGCGGCGACGTCGCGGCCGTGCCGGACCTCACGGGCGGCGGCGTGGGCGGCTTCTGTGTCCCGAACGCCCAGCACGCGGTCCGTCAGGCGAAGCAGCTGGCCAAGAACCTGGTCGCGGTCATCCGCGGCGAGGCGACGGTCGACTACAAGCACGCGAACCTCGGTGCGGTCGCGGGCCTCGGCCTCGGGACCGGCGTGTTCCAGTCCGGCAAGTTCGCGATGAAGGGCTTCCTCGCCTGGGGCGCCCACCGCGGCTACCACGGCCTGGCGATGCCGTCGTGGGAGCGCAAGTGGCGCGTCATCGGCGACTGGGTGGGTGGCTTCTTCCTCGGCCGCGACATCGCGTCGCTCGACGACCGCGAGACCCCGCGCACCGCGTTCGAGACGTTCGCGTCGCGTCCGAAGGCCGCCGTCGAGGCGCCCGCCGCCGCGCCGGCTCCGGAGGAGGGCAAGCCCGCCGACGCCGCCGGTCCGGCGTACGCCACCCCGGCCGAGGACGTCTCGAAGGACGCCGCGCCCGTCGAGGCCACGGCCGACGCCAAGTAGCACCAGCTCGACATGCAGGGCGGCCACCCCGGACGGGGTGGCCGCCCTGCGGCGTCGGTAGGCTGTTGCGGCCCGCCCCCGTGGCCCAACTGGCAGAGGCATGCGACTTAAAATCGCCGAGTTGTGGGTTCGAGTCCCACCGGGGGTACGGGACGGCCTGGAGGCGCGACCCGCCTCGGGCGCCCGGCCCGCGTCCGTCCCGTGGCCGGGTCCGGCGACCGGGCGCGAGGACCTAGCATCGTCTCCGTGGTCGGACTCGGAAGCGCCCTCGCGAACCTGCGCAACGCCCTCGGTCGCCCCGAGGCCCACGTCGAGGTCGTCGACGGCGAGACGGTCCCGACCGGCATGCTGCTCGGCACGCTCGGCGCGCTCCTGCTCGACGCCGGCAGCTCGGTCACCGACGTGCGGTCCGCGCTCGAGAAGGCCCGCGACACGGCCGGGGTCGGACCGTCGCTCGCGATCGGGGTGCTCCCCGCACTCGTCATGGTGAGCGAGACCTCGACGGGCGCCGCCACGATCGTGAACGCCGAGGGCGTCGAGCTCTCGTTCCGCCAGGTCGCCCGCGCGAACCGACTGGTGCTCGGCCTCGAGAGCGGGTCGATCGCCCTCGCGGAGATCCCCGCCCGGGTCCGCGCGATCCGCGCCGTGACCGTCCCGCCGCCCGGGCTGCCGTGGGTGCTCGGGAACGCCCTGACCTCGGCCGGGCTCGCGGTCGTCTTCCGCTGCCCGTGGTGGGCGGTGCTCGTGGCCCTCGGCGTGGGCGCGCTCGTCGGCGTCCTCAGCCTGGTGCTCCGGCGGTTCCGCGAGGCCGTCGCGATCGTGCCGTTCCTCGCCGCCTTCGGGTCGACGTCCATCGTGGGGCTCGTCGCCGCCGGGACCGGGTTCGACCACGTGCCGCTCTACGCGGTGTGCGCACCCGTGGCGGTGTTCGTGCCCGGCGCACTCATCACGAACGCCCTGCTCGAGCTCACGGCGGCGGACATCGTCACCGGGGCGTCGCGGCTCGTGCAGGGCCTCATCATGCTCGGCTTCATGGCTGCGGGCATCGCCGCGGGGAGCGCGCTGACGGGCCTGCGGGTCGACCCGGCCTCCGCCGCGCTCGTCGGCGAGGTCGCCGGGGTCGGCACGGACCGCGCCGGGTGGGAGGCCGTCCCGCCCTACTGGGTGTCCTGGGTCGCGGTCGCCCTGCTCGCGGTCGGGATCAGCCTGGTGTTCGTCGCCGGGTGGAAGCTCACCGTGGCGTCCGTCGTCGTGATGACCGCGGCCTACGCGCTCGTGTCCGGCGTGACGCCCATCGCCGGCAGCGTCGTCGCGACCGGCGTCACGGCCGCCGTCCTGTTCGTCGCGACCCGTCTGCTCGAACGGCTCGTGCCCGCGATCCCGGCGACCGTGTCGTTCCTGCCGGCGTTCCTGCTGCTCGTCCCGGGGACGGTCGGGCTGGTCGCCGTCGCCACCTCGGACCCCGTCGCGCTCGGGACGCCCATCGCCACGTTCGTGAGCCTGTGCATCGGCACGAAGCTCGGTGGGCTGTTGCCGGGCCTGTTCCGGCGCAACGCGCCGCACACGCGGTCGATCCCGACGATCCCGGTGGACGAGCCGTCACCCTGACCGTGCCTGACCGCACCGACCAGGGGGCAGCGCCGGGCCGACGTCGAGGAGCCGACCCGCGCCTCCCGGCCCTGCGCCGTGGCGCCCGCGGGGATCAGCGCGTGGCGACCGGAGCCGTCCGGCGCAGCACCCACCACGTCGCGAGCGCCCCGAACGCACAGGTCACGGCGACCGCCGCGGCCGCGGTGCCGGCCGGACCGGCCGTACCGGGCCCCGACAGCACCGCCGTGCCGAGCGCGAGCGAGACCGCGGCGAGGGCGACGTACCGCGTCCGGGCGTGCGCCAGCAGCACCGCGCCCGCGGTGCCGGGGACGGGGACGAGCGACGCGACGAGCGCACCGACGCCGCCGACGCACAGGGTGGTCGCGACCTCGGAGGTGAGCGCCGGCAGGAACCCGGTCTCGGGCGTGAGCGAGTGCAGCACCCACCCGGTGACCGCCAGCACGAGCACCGCGGTCGTCCGTGCCGTCGCGACGCGCACCCCGTTCGCCGTCGTGGACGCGAGGCGGAGTGACCCGGTGCCGTCGCCCGGGCGACCGACGGGGACGAGGACGAGCCCGAGCACGAGCGCGGGGGAGCAGTCGGCCGCCCGGGTCACCGCGCAGGCCACGAGTGCGACGGCCACGAGCCACGGCGAGACGCGGAAGCCGACGAGGGCACGGTCCGAGCCGGCCGCCCAGCGCGTGGCGAGGACCACGGCCGCGGCGAGCAGGGCGGACCCGACCAGGACGGCCAGGGCGAGGCGGACGTACCGGGCCTCGAGGGAGACACCGACGCCGAGGAGCGTCGTGACGGCGACGATCCCGACACCGAGGGTGACCGCCGCCCAGGTCGGCAGGACCTCGTCGCCGGGCCGACGCTCGGATCGCGGTCGGTTCCGTCCGAGCAGACCGACGAACGGGTTCCGGAGCCGTCCCCGCGCGGCCGCTCCCACGAGCGCCAACGGTGCCGCGACGAGCACCAGGAAGCCGACGGCGACGGCGGCGGCGGTGCCCGCCGTGGGCCACGACCAGGACGACTGGACGGTCGGGACGCCCCGGTCGAAGGAGGTGGACGCGGTCCAGTCGCCCGCGGGTCCGGTCCAGTCGCGTGACGCGCCCGAGCCGGGGCCGCCGTGACCACCGGAGGGGCCGCCCGTGGTCCCCGCGCCACCGTCGGACGGCGCGCCGGTACTCGTCCCGGTCCCCGCGGGGTCCGGGACCGGCGTGCCCGGACCGGCCGTCGCACCCGGACCGGCACCCGCACGCGTCGGCGTCGTGCCCCGGCCCGGGGTGGGCGTGCCGGCGCCGGCGGTGGCGCCCGCGACGGCGTTCCCGGCGACGACCACCCGTACGACCGACGAGGACGGTGAGAAGTTGCCCGCGGCGTCCTGCTGGGTCGCGGTGAGGTCGTGGGAGCCGGCCGTCGCGCCGGGGCCGGACGTGGTGCACCGCCACGTTCCGTCACCACCGACGGTCGTGCGGCAGACGGGTGCGCGGTCGAGGTACACCGTCAGGACGGCAGCCGGTTCGCCGGTGCCGCTGACCGTGGTGGTGGCCTCGGTCAGCCGGTCGCCCGACACCGGCGCCGTGACGACGGGGGCGGCCGGCGCGGAGCGGTCCAGGACCACGCGTTGCGGTGCGGACGCCGCGCTGCGGAGGTCGGACCGGTAGCCGGCCGCGGTGCTCGCGGTCTGGGTGGCGGTGACGGTGAGCTGACCGTCCTGGGCACCGGTGGCCGCGAGGGGCACGGTCCAGCGACCGTCGGCCCCGACGATCGCCGAGGCCTCGCCGGTCGAACCGGCCACGGCGACGGCGACGCGGGCGCCGGCGAGGCCGGTGCCGCTCACCGGGCCGACGGTGGCACCGGCGGTCGTGACGACGGGCGGGACGACGACGTCCGACGCCGGCGCGGCGGCCGAGCCGAGGGCGGGGTCGGTGCGGTCGGTCACGGTGAAGACCTGCTGCGGTCCCGAGCGCACCGTCGCCAGGCACGCCCAGGAGCCGTCGGCCGCGACGGTCGTCCCGCAGCCCGTGTCAGCCGGACCGGAGACCTGCACCGCGTGCCCGGCCGTGCCGCTGCCGTTGAAACGGACCGTCGCCGTCGTCACGTCGCCCGGGTCGGCGATCGTGGGACGGGTCACCGGTGGGTCGGTGGGCGTCGGGGTCGGTGTCCCCGGGCGCCCGGTGGCCGGCGGCAGGGTGCCGAGCAGCGGCGTGCGGTCGGGGGCGCCGGTCGACGAGCCGGCGGCAGGGGTCTGGGCCTCGGCCGCGGCGGGGGCCTCGGCGGCGAGGGCTTCGGTGGAGGCGGTCAGCGGCGACGCCGTCGCGGTGTTCCCGGCGGTCACCGCCGGTGTCGTCGTGGCGGGTGCGGCGGTGTCGGCCAGCGCCGCGGGGGCGATCACCAGCAGGCCGGCGACCGCGGCGACGAGGGCGGCGCCGAGGGCACCCGCGCGGGCTCGTCGACGCCCGCGGGGTCGCTCGGCTGGGCCGTCGTCCCCGACGGCCCGTTCGTCCACGTTGTCCCCGAGCGTGTTCACCGTTTCCATCACACGTGATCGCGGCGCTCGGGTCAATCCACCACACGGATGACACCCACGTCGGCCGGTCGGCCAGGGCGACTGCCGCACGCGAGGTGGACGCCACTCGGGAATCCCCCGTGAACCGAGGCTCCCGTCCGGCGGTCAGGGTGCTGCTCGGTAGGATCGACAACGGCCGTCAGACGGCCTCGCACCCGCGCTGCACCCCGCGGGACCCGACGCGCAGAGGAGTACACGCGATGGACACCGGTCTCGTCACGACGTTGATCGTCGTCGGAGTGGTGGTGGTCCTGCTCGTCGTGGTCGGGATCGCCCTCTGGGTGAGCTACCGGTCCATGGTGTCGCTCCAGGCCCGCGTCGACGGCGCGTGGTCGGACATCGCGGCCCAGCTCGAGCGTCGCGCGGAACTCGTCCCCACGATCGTCGAGACGGTGCAGGGGTACGCGACCCACGAGAAGGCGGTCTTCGACGACGTCGCTGCGGCGCGGGCGGAGACCCTCCGTGCGACCGACGCCACGAGTGCGTCCACCGCCGAGGGACACATGCAGAAGGCACTGAAGAGCGTGTTCTCGGTGGCCGAGGGGTACCCGCAGCTGCAGTCGAGCCAGACCTTCCTGCAGCTGCAGTCGGAGCTCGTCGCGACCGAGGACGGCATCCAGGCTGCCCGCCGCGCCTACAACGGCGGCGTGCGGGAACTGAACACGAAGATCCGCTCGTTCCCGAACTCGGCCTTCGCCAGGAGCAAGGGCGTGACCGAGGCGCGGTTCTTCGAGACCGCGGAGCCCGCGGCGATCGCGGAACCGCCGCGCGTCCAGTTCTGACGGGCGGCCGTCGGAGCTCGTCCGTCCGTCGCGGACCGCGGCCGGTCAGTCCGCCGTCGGTTCGGGTGCGGGGTCCGCGGCGTCGGTGTCGTCGGCCGACACGTGCGGCACGAGGGGGACGCCGAGCGCCCCGGCCACCGCGGACGCTGCCGTCCCGCGGTCGGTGACCTCGATCCCGTCGAGCCCCTGCCACGCGGCGGCACGCCGGAGCGTCTCGGCCAGGCGCTCGGCGTCGAGCTGTCCGCCGGGCTCCTGCCAGGCGGTCCGGACGCGGAGCACCCCGCGCTGCCGGTCGCTCTTCAGGTCGACCCGACCGGCCAGGCGGTCGTCCTGCAGCACGGGCAGGACGTAGTAGCCGAACACCCGGCGCGGCGCGGGCGTGTAGATCTCGATGCGGTAGTGGAACCCGAACATCCGCTCCGCCCGGCGACGGAACCACACGACGGGGTCGAACGGGCTGAGCAGCGCGTCGGCGTCGATGCGACGCGGCAGCCGGGCGTCGACGTGCATCCAGGCGCGGTCCCGCCAGCCCGCCACCTCGACCGGCACGAGCTCGCCGCGGTCGACGAGTTCGGCGATCGCCGCTGCCGTGTCGTCGGCGCGCAGCCGGTGGTGGTCGGCGATGTCCGCCCGGGTCCCGACGCCGACCGCTCGCGCGGCGCGTCGGACGAGCTCGGTGATCGCGGTGTGCCGGTCCGGGGCGGTCTCGAGGAACCCGGGCGGCAGGACCTGCTCGGGCAGGGCGTACACGCGCTCGAAGCCCGCCCGTCCGGCGCTCACCACGTCGCCCCAGCGGAAGAGCTGTTCGAGCCCGGTCTTCACGTCGCTCCACCCCCACCATGGGCCGCGGCGGACGTTCGACTCGTGCTCGACCGCGCTCGCCGGCATCGGCCCCTCGGCCCGGAGCAGCGCCAGGAGTTCCCGTCGCACCGCTGCCGTCCGTTCGACACCCGTGGCGCGGGTGGGTCCGGCGTCCCGTTCGCGGTACGCGTCCATCCGCCAGCGGTACAGCGGCAGGTCGGCGCGGGGGACGAACGCCGCCTCGTGCGCCCAGTACTCGACGTAGGGGCCGCGACTCGTCATCGTCAGGCGGTCGAGGGCCGACCGGTCGTAGGCACCGAGCCGGGCGAAGAGCGGCAGGTAGTGCGACCGCTCGAACACGTTCACGGAGTCGATCTGCAGGAGCCCGAGTCGGTGCACGACGGTGTTCAGCGACCGCGTCCCGACGGTCGCCGGTCGCGGGGCGGCGAAGCCCTGGGCGCCGAGCGCGATGCGGCGTGCCTCGGCAGCGGAGAGCGTCGTCCTGACCATGCGCCCGACGCTACCGATCCCCGCCGACACGGGGTGTCCGCGGTGTATGCCGCATCTGGAACGTCCGATCTGTCGCGTCGGTACAGTGGCGGACATGGCCTGGGGAAAGAAGACACAGCCCGATCCCGTCGTCGACGAGACGGTGCCCGCGGGCATGCGCATCGCGGGGGCGTGGTCGTGGCGCGTCCTCGTCGTGATCGGCGTCGTCGCGGTGGTCATCTACCTGGTGACCCTGTTCAGCGAGGTCCTCATCCCGTTCCTGATCGGGATCGTCGTCGCGGCGCTGCTCGTGCCGCTGTCGAACTGGATGCAGCGCCACCACGTGCCGAAGTGGGTCGCCGTGGTCGTGAGCCTGGTCGGCGGCCTCGCCGCCGTCACCGGCCTCGTCTGGCTCGTCGTCGACCAGATCGCCGCGTCCTACCCCTCGCTGCGCGAACGGACCCTGTCGCAGTACGACACCATCCGCGACTTCGTGATGAACTCGGGCCTCGGGATCAGCCAGGACGACGTCAACCGGTACCTCAACCAGGCCACCGACTGGCTCTCGAGCAACTCCGGCTCGATCCTGTCCGGCGTCGCCAGTGCCGGCTCGTCGCTCACACACCTGCTCGCCGGGCTGTTCGTCGTGATCTTCACCACGATCTTCCTGCTCATCGACGGCAAGAACGTCTGGCGCTGGACCGTGCGCCTCTTCCCGAAGAACGCGCGCTCGGCCATCGACGGCGCCGGGGTCGCCGGGTGGACCACCCTGACGAGCTTCATCCGCGTGCAGATCTTCGTGGCCTTCGTCGACGCCGTCGGCATCGGCATCGGCGCCGCCGCCCTGCAGCTGCCGCTCGTCATCCCGATCGCGGTGTTCGTCTTCCTCGGCGCGTTCATCCCGGTCGTCGGTGCGATCGTGACCGGCTTCCTGGCCGTCTTCATCGCCCTCATCTTCAACGGGTGGGTGGCCGCGGTCATCATGCTCGGCGTGATCCTCGTCGTGCAGCAGGTCGAGGGGCACATCCTGCAGCCGCTCGTCATGGGCAGCGCGGTCAAGGTGCACCCGCTCGCCGTGGTCCTCGGCGTCACGGCCGCCTCCGGGCTCGCCGGCATCGCCGGGGCGTTCTTCGCCGTGCCCCTCATCGCCACCGTCAACTCGATGGTCACGACGATCGCGAGCGGCCGGTGGAAGGGCCTCGACTCCGACCACGTGCTCGAGGCGAAGCAGCGCGACCACCACGCGAGCGTCGAGGCGAAGCGGAAGCGGAAGTGGCGGAAGCGGCACCCCGACGGCGTGCCCGCTCCGGGCAGCGACGAGCAGCCGACGGCCACGAAGGGCACGGCAGGCTGACCTCCGGCACGACCCGCTGTGGACGGCTGAGTCCGTCCACAGATCCGTGTCACGAGTTCGCCGCACCGGCCCCGAACGACGATGATGGGTCCGTGACCGACACCAGCGTGCCCCAGCAGCAGACCGCCGCGTTCCCGACGCTCGCGGACATCGAGGCCGCCCGACGCACCATCGCCGGGGTCGCCCGGGTGACACCGATGGAGACCTCGGAGTTCCTCGCGGGACTGCTCGGGTCCCCGGTGCACCTGAAGTGCGAGAACCTGCAGCGGACCGGGGCGTACAAGCTCCGCGGTGCGTACAACCGGCTCGCGGCGCTCAGCCCCGAGGAGCGTGCCGCGGGCGTGGTGGCCGCGAGCGCCGGCAACCACGCCCAGGGCGTCGCCCTCGCGGCTCGCGAGCTCGGCATCCCCGCAACGATCTTCACCCCGGTCGGCGTCGCCCTGCCGAAGCTCCAGGCCACCCGCCACTACGGTGCCGAGGTCGTCCTGCGCGGCCACTCCGTCGAGGAAGCCCTGAGCGCCGCCAAGGAGTTCTCGAACCGCACCGGCGCGGTCTTCATCCCGCCGTTCGACCACCCCGCGGTGATCGCAGGGCAGGGCACCCTCGGGCTCGAGATCCTCGACCAGGTGCCGGACGTCGACACGGTCGTCGTGCCGATCGGTGGCGGCGGGGTCATCTCCGGGATCGCGCTCGCGGTCAAGGGCACCGCCGAGCGCCTCGGTCGCGAGATCCGGGTGATCGGGGTCCAGGCCGAGAACGCCGCGGCCTACCCGTCCTCGATCAGCGCGGGCGAGCCGGTCACCGTGACCACCCGACCGACCATCGCCGACGGCATCGCGGTCGCCCGACCGGGTGACATGAACTTCCCGATCATCCGCGACCACGTCGACGAGATCGTCACCGTCTCCGACGACGACACCGCACGGGCGCTCCTGGTCCTGCTCGAACGGGCGAAGCTCGTCGTCGAGGCCGCTGGTGCGGTCGGCGTCGCCGCGATCATGTCGGGCGCGGTCCGCGACACCGGGCGCACCGTGGTGCTCCTCAGCGGCGGCAACATCGACCCGCTGATGATGGAGCGCGTGATCACGCGCGGACTCGTCGCCGCGTCGCGCTACATCGGCATCCGGATCATGCTGCCGGACCGTCCGGGCCAGCTCGCCCGCGTCGCCCAGGTCATCTCCGACGCGGGGGCGAACGTGGTCGAGGTCCTGCACACCCGGCACGGCCAGGGGCTCGTCATCAACGAGGTCGCCCTCGACCTGTCGATCGAGGCCCGCGGTCCCGAGCACGCGCAGGAGGTCATGCAGCGCCTGCACGAGGTCGGGTTCCAGCCGGAGCTGCTCGAGCACTGACGCGTGCCGCCCGGGGAGCACTGACGCGTGCCGCCCGAGACCGACGCGCCCCGCCCACCAACGACGACGCGCCCCGCCGGAGCGGAGCGCGTCGTCAGGTGCTGCGGCGGAGCCTACGGCTCGTAGCGCTCGACCTTCGTCACCTCGACGGCGATCTCCTTGCCGTTCGGTGCCGTGTACGTCGTCTTCTCGCCGGCGCGCAGGCCGACGATCGCGGCGCCGACCGGGCTGACCGGGCTGTACACCGTGAGGTCCGAGCCGTCGGCCACGATCTCGCGGTTGCCGACGAGGAAGGTCGACTCGTCGCCGGCGATCACCGCGGTGACGACGGTGCCCGGCTCGACGGTGCCGTCGAAGTCGGCCTCGCCCACGGTCGCGTGCTTGAGGAGTTCGGTGAGCTGGCGGATGCGCGCCTCGATCTTGCCCTGCTCGTCCTTGGCGGCGTGGTAGCCGCCGTTCTCCTTGAGGTCGCCCTCCTCGCGAGCCGCCTCGATGCGGTCCGCGATCTCCTTGCGGGCCGGGCCGGAGAGCTGCTCGAGCTCGGCCGTCAGACGGTCGTGCGCCTCCTGGGTCAGCCAGGTGACCTGGGGGTCGTTGCTCATGTGGGTTCCCTTCGACAGAGAACGAGACCGGCCGGTGTGGCCGGTCTCGCTCGCGAATCAGACGAGTCTAGGGAACCCAGCAGTCGTGGATCAAGCCGGTCACGCCGCGAGTCGCCGTGTTGACCTCGGTCGTGACGGTGCGGGTGCGCTGGTCCGACGGCGGCAGGGTGATGACCTTCCACCCGACGATCGCGTACCCCTTGTCGAGCACCTGCACGGCGCACTTCGCCTCGGTCCCGGGGTCGACCGAGACCTGCGAGTGCACGACGGTCTGGTGCTCGGAGACGACGGTGTACCCGACCTCGGTGTTGTCGAGGCCGTGCGAGCTCTGGTCGAGACCGGCCCAGATCACCCATGCGGCGAACACGACGACGATGGCGGCTGCCGCGACCACGCCGAACAGTCGGGAGCGCTTGCGGCGGTCCGGGGTGCGTCCGTACCGGTCGTCCAGTGCGGCGGTGCCGGTGGGACGCGCGGTCGTGGACGCGTCGGGTGCAAGCGGTTCGGACAGTTCGGGGCTCCTGGGGTGATTATCCTGATCCCAGGGTAGTTCACGCCCCGCTGTGTGCCGCCCGGGTCCCCGGACACCGTCGGTGTGCGTCACGTCCCGGTGGTGCCGCCCGTGCGACGCCGCCCGACACCCCACCACCGTCCCGCTCGCCACCCGTGAGGATCACCGTGCCGTACCGCCTGCTGGCCGTCCACGCCCACCCCGACGACGAGTCGAGCAAGGGGGCGGCGACCGCGGCCCGGTACGTCGCCGAGGGCCACCAGGTCCTCGTCGTGTCGTGCACCGGCGGCGAGGCCGGCGACGTCCTCAACGAGCAGCTCGGCGAGCCGGCGACCACGCGCGCGCACCGCGACATGGCGGGCTACCGGCGGACCGAGATGGCCGCCGCGCAGGCCGCGCTCGGCATCGACCACCTCTGGCTCGGCTACCACGACTCCGGGCTGCCCGACGCCGAGAAGGGTGAGACGGTGCGACCCGGGACCTTCTCGACCGTCCCGCTCGAGTACTCGACCGAGGCGCTCGTCCGCGTGGTCCGTCGATTCCGTCCGCACGTGCTCGTCACGTACGACGAGAACGGCGGGTACCCGCACCCCGACCACATCCGCACGCACGAGGTCTCCGTGGCCGCCTGGCGCGACGCCGCCGACCCGGCGAAGTACCCGGACGCGGGGGAGCCGTGGGAGGTCGCGAAGCTCTACTACGAGCGCACGATGAACCCCCGCCGCTTCCGCACGATCTTCGAGGCCCTGCAGGAACGCGAGCCCGACAGCCCGGCGCTCGGTGAACTCCGCGAGTGGGTGGAGCGGTTCGCCGACCGGCCCGACCTCGCGACGACCCACGTCGACGTGCACGAGTACTTCGACGCCCGTGACGCCGCCCTGCGTGCGCACGCGAGCCAGGTGCCGCCGGACAGCGCGTTCTTCTACTGGCCGAACGACCTCCTCGCGACCGTCTGGCCGACCGAGGACTACCAGCTCGTCGAGGCCCGCGTGCCCACCGAGCTGCCCGAGTCCGACCTCTTCGCCGGGATCCCGGCAGACCAGGAGCACGCCGCGTGAGCACCATCCTGACGGCCCTCGCCGCCGCCGCACCGAGCCCGAGCCCGTCGGTCGTCCCCGACGTCGACGTCACCCCCGGGGTCGTCGGCTTCATCGCGATCGCCGTGGTCGCCGTCGTGACGATCTTCCTCGTCGTCGACATGACGCGACGCATCCGTCGCACCCGCTACCGCGCCGAGGTGCGCGAGCGGCTCGAGGCCGGCGACACCGGTGGCGTGACGGACGAGCCGGAGCGGCGTGCGGCCGAGGACGGCCGGGCCGACGTCGGCGACGACACCGAACGCGGCTAGTCGCGACCCGGTGACGGACGGGAGGCGCGTGGCGGGCCCGCCACGCGCCTCCCGTCCGT
>Ga0308161_1003874_pt1 | contig 14124 bp, 11 predicted proteins | sample PhyFR2_FD_201034 | JGI IMG/M metagenome (GOLD analysis project Ga0308161, IMG submission 201034) | Phyllosphere microbial communities from UC Gill Tract Community Farm, Albany, California, United States - DLSLF.R2 | ecosystem: Host-associated > Plants > Phyllosphere > Unclassified | place: USA...
CAGACAACTGCGACTACAGAGTCTCCAGCCACTTCGGATTCAGCATCATCTCAAGAGGCTACGATAGACAAAGGTACGGACTCACCAGATTCTTCTACAGAATCAACGCCTAAAGACAACAACTCTGCAACTGATGCTACAGATACTCAAGCACCGAATGGAGCAGATACGACCAGTTCGGCTAACGATAAAAAAGCGAGTACGAACGAATCTACTTCAACAAACGCAGAGACTAAAAAAGAACCATCATCTAATGCAAAGAACGAATCATCCAGTACATCTCAAGACAAATCCAGTACTTCAAGTTCAACATCAGCTAAAGAAGCAACCGAAACTACTAAAGACCAGACTTCAAAGACCAATAAAGAAAATACACCAAAAAGCACTACAGATACCACCAAAGATCAAAATGCTTCTAAAGATAAACCATCAAGCAAGCCAAGTACCTCTACAACCAAGCCGTCTACAGCAACACCGAAAGAGTCCGGTTCATCAGCACCAGCTAAAACACCACCTGTTGCTACACCACAGCCTCAAGCATCGACAGCGACATTGTCGATTACAGGGGACAGTAATATTCTGGGGGCTACTGCGGTGCCTGTAGAAGCAGGTGAAAGTGCTCTCGATCTGCTCAAGCGAGTCACTCGTAGCAAAGGGATTCAGATGGAATATCAAGGATCTAGCGGATTCGCTTATGTAGAAGGGATCGATAATCTATATGAATTTGACGAAGGCCCTACCAGTGGGTGGATGTTTAAAGTGAATGGGAATTTTCCTAATATGAGCGCAGGCGCATATAAAGTTCAAGTGGGTGATCGGATTGACTGGTTATACACCACAGATCTTGGTAAAGATGTAGGAGCCAAAAATTGAATAGCGGATTCCGTGCTCTTCATCCAGTGACTTTGTTTTTATTTTATGGAGGTCTATTGTTGTGCGGGATGTTGCTATTTCATCCTGTCTTTTTAGTGACAGGGATTGTACTGCTTGTGAGTCTGATTATTATGCAAAAGCATGCGGGCACTATAGTGAAAATGCTCCCTTTATACCTGCTGATCGGGATAGCTATCGTGGTGATTAATCCACTGATTTCTCATCGAGGTCGCTATATTTTATTTTACTTTATGGATCAGCCGATTACGTTAGAATCGGTATTGTATGGAGTGACCATGCTATTGTCACTGACACTGATTTTGCTAACCAGTCTTTCTTATAACTATAATGTGACGACTGATAAATTTATGTATTTATTTGCAAGATTGGTTCCTCAAAGTGCACTGGTGGTGATGATGGCATTGCGATTTGTTCCGCTATTACGTAGACGGTTAACCCAGATTACGTTAGTGCAACGTACACGAGGGATCAGTGTGCATGAAGGTTCGCTGACCAAGCGAATGAAAGACGGGATGACTCTTGTCAAAGTACTACTCGTCTGGTCGCTAGAAGAAGCGTTACAAAGCGCTGATTCGATGAAAGCACGTGGATATGGTACAACGAAGCGTACCGCTTATGTAGTACATCGTATGGATCGTAGAGATCGCTGGCTTACCGCATGTCTGTCTGTATTGATCATTATGATCATGATCGGTGGTGCGCTAGGCTGGGGACGAGCAGTGATCTATCCACGAATGCAATCGATGGTATTCAGTATGCAGGATTGGATCCTTTATGTATGCTTTGGTATCTATCTACTGATTCCATTGATTGTAGAAGGAAAGGAATGGCTATCATGGAAATACTCCAAGTAAAACAACTTTCATTTGCCTATCCTGACGAACAACATCAGGTATTAAATGATATTACATTTACAGTTCACGCAGGCGATTTTGTCGTGTTGTGCGGAGCTTCAGGCTGTGGCAAAACGACATTACTACGACAACTCAAACCTGAATTAACACCTGTCGGTCAAATCGGTGGGACTGTATATTATAATGGTAGTCTACTGAATGAATTGCCAGCACACCAGTCAGCTCAAGAGATCGGAATGGTCTTCCAAAATCCAGACAACAGTATTGTGATGGATCTGGTCTGGCATGAGTTATCGTTTGGAATGGAAAATCTAGGCTACTCGCTTCCAGTCATGCGTAGTCGATTAGCAGAAATTGCACAATTTTTTGGATTAGAGCCTTTGTTATACAAGCCGATTCATGAATTATCTGGCGGACAAAAGCAATTACTTAATCTTGCTTCTGTTTTGCTATTACAACCGAAAGTGCTCCTGCTGGATGAACCGACATCTCAATTAGATCCAGTCGCTGCACGTGAATTTATTTCGATGGTCTATCGGTTAAACCGAGAATTTTCAACAACAGTGATTATCAGTGAACATCGCTTAGAAGAAGTGATTCCGCTAGCTGATCAGATGATCCTGCTAGAAAAAGGGAAGCTGAAATATAGCGGTTCTCCGCGTGAAGTCAGTGAGCAGATACAGCAGAATAATCTTGATCATACCCAGCTACTTCATAACCTATCCGATGATTTTAAATATTTGCCTTCAGTCACGCAATTATTTTGGACAATGCAGACCCAGAGTACGAATAAGGATCAACGAATTCCGTTAACTGTACGAGAAGGCAAACAGTGGTTACAGACATTTCAATGGAACCATGATCGTGAAGTTAATAGCGTGATAATTCACCTACTAACATCATTATCAGATGTAGAGGCGATAAAACCGTCATTAGCCAAAGAAAAAATAGTACTAGAATGTCGTGAAGTCACTTTCCAATATGAGAAGAAAAGTGCTGAAGTGTTGAAAAAGTTAGATTTGCAGATTTATAAAGGGGAAATGCTAGCCATTCTTGGAGGTAATGGAGCAGGCAAATCGACATTGCTTCAATTGCTTGCAGGATTACTCCAACCAAGGCGAGGTAAAGTCAAACTAGCCGATCATATCAAAATTGGCTATCTTGCACAAAACCCTTTACTTTATTTCAGCCATGATACGGTAGCAGAAGAACTGTCTACAGCGGCTCATTATGCAGGTGTCACTGAACCTGAAGTAGTGATTGCCAAGCTTATGAAGCAACTGCAATTAGAAGGTTTGGAACAAAAGCATCCTCATGATATCAGCGGTGGACAACAGCAGAAAACAGCATTAGCGATTGTGCTATTGCTCAATCCGGATATTTTACTATTGGATGAACCGACCAAAGGGCTTGATCCACTTGCCAAAATTGCTTTAGCCCAGCAGTTGCTTGATCTACGGGAAGCAGGGCATACGATTGTGATTGTCACGCATGATGTAGAATTTGCAGCCAGTTATAGCAGTCGATGTGCGATGTTGTTCGATGGGATGATTACAGCGACAGATGTACCGTCTACCTTTTTTAGCGAAAATGTATTTTACACCACAGCAGTCAATCGGGTAGTACGTGATTGGTTACCGGGTATTTTGACCGCAGAGGAGGTACTGAAGTTATGGCACGCTCCCGACTCTGGTTGATGATTGCTGTAGGGCTAAGTATTCTGGTATTAGCGTTGTCTAATGCTGTGCTGAGTGATCACTACATGTTGTTAAGTTTTGTATTGTTACTAGCGGTGATGTTGCCTTTATTTGTCCGCTTTGAACGGCGAAAGCTTGAAGCACGTGAATTGGTGCTGCTTGCAATGTTAGCGGCGATTGCGGCAGTGAGCCGAATTCCTTTTGCAGCTTTGCCCAGTGTAAAGCCTGTCTCGGCGATTGTGATACTGTCTGCGCTTGTATTTGGCTCGGAAGCTGGTTTTATAGTGGGCGCGATGGCTGCGCTTGTCTCTAATATTTATTTTGGGCAAGGGCCGTGGACACCGTGGCAAATGTTCGCCTGGGGAATGATGGGCGTAAGCGCAGGCTTGCTTCGTAATACATGGTGGATGCGTAAGCGACTCGGGTTACTGACTTTTGGATTGATCTGGGGATTCCTGTTCGGCTGGATTATGAATCTGTGGGTGGTGATCGATCTTGCGGTGGCGCTGGAATGGAAAGCAGTGCTGGCGGTATATGCACAAAGCTTTTATTTTGATCTGGCACATGCGCTATCCAATGTCTTTTTCTTGGCGATTCTAGCAGGAGGATGGATCAAAGTCTTAGAGCGTTTTCGCAAAAAATATGGATTACTCGATAGCGGTTAGATCAGGGGAAGAAGTGCGTTTGTACTTCTTCTCTATTTTTTTGTATCTTTTGTGGATAAAGGGGAATTGCTAGAGTGCATATGGTATAGTTATTCCATACGTAGTGAACATTTGGAAGTCTGGTGTCCATTGCGACTGCACCTTTAATTATGCTATAAAGGATGTAGTTCAGACTTTTGGGTCTGATAACCTCATTTAAAAATACATGCAGTTATATAAAAGGAGCCTTTATACATGTCCACGGAAATGAATACACACGAAATTATTAACTTGATCAAAACAAGCAAAAAGAAAACTCCAGTCAAAGTCTACCTTAAAGGTGAATTGGACAGCATTACATTCCCTGAAGATGTACAGACATTTATCACGGGTAACACAGGTGTTATTTTCGGCGATTGGGCAGATATTCAAGGCGTTTTGACTGAAAATGCAAGCAAAATTGCAGATCAAGTGATCGAAAGCGACCGTCGTAACTCTGCAATTCCTTTGTTAGATATGAAAAATATCAATGCACGTATCGAGCCAGGCGCATTTATCCGTGAAATGGTATCGATTGGCGACAATGCTGTTATTATGATGGGTGCTGTAATCAATATCGGTGTTGTGATCGGTGAAGGCACTATGATCGATATGGGCGCTGTGCTAGGTGGACGTGTACAAGTCGGTAAAATGTGTCATATCGGAGCAGGTTCTGTGCTTGCAGGCGTAATCGAGCCACCTTCTGCTCAACCTGTAACGGTTGAAGATGATGTGTTAATCGGTGCGAACGTAGTGGTACTTGAAGGCGTACGTATCGGTGAAGGTGCTGTTGTAGCGGCTGGTGCTGTGGTAACACAAGACGTTCCTCCATTCTCTGTAGTAGCAGGTACTCCTGCACGTGTAATCAAGCAAGTAGACGACAAAACCAAGTCTAAAACCGAAATTTTGCAAGACCTACGTACTCTGTAATTTAGACTTAAGTATGACTATATATATTGATCTGGAGACCCCGCACATGCTGGGTCTTTCTTTCATCCTTCAAGCTTAGAATGAGAAATAAAAAGGAGATTGAGATGACTACTTTTACTCAGATTCGTCGTGATCTACATCGTATTCCTGAACCGGGATTTCAAGAATTCAAAACACAGCAGTATTTGCTCGATTATATCGCTACTCTTCCGCAACAACATTTGGAGATTCGTACATGGCGTACGGGTATTCTGGTCTATATCCATGGAAGCGCACCGAAGCGCCGTTTTGGTTATCGTGCCGATATGGATGGATTGCCGATTGTCGAGCAGACGTCTTATGATTTTCAAAGTGAACATGAAGGATATATGCATGCTTGCGGACACGATCTACATATGACGATCGGACTTGGGGTGGTGACTCATTTTGCGACAACACAGATGACCGATGATCTTGTAGTTATTTTCCAACCCGCAGAAGAAGGACCCGGTGGAGCGAAGCCGATGTTGGCAAGTGCAGAATTAGCCGATTGGATGCCGGATCAGATGATTGGACTCCATGTAGCTCCTGAATATCCTGTCGGTACGATTGCCACCCGTGCAGGGATTTTATTTGCCAATACGTCTGAATTATTTATTGATCTAATCGGTACCGGTGGGCATGCCGCTTATCCGCACAAAGCAAATGATATGGTGGTTGTAGGCTGTCAGTTGGTGGGACAGTTGCAGACGATTATTGCTCGTAATATCAATCCACTGGATTCGGCTGTAGTGACCATCGGTAAAATTGAAGGCGGTACGAAGCAAAATATTATCGCAGAGCGTGCACGTCTGGAAGGAACGATTCGTACATTGTCAGCAGACACGATGATCGCTGTCAAATCCCGAATCGAAGCACTGGTTAAAGGAATCGAAGCAGGATTTGAATGTCAGGCAGAGATCGATTGGGGATCAAATTATTTGCAGGTATTTAACGAAGCGACTTTAACGCATGAATTTATGGGTTGGGTAGAGCAACGTTCAGATGTGAATCTAGTGGAGTGTACGGAAGCGATGACTGGCGAAGATTTTGGATATTTTCTGGAGGCAATTCCGGGCTTTATGTTCTGGTTGGGTGTCGATACGCCTTACGCATTGCATCATGCGAAGCTAGAGCCTAGTGAAGATGCGATTGAGGTAGCCATCACCACAATTACTGATTATTTGAGCTGGAAATCAGAGCAGAGAGCAGTGTAAAGTTAGCTTATGGTGTAGAGTGAACGATAGAGGATGTGAAATATAGTGGCACGTACCAAAGCTTTTGATACGACTGTGGTGTTGCACCGTGCAATGAAAACATTTGGTAGTCGGGGATATGAAGGCACCACTTTACCTGATCTATTGCAAGAATTGGGGATTGCCCGTCAAAGTCTGTATGATACGTATGGAACCAAGCGAGATCTATTTATTCTAGCGGTAAAGCATTATATGGATCACAAAAAAGAAGACTTACTGGCTGTACTGGAGCAACCCGGCGCAACGATTCCGTTGATCGAACAGCTTTTTCAAAAAATGATTGATGTGCTTGTCGATCCCGAATTGGCACAAGAGTGTTTTATTATTGCTAGTGCGCTTGAATATGCTCCACATGATCATGAATTGAATGTGTATTTACAGGATAATAATGCACAAATTGAAGCGGGCTTTTACCGTTTGTTAAAGCGTGCAGTGGAGCAAGAGGAGATCCAAAGTGATCTGAATCTAACTGCCATGTCGCAGTATCTAGTGCATGAACGAACAGGATTGATTTTTACAACTAAACTGGGTGCTGATCGGGCAAAGTTACAAGCGATTATCGAGATTTCGTTATCGGTGTTGAAAACAAAAAGGCAGCGTTAAACGCTGCCTTTTGCTGTATTTACAAATAGATGTCGGTGATTCTGGATATGCTGTCTGAGTGATTTGGGCGGTTTCCCTGTGACTTTTTCTATACCGTCGCTGACTCTATCTTCTATACCTTCTACAGCGATTTGGGTATCCAAATGTGCTAAAAAGCTAGCATATTCTGAATCTAGACCTGCGTTAAGCAAATGTTGTTCTAACTGAGATTCACTGATCGGGTGATACGTCACAGGCAATCCAGTTACTTCTGTAATCAGAGTAGCGACTTCTTGATAGGTCAGCGATTGAGGACCGGTCAGGATATGTTCGGTATTATGAGGTACTACGTCAGTTAGTGCATGTACTGCTACTGAAGCGATATCATCAGCATCTACGAACCCAATCTTACCGTCACCTGTAGCACTACTTACAATACCTTGCTCCAAAATAAATTGGGCTTGCTGTGCTTCGGTAAAATTTTGCATAAAATAAGAAGGGCGTAATACAGCCCACTGCGGTACATGTTCACTGATCCAGCGGTGTAGATATCCAAAAACAGGTTGGTCGATCGAGATCGAAGCACTGGATAGTAACACGATACGTTGTATGCCTTGTGTCAACGCTTGCTCGATAAAAGGAATAACCAGAATTTCAGGATTCATCATAACAGGCACAACGATATAGACCGCATCCATATTCTGCAAAGCTTGAGCGTACGTCGACGTATTATTCCAATCGAAAAAGACAGATTGAGCTTGAGGATGTTGTAGAGAAGGAGTACTTCTTCCTGCTCTTCGAACGTGATAACCTTCTGTCAGCAGAATTTTAGCTATTCGAGATGAGGTTTTGCCTTGTCCGCCGGTGAGTAAAATATGTTGAATAGTTTTCATAAATAGCTCCTTTATCTATAGATCGAATAGTCGTATCTAATCTAAGATGATTAACCTAACACCAATGGATTCCAATAATCTTGATAACGAGTGATTTTGCCATCACAGGTGGTGACTACAGAAATATAATCTTGCTCATAAGGAAGTCCTGTAGCAACGAAAGTACCTACTCCTTGAAATTGAGCAATAAATGTATGGGAGTCAGTAGCGAGATGGATCATAGGCGTGCTGAAATGAGTGAACGCAATAATTCCTTGCAGCGATTCCAAATGCTGTCGTAGAGCATGGATACCCTCTAGCTGTTTGGCGTATCCTTCAGGGGCATACGGAAATTCAAAAATCACTTGTTCTGCAAAAAGGCTGAGAAACAGTTCTATATCTTCAACCAACATCGCTTTGCTAAATGTGTTCATCATCTGTGTAGCTTGAGCATCATGAGTCTGAATATCGATAGGAGATAAACCAGTAGGAACATGATTTTGCATACGAAAAACCTGCCTTTCGAATAAGAAATTTGAAGTTGATTTATTGAATAAAAAATAAGTACTGTCTTCACTATAATCATTCCAGACTAAATAGTCAATTATATTCGGACTAATCGGTCTATAATTTAAAATAAACACATGTACTGTATTTCACCTAGAGCGATATACAACAGATATACAAGATTTTGTTAAAAATAAACATAATATTCTCCTTTCCAGCATAAATATACATCCTCTATCCAGAAGGCAAAATTGTTCTCCTAACAACGTGCTTTTTGACGGTACTGAACTACCGAAATAGCAGAGGACAGTAACTTAAAAAAGCTTTGACTTGTCAAGGTTTTATCGCTTACAATACTCATTTGTTAGGGTTGGATAAAAGGGGAGTATAAACAGATGAAAAAAAGGATTATTGATATTGCTTTTATAGCACTTGGTGCGTTTATTTTTGCGTTAGCGATTAACTTATTTGTCATCCCGAATGAACTGGGTGAAGGTGGCGTAACCGGGGTTACGATTATCTTATTTTATGTATGGCAATTGTCTCCTGGACTAATGAACTTGGTGATCAATGCATTTTTATTGATTGTCGGGTACAAATTTCTGGATAAAACAACGACCATTTATACGATTCTGGCAGTAGCGTTCAACTCTTTTTTCTTGCATTTGACCGCAGACTGGCGAATTGATTCCAGTGAAATTATGATTAATACGATATTTGGTGGATTGTTTACCGGAGTAGGGATTGGGTTGATTATTCGTGCAGGTGGAACAACAGCAGGGACTGTCATTCTCGCGCGGATCGCCAACAAGTATCTGGACTGGAATATTAGTTATGGCTTACTCTTTTTCGATCTGATTGTAGCGTTCTCGTCTTACTTTATTATTGGAGCACAAAGTCTGATGTTAACGATTGTCATGTTGTATATTGGAACCAAAACGATGGACTTTATTATCGAAGGACTGAATCCGAAAAAAGCCGTTATGATTATATCTGCACAGCAAGATAAGATTGCCGAAAAAGTCATTACGGTGATGGATCGCGGAGTCACCGTATTATCCGGTCATGGATACTATACAAAGACACCGAAAGAAGTATTGTATATCGTGATTAGCAAGCAAGAAGTCTCTGTACTGAAAAAGATCGTCAAAGCGGCTGACCCGAATGCATTTATTACGATTCATGATGTACGTGATGTATTTGGCGAAGGGTTCCTTGAATTGTCTAAATAACTACATGGATACTGTACAGCTATCCAAAGCAATAGATATCCCATAAAAAAAGCCTTACCGCTCCTATGATTACATAGACGGTAAGGCTTTTTTGTACTTATTTTATTCAAATCAGATTGTAATAGCTGTTACTTTAAACTATTATTCTCAGGGTTCGTTGTAACATGAGTAGATGGTGAATGGTTTACAGAATCATTCGTTTTGAAGCGTTGAATTTCTTGTTGTAGATTTTCTGCAAGAGAAGCCAGAGCATGAGCGGAAGAAGTGATCTCTTCCATCGCTGCCAATTGTTCTTCTGCGGAAGCCGCAATCTCATGGGTAGAAGCCGTATTTACATTCGAAATTTCACTAATTTCATGAACCGATTGAGCCACTTCTACGGCATTACCATTCACTTCTTGTACTAATGAATTCATTTCGGTCAGACTTGATGAAATCTGATGTGAAGATGTTCTTAGCTGTTGGAATTGATCTGCCGCTTGTTGAACAGTCATCATCCCTTCTGCCACAGAACCATGAATATCGGTAAAGGTAGACAATGAACGTCCAATCTCATCGGTAATCTCTTTTAACAAGTTCTCAATGTGCTGTGAAGAAGTACGGGATTGATCTGCTAACTTCTGTACTTCGCCTGCAACCACATTGAATCCTTTACCATGTTCGCCTGCACGCGCCGCTTCGATAGCTGCATTTAGAGACAATAGATTGGTCTGCTTCGCGATATCATTGATCGTTTGCAGAATGACTGAAATTTCTTCGGATTTGCGAGATAAGTTCGTTACCACTTCATTGGCTTGATGAACCGATTGATCGATCTGCTGAATCTGACCGACGGTTTGTTGCATTAAGCGATCTCCGCTATCTGCTAGATAATTAGACGATTCGGATAAAGAAAGCAATGAGTTCGAATTGGTCTGTACCGTCTGTAACCAATCGGCAACTTGAGTTAATTGATCTGCACTTTGGCTTACATTTTTATTTTGACGTTCATTTCCGACAGAGAATTGTTCGATCGCTGTTGTGATTTGTTCAGTAGCATGACTGGTCTGTTCAGAACTTGCATTCAATTGCTCTGAAGAAGAGACCACATCACTAACAGAATCGTTAATAGAGCCAATCAATGAGCTTAAAGAGGCGTTCATATTATTAAAGGCATGTGATAATCTGCCGATCTCGTCTTTGCTACGATCTACAAGATGATGGGTAAGATCGCCATCGCTAATCGCTTCTGCAACAACAACAATTTTGCTCAGACGCTTGGTGATCGAACGAGTCACCAGTGCAACAACAATACCACCTACAATTAAAGATAATAGCAAGACAATGATCATTCTGTATAAAATCGGCTGAGTCGCTTCATTGATCTCATCTTGATAAAAGCTTCCTGCAATACGCCATCCAGTCAGATCACTTGTTGTATAAACTAATTGTTTTTGTTTATTTTCGTAAAGGTAGGTGTAACTCCCTTTGGAATCTGCTCGAGCCATGAGTTCTTCAGAAGATGAATTTTTTTCACCAATAGCTGTAGGATGAGAAATAAAATTGCTGTCTTTACCTACAATAAAAGCATAGCCTTCTTTACCAATTTTAACCGTCGCTGTTGTTGCTTGTAGTGCTTCTAAATTAATATCTAATCCGATAACTCCACTTTGATCGGCTGTTTGCTTGGCAATCGTCACCGTTAATTTCTGAGTAGAAGCCGAAATATAAGGATTCGTTATAATTGCTTTTCCTGATGAAGCAACAGCTTGCTTGTACCAATCACGTTCACGAGGATCATATCCGGCAGGGCTAGGTTTATCAGAAGAAGTGAAAAACTGACCTGTCGTACTTCCCACATAAAGCGACTCTACTTTTTTAAGAGAGGTAGAATAGCTTTTGAATTCAGTAACTAAATTATCTCCATTTGCATAATTGGCTTGAGATACCTGACCTGCGAAATAATCAACAATATCTATATTTTGTTGCATTTCCGTATTAACTGTAGAATTTAGCGTTTCTACACTAGATGAAGCGCTATTGATCATTTCATTACTTAATGTTTTTTGGGCTAACCAGTATGATGTGAAGCTAGAAGTACCCAAAGCAACAATCATAACGATAAAGAAAGAAATAATTAATTTGCTGCCTATCGTTTGACAGCTGAGAAAACGTATAATATTTTTCATAACTCCACTCCTATATATCTGCATATTTATTCTCCTATTAACATCGGCAAAAGAACAGAAAAGAAATAGAGCAGATTATGAAAATATTCAAAATGTTTCATGAAACAAAATTGAGTGTATCATTTTTCACATATTATTTCGGGTATCAGCCTATTGAAGAATGAATTTGAAGCCATTTGATTTGTAAATACAAACACAAAAAAGTATCTCTATTAAATGATCAATAGAGATACTTTCTTCTATTTATACTTTTAACTGCATATTATAATGTGTTGATAAATTGCTCTAAACGATCCAATCCTTGGGTTAATACCTCTTGTGAGTAAGCATAAGAGATTCGAATATACCCTTCTCCATACTCGGAAAAAGCATCCCCTGGAACTACAGCAACACCTGCTTCATCCAGTAAACGCAAAGCAAATTCCATGGAAGCTATATTCAAATGAGCGATCGAAGGGAATAGGTAAAAAGCACCTTCTGGCTTGGTTAATGTCAGCCCCATAGCGATCAAGCGATCATATACATAATCACGTCGTTGTTGGTATTCCTTTTTCATCGGAATGGCGTCGTCTATACCTTGGGTAAGAGCTTCTAGAGCAGCATATTGACTGACTGAACTTGCACAAGTGACATTGTATTGATGTACTTTGATCATATGCTGGGTGAGTGCAGCAGGTGCAAAAGTAAAGCCAATCCTCCAACCAGTCATCGAATGAGATTTGGATAAGCCGTTAATCACAATCGTTTTATCACGCATACCGTCACATAAAGAAATCGATTGATGAGGAGTGTCATAGATCAATTCACTGTAGATTTCATCGGAAATCACAAATACTTCACGTGCTTGCAATAAAGTAGCGATCTCCTGTAATTCGGTAGCACTCATCACCCGTCCGGTAGGGTTAGAAGGATAACCTAAAATAATCGCTTTCGTCCGTTTAGATAGATGTTTTTCGATCAAATCGGCTGTTAATTTGAAATCGGTTGAACGGGTGTCTACATAGATAGGAACACCGCCGGATAAGCGAATAAGCGGTTCATAGCCTGGATAGATGGGCCCCGGTAAAATCACTTCATCGCCCGGTGTAATTAGCGTTCGTAACGTAATATCCAATGCTTCACTAGCTCCATTGGTAACAATCACTTCATCATTAGGATTATAATCTTGTCCGTATTTCTGTCTAACAAAATCAGCTGCTGCTTGTCGTAACGCAGGTAGACCGGCATTAGGTGTATAGACTGTTTTGCCATCGTTCATAGCCACGCCAGCGGCATCAATAATATGTTGAGGGGTTGGAAAGTCAGGTTGACCGATAGTCAGTGAGATCGCATTGGGGTATTGCGCAGCGGCATTAGCAATTTTACGAATACCACTGATTTGAATATCTTTGACCGATGCATTCAATAAATGTTCCATAATAAGATTCCTTTCATCAACCATAATATGTATATCATACTCTATCTAAATCATAGACGAAAAGAGGATCAGCGAACAGCAAAAACACCTAATAGAATGTTCTATTAGGTGCTTGGCTGGGATGAGTTAATTTAAAGTATATGTGTAGTGAGTCGAATCATATTGAGGGCCTGATTTCTCATAAGTGAACCAGTACTCCACTTTTGTGCCTGTGCTAAGTGCCTGAACTGTTGGTCATACGGTAATTTTGCTGTGATCCACCATTGATTTTATAGTGGATATCGACATATTTGGCAGCCGTTACAGGCTTGATATTAATACTGATTGCTGTAGCAGACACTTTGGTCACACCTGCTGTGTAGTCTGCGGTGGTGTGATCGCCTGTCCCTGTTCCTGGATCAGGAGTCGGTGTGGTTGGGTCTGTAGGCGTTGGTGGATTGGTTGGATTACCGCCTGTTAGATATTGCCCTGTAAATGGATTGAAATGGGCAAGGGATAAGATTAACCATCCTGTACTGGATACACAGTTTTGCTGCGCCATTACCCAGTAGCTATTGCTTGTGCCTTTAAGAGAATACGGAATACCGCCAAGTGAAGCTCCGCTTGTGCCTTGTTTTTTGATAATTTCAGTGTTGATAGCGTTCGCTTTGGAGACATCGCCTTTCATATAATAAGCCAGCGACATAAAGGCTGATCCTTCAAACCACACGTCTGCTCCTGTATTACCAATCTGATTACCGTTATCGTCATAAGCAGGCTTCACTTCATCGGTCCAATCGAAATCATAACCGGTTAATGTATTGCCAGCATCATTATACGTTAATGTCTGTTTGTAACGTGGATTCGCCAGTGTACCGGGAACACCATTTGCATTTTCAACGTAATCTAGACTTGCTCCATAGTTGTGAGTCCCTGTGGTTCCAAGTGCTAATACAGCCCACGGATTCACATCTAGCGGAAGCTTAGGATCGATCAGATTGGTGTCATTTTTCCAACCACCGGTAAAGCGTTTGT
>Ga0308161_1003877_pt1 | contig 14122 bp, 12 predicted proteins | sample PhyFR2_FD_201034 | JGI IMG/M metagenome (GOLD analysis project Ga0308161, IMG submission 201034) | Phyllosphere microbial communities from UC Gill Tract Community Farm, Albany, California, United States - DLSLF.R2 | ecosystem: Host-associated > Plants > Phyllosphere > Unclassified | place: USA...
TAGCCCGCCCGCTCGACGGCCGCGACGAGCGCCCCCGCGTCGAGGCCGGCGCCGCGCACCGTCGCCCGCTCCGTGGCCAGGTTGACGCTGGCGCCCCGCACGCCCGGCACGCCGTTCAGCGCCTTTTCCACGCGCGCGACGCACGACGCGCACGTCATGCCGGCGATGTCGATGTCGAGTCCTTCGTTCCGATCCATGCTTCCTCCCGTGAATACCAGCACAGGATATGCCTTCCCACAATGGGAAGGTCAAGCGGATTGTAGCGGGGGGAGCGGATCGAGGGGGCGCAGTTCGTAGCACAGGTCGGCGCGGTCGGCCGTCGCCGGGGCGGAGAGCAGGTAGCCGTCGAGGCCGAGCCGGCGTCCGGGCGGCGCCAGTTGCGCGCCCGCGACGTCGTCCCGGCGCAGCACGAGCACGACGTCGTAGGCGAGCGTCGGCACCGCGCACAGGCCCAGCAGCGTACGCAGCGCGCGGCTGCCCGGCGCGCCCGGCAGGAAGCGGTCGTACGTGGCGCGGTCGAGGGGCCCGAGGCGCACGCGCACGCGCAGGTCCGGGCGCCAGCTGCGCGCGCCCAGCAGCGCCGTGCGGGCCAGGCAGCCGCGGCCGCCCAGCACGCTCTGCTCGGCGCCGGCCAGCGCATCCCAGGCGCCGCTGGCCTCGTCCACGCGCACGGGGACGCCGAAGTGCCCCGTCAGGATGCGCGCCAGCGCGGCCGCGGACACCGGCCGGCCGCGCAGCAGCCCGGCAAACGCGCCCAGGTCCGCGTCGGCCACGCCGTGGGCCGCGCACGCGGCGCCGGACGGCACGCCCGCCAGTGCCAGCAGCAGCGGCAGGTAGGCGTCGCGCGGGCCGGCGACGAGATGCTCGACCCGGTACTTCTGCCAGGCGCGGTACCACAGCGCCAGCATGCGCGTGCTGAACATGTCGAGGAAGGCGCGCGCGGCCCCCGTCTCCGGGTCGTCCGCGGGGAGCGCCAGCAGGCGTTCCGTCACGTGCAGCGGCAGCGCGCCGTGCGCGCCCAGCAACGACATGAAGCCCGGCGTCAGGCGGTAGCCGTCCGCTTCGGGCGCGGCCGCTTCGACCTGGCTGGGCGGGAACGCCAGCGCGAGGCTGTTGGCGAAGCGCAGGTGGCGCGCCAGTGCGCGCCGCTCGGGGATGCCGTGCTGGCCCAGCGCCAGCAGCAGCAGGCGCACGGCCTGCGCGAATTCGAAACGCTGGGGCTCGGCCAGCAGCCGCGCGATCAGGTCCATCCGGCGCCCGGCGGCTCGCCCGACCCGCGCGGCACGCAGGCCAGCAGTTCGCGGCCGGTCTGCTGCGACACGACCTGCAACCGGGTAAAGCAGTTCAGCTGGCCGTGCAGTGCGAAATAATGGTCGAGCACGCGCGTGAACGGATACAGGCCCGTGCCGGCGAACGCCTCCTCGTCCACCGTGAGGCGGATGCCGATGCCGGGCATCAGGGTGGCGACCGGCGCCGCGCCGACCCAGGCGCGCACGGTGCCGTGTTCGAGCCCGACGATGCCGGCGATCTGGCGCTGCGCCACGGGGGAACGCGGCAGGTCGTACAGCGCCAGGATCTTCTGGAAGTCGCCCGGGCCCGCCAGCGCCAGGCCGGCGGGCTGCAGCGCCAGGTGCGCGATCAGGCGCCAGTGCGCGCCGCGCGCGTCCGTAAAGCGCCAGCCCGGCGACGGCTTGCGCAGCATGCGGATGGGCGCCAGGCCCGGCACGGCGTCGCTGCGCAGGTCGCCCTGCGGCTGGCCGTACGGCAGCCGCGCCGGCAGGTCGCGGTTGCTGCACGTCAGTTCGGTGGACAGGGTGGCGCCGGCCGCGTCGAGCGGGCGGAAATCGGCATCGACGAGCGCGAGGCGCATCTCGTGTCCCGGGCTGACGCGCGCCGTCGCGTGGTCGCGCCGTGCGATCCAGTAATGGGCCGCGTCGCTTCGTCCCGTCCCGGCCGGCGCGTACAGCGGGGCGAACGGCGTCACCTCGCCCGTGCCCGCGCGCACGAGACGGACGGCGTCGACGCTGTGGATCTCGTAGTGCTTCGCGTGCGCGCCGTCCGCCAGCAGTGGATAGTCGGCGCTCGTGTAGGCGAGCTGCAGCGGCGCGCCCGCCTTCGGGAACAGATTCACGACCGGGGTGCAGCCCGGCAGCAGATTGCCGGGCTCCAGCCCGGCCAGCAGGCGCGCGGCATCCGCGTCGGGCGCGATGCCGGCCAGCGCCAGGTGCAGGGTGAAGCCGCGGCAGCGCGGCGGCAGCAGGTCGCGCAGCGCGCCCAGGTCGAGGTCGATGAAATGGAATTTTTCCGGGTAGCAGAAGTACTCGGTGAGCAGGCGCGGTGCCGGGTGCGAGCGTGCCGGCGTCGGCAGCAGCGCATCCTCGCTCGCCAGACCCGCCAGGCGCAGCGGCACCTGCGCCAGCGGCAGCCAGCCCGCGTCGCCGTGCGGCTGCAGCCAGGCGGCCGTGGTCCGCATGAACAGCGCGTCGATGAAGGCCGCGCGCAGCGACGCTTCGCCGTCGACGAACAGCCGCAGCGTGGCCGGCAGGCGTTCGAACGTGTCCGGCCGGGTGGCATCGATGGCGATGCGCAGCCCGCACGCCGCGCCGCGCGGGGCCTCTCCGGCCGGCACGAACGCGAGCTGGGCCACCTTCAGCGGCGCCAGCAGCACGTCGTACGCGGTGCGGAACAGGCACGGCACCTCGCCGCCGGCACTGCTGCGTAACATCGTGCCGCGCGGGAGCACGACCGGGCTGTCGGGGACTTCGGCGGCCGTGCGGTAGCCGACCTGCACGATCGTGTGCGACGGCAGCGGACGCAGGTAGTGCGGATACAGGCTGTCCAGCAGCGCTTCCGTGAACTTGGGATAATCGTCGTCGAGGCGCTTGGCCGTGCGCGCCGACAGCAGGGCCACGGACTGGATCAGCCGGGCGACGCCGGGGTCGTCCCGCGCTTCGCCGGCCACGTGCAGCTCGCCCGCGATCCTGGGATACCGTGCGCGGAATTCGCGCGCGAACTGGCCGAACAATCCCAGCTCTTCCTCGTAATACCGCAGCAGCTCGTCCATCGTTCCTCACCGATCGTTGCCCGAGACCAAGGTGCATGCTCCCACCCGGCAACCGGACGTATCTTGAGTACAATCAACTGACCAACAACAGGAGAATCCGCCGTGACCGACCTGAATCAATTCCTCATCACCGAACGCTGGCCTGCGCAGCATCCCGACCGCCTGCAGCTGTACTCGCTGCCGACGCCGAACGGCGTCAAGGTCTCGATCATGCTGGAAGAAATCGCGCTGCCGTACGAGGCGCACCGCATCGCGTTCGACAAGAACGAGCAGACGACGCCCGAGTTCATGTCGCTGAACCCGAACAACAAGATCCCGGCGATCATCGACCCGGATGGTCCGGGCGGCAAGCCGCTGGCCCTGTTCGAGTCGGGCGCGATCCTGCTGTACCTGGCGGAAAAGACGGGCAAGCTGCTGCCGCCGGACGCGGCGCGGCGCTACGAGACGATCCAGTGGCTGATGTTCCAGATGGGCGGCATCGGCCCGATGTTCGGCCAGCTCGGCTTCTTCCACAAGTTCGCCGGCCGCGACTACGAGGACAAGCGCCCGCGCGACCGCTACGTGCACGAAGCGAAGCGCCTGCTCGGCGTGCTGGACGGGCACCTGAAGGGCCGCGACTGGATCATGGGCGACGACTACACGATCGCCGACGTCGCCACCTTCCCGTGGGTAAGCAACCTGGTCGGCTTCTACGACGCGGCGGACATCGTCGGCTTCGCGCATTTCCCGGAAGTGGCCCGCGTGCTGGACGCGTTCCGCGCGCGCCCGGCCGTGGCCGAAGGGCTGCAGATCCCGCGCGCGCCGGCGGCCTGACCCGCCCGCCTTACGACAGGGACCGCAGGTCGGCGATGACCTCGGCGCCGAAGCCGGACCCGAGCAGGTAATCGACCATCTGCTCGGCGCATTCGTCCGGGTCGACCAGGGTGCCCGTCTCCTTCAGGTCGACGAAGCGCTGGCGCAGCGGGAAGCGTTCTTCCGGCACGGCGCGGATCTCGGCCTGCATGCCGGTGTCGATGACGCCCGGCGCGAGGCTGCAGATGCGCACGCCGCGCCCGCCGTCCAGCGCGACCGCGCGCGCATGCTGGTCGAGGGCGGCCTTGGTGGCGCAATAGACGCTCCAGCCCGGATACGCGTTGCGGCCGGCGCCGCTGGAAATGTGCAGGATGCGCCGCTGCGCCCCGCCGCTGGCGCGCACGACGGCCGCCGCCAGTGCCATCGGCGCGGCCACGTTCAGCTGCACGGCGCGCAGCACGGCCAGCGGGTCCTGCGCGTCGAGCGGGCCGACCGGGCTGACCATGCCGGCGTTATTCAGCAGCAGGACGGCGCCGGTGCCGTCCAGGTAGGCGTCGAGGACGCTGCCGGCGAGCCAGCCGGCCAGCGCGACGCTGTCGGCCAGGTCGAGCTCGACCTCTTCGAACAGCTCGGGATACGCGGCCGCCAGCTCGGGCGAGCGGCTGCGGGCCAGGCCGAGCACGGGTACGCCGCGCGCCAGCAGATTGGCGGCGAGCGCGGCGCCGAGGCCCTTGGTGTGGCCGGTGACTATCGCTTTCATGGTGGTCTCCACAGTGCGCCGCGCGACGACGCAGCACGGGAAATGTTAACCCAAGGACGGTGCGCCGGCCAATCGTGCGCGCCGTCTTCACGCGGATTCGAAGCCGCAAGCCGGGCCGGGCGCGCGCCCCGGCCCCGTCCGCTTCGCGCCGCATGGCCGCGCGCGTGGGAACGCGCACGTCCGGCGAGTCGAACGGAACGAAGACCGGACGCCGTCCCGAATCGGTGTAAATTGTTATTCGAAACGAAACGCTGAAACCGCGCCGTGACGGATTATCCCCGCGCCGAAATCAATCATGATGACCTCACTGCCAACCCACCCAGGAGATCGTCATGAACACGCAGGTCAATCGCACCGACAAGGTACGCCGCGTCGCCCTCGTCACCGGCGCCTCGCGCGGCATCGGTGCCGCCGTCGCGCGGCGCCTGGCCGCGGACGGTTACGCCGTCGCCGTCAACTATGCCGGCAATGAGGCGGCCGCCAACGCCACCGTCGCCGCCATCGAGGAAGCCGGCGGCCGCGCCCTGCCCGTGCGCGCCGACGTCGCCAGCGCGGCCGACGTGAACGCCATGTTCGCGACGGTCGAAGCCGCGCTCGGCCCCGTCGACGTCCTCGTCAACAACGCCGGCATCCTGCCGTACGTGACGATCGCCGAGACGAGCGACGAGGTGTTCGCACGCACGATGGCCGTCAACGTGACCGGCACGTTCAACACGATGCGCGAAGCCGCCACGCGGCTGGCCGAAGGCGGCCGCATCATCAACTTCTCGACCAGCGTGCTGCACATGGCGCCGCCGACCTACGGCGTGTACGTCGCGACCAAGGGCGCCGTCGAAGCGCTGACCCGCGTGTTCGCCAAGGAGCTGCGCGGCCGCCGCATCACCTGCAACGCCGTGGCGCCGGGCCCGGTCGCGACCGAGCTGTTCCTGAACGGGAAGAGCGACGAGCTGGTCGAACAGATCGCGCAGCAGGCCCCGCTGCAGCGCCTCGGCCAACCGGACGACATCGCCGGCGTCGTCGCGTTCCTGGCCGGCCCGGACGGCGGCTGGGTCAACGGCCAGGTGCTGCGCGCCAATGGCGGGCTGGCCTGAACGGCGGCGCGACGGACCTGGCTGGTACCTGTTCGCGGGGCACCGGCCGCGGCATCGGCAAACGCCTGGAATGCAAGACGCTCAGCGTGAATAGGCCTGCGACCGCGGCGCCGCATCGTGACGGATGCCCCACCACGGCAGGCAGGCCGTGCCGCGGGCGCGGGCGCGCAACCAGGGTTCGTCGTACCGGATCGGCCGCACGACGGCGGGCGGCACCACGAGCGTGGCGACCGGTTGCGCCTGATCGGTCGTACCTGCCACCAGCACGGTCTTGCCGAGGTGGTTGGCGTAGGCGATGCCCAGCGCGACGTTCGTCAGCGCCGTGCCCGCGCCCATCTCGCCCAGCAGCTCGGGCGTGTTGAAGGTCTGCTTCATGAAGTCCAGTTCCGGCATCTCCTCGGTCACGGTGCGGGCCAGCGCGGCGAGCCGGTCGGCCATCGTCGGCTTGTCGTTGCTGGCGCGGGCGCTTCCGTCCGCCTGGAGGTCGCGCGCCGCATCGGCATCGCCGACCTCCTGGGCCCGTCCGTATGAACCCGACCTTATAATCCGGGTTCACCCAGGAGAACGCCGCATGCCGACGCAGATGGACCGGTTTCAGGAGATGCAGATTTTCGTGCGCATCGTGGAGCGCAGGAGCTTCACGCAAGCGGCGGAAGACCTGCTGATGCCGCGCGCCACGGCCACCAACGCGATCAAGCGGCTGGAACGCCGCCTCGGCACGCGCCTGCTGGAGCGCACCACGCGCGCCGTCGCGCCCACGCAGGACGGCAGCGCCTACTACGAGCGCTGCGTGCGCCTGCTGGCCGACCTGGACGAGGCGGAAGACGCGTTCCGCACCGCCGAGCCGGCCGGGCTGCTGCGGGTGAACCTGCAGCCGACGCTGGCGCGCCACTTCGTGTTCCCGGCGCTGCCCGCGTTCCTCGCGCGCCACCCGCGTATCCAGCTGCACGTGGGCGAGGACGACCGCCTCGTCGACCTCGTGCGCGAAGGCGTCGACTGCGTGCTGCGCGCGGGCCAGCTGCACGATTCGTCGATGGTCGCGCGCCGCGCCGCCGACCTGGAACAGGCGACGGTCGCCAGCCCCGCGTACCTGGACCGTTTCGGCGCGCCCGCCACGCTGGCCGACCTCGCACGCCACCAGGCCGTCCACTACGTGTCGACGGCGACCGGCCGGCCCTATCCGCTCGAATTCATGACGGCCACGGGCCTGACGCCGGCGACCCCGCCGGGCGTCGTCTCCGTCACGGGCACGGAGGCGTACACGGCCGCGGCCCTCGCGGGCCTGGGCCTCGTGCAGGTGCCGCGCTACCGCATCGCGCCCCAGCTCGCGAGCGGCGAACTGGTCGAGGTGTTGCCCGACCTGCCGCCGCCGACCATTCCCGTGTCCGTGCTGTATCCGCAGGCGCGCCAGTTGTCGGCGCGGGTGCGCGTGTTCGCGGACTGGCTGGTGGAGCGCTTCCGCGCCGCCTGACGATTCCTCCAAGAAATGACGTGCAAGCTCGTGCCCGGCATTTCCGGAGCGTGGCAGAATGTGACGCAATCAATCACGACACGACACGCAATGCAGACCCCATCCATACCGCTCGACGAAGCGCGCCGGCTGACGGCGCTGCACGCCACCCGCCTGCTGCACACGGCGCCCGAGGACGCGTTCGACCGCATCACCCGCATGGCCAGCCGCCTGCTGAAGATGCCGATCGCGCTGGTCTCGCTGGTCGACAAGGAAGACCAGTGGTTCAAGTCGCGCCGCGGCATCGACATCGACGGCACCCGCCGCGACATCTCGTTCTGCGGCCACGCGATCCTCGACAACGAGCCGCTGGTCGTTCCCGACGCCACGCAGGATGCGCGCTTCGCCGACAATCCGATGGTCATCAACCCGCCGCACGTGCGCTTCTACGCCGGCGTGCAGCTGTACTCGATCGACCGCATGCCGCTCGGCACCCTGTGCGTGATGGACCGCGTGCCGCGCACGCTTTCGCCGGAAGAACTCGACGAGCTGCGCGACCTCGCGCGCATGACCGAGCAGCTGATCCATTTCCGCCAGCTGGCGACGGCGGCGCAGTCGCTGCATTCGCACGTCTACGTCGACAACGCCAATCCGGACCTGGCGGCGGCCGCGGGCCAGGTCGAGTTCCTGCTGACGCACGACGTGCTGACGGGCCTCGCCAACCGCCAGGTGCTGGCAACGACCATCGCGCACAACCTCGACGGATGGAAGGCGGACGGCCTGCACACGCTCGTCGCCACGGTCAACGTCGACAAGTTCAAGCGCCTCAACGAACTCCTCGGCCACCACGCCGGCGACAAGGCGCTCGTGGCCATCACGTGGAGCCTGCAGAACCTGCTGCGCCCCGGCGACATGCTGGCGCGGGCCGGCAGCGACGAATTCGTGCTGCTGCTGCCGGGCCTCGGCGACGACAGCGTCGCGCGCGACCGCCTGCGCCAGCTGCTGCAGGCCGTCACGCGCGAGTTCACGGCGCCCGGCGGCGCCGTGCCGCTGACGTGCAGCATCGGCTACGCGATCTATCCGGAAGACGGCGCCGACGGCGACGTGCTGCTGAACCACGCGACGATGGCCGTGCGCCGCGCCAAGGCGCTGGGCGGCGGCCAGATCCAGCGCTATTCGGAAGAGCTGCAGCAGGCGCTGAACCGCAAGCTGACCCTGGAGAACGAGCTGCGCCACGCGCTCGAGCGGGAGGAGCTGCACCTCGTGTACCAGCCCAAGACCGACCTGCGCAGCGGCCGCGTGGCCGGGCTGGAAGTGCTGGTGCGCTGGAAGCATCCGGAACACGGTGCGATCTCGCCCGCCGAGTTCATCCCCATCGCCGAGGAATCCGGCCTCGTCGTGCCGATCGGCGAATGGATCCTGCGCACGGCCGTCGCCCAGCGCCGCGCGTGGAGCGCAGCCGGCGTGCCGGACGTGCCGGTCGCGGTCAACCTGTCGGGCAAGCAGTTCCTCGGCACGGACGTCGTCGCCCTCGTGCGCGGGGTGCTGGAGGACTCCGGACTGGACCCACGCCTGCTCGAACTGGAACTCACGGAAAGCATCTCGATGGACGACCCGGTCCGCACGGCCGAGCTGATGCGCCAGCTGCGCGAACTGGGCGCCACGCTCAGCATCGACGACTTCGGCACCGGCTATTCGAGCCTCAGCTACCTCAAGCGCCTGCCGCTCGACAAGCTGAAGATCGACCGTTCGTTCGTCATCGACGTCCACCAGAGCGCGGAATCGCTGGCGATGGTCAAGGCCATCATCGCGATGGCGCACACGCTGCGGCTCGCCGTGATCGCGGAAGGCGTCGAGTACGCCGAACAGCTGGCCGCGCTGCGCGGCGCCGACTGCGACCAGATCCAGGGCGACTATTACAGCCGCCCGCTCGACGCCGCGGCCTGCGCGGCGTACCTGCGCGAGCACGGGGCGGCGCCGGCGGCGCATGCCGGCGAACCGGTGCGCACGGCCGCGGCGTCCTAGCGCGCCCGGTGCCGGCGGGCATGCCGCGCGGCCCCGCCGTTATCGTGGCCGGGGCGGCGCTTCCCGGCCCGCCAGACCCGGAGGACACGCGGCGGCAGGCCGCACCGGTGGCGCACACCCTGACGCCGTGGGGCTAGGGCGCGCCGTCGCGCTTGCAACTTTGGTACGCTGCGGCACATACGAGACGACACGCGATGGCCGGAATTGTGGAATCCCACGTAAACGCTTACAATCGTGACACGGGACGTTGCCACATATCATGGAAGCGCCTCGTCGTCCAGCGGAGCCTTTCGCTCTCGGCCGTACAGGGACCGCCTCCTTTCACTGCAGACCAACCATACACATGCGTTACTCGAGTAACCATAAGGCCGAGACGCGCCAGCGCATCATCGGCGAAGCCGCGCGCCGCTTCCGCAAGGACGGCATCGAGGGCACCGGGCTGGTGCCGCTCATGAAGGCGCTCGGCCTGACCCACGGTGGCTTTTATGCCCACTTTCCCTCCAAGGACGCGCTGGTCCAGGCGTCGCTGGAAGCCGCCGCCGCACAGACGCTCGACCTCTGGGAGGTGCCGCCGTGCGCGGGAAAGTCCGAAGCCGCACCCTGCGCCACGCCTGAACCGGCGCGCGCGGCGACGGGCGGAGCCATGCTGCGGGCGCTGATCGACCAGTACCTGTCGGCCGAGCACCGCGACGACCCCGGCGGCGCCTGTCCGCTGCCGACGCTGGCCGCGGAACTGGGCCTGCGCGGCGAGCCGAGCCCCATCGCCGACCGCATGGTGACGGCCATGGCCGAACGGCTGGGCGGCGCGCAGCCCGCCGTCCCGCCCGGCGAGGAAGGCATCGTCGCCCTCGCCGCGATGGTCGGCGCCCTCACGCTGGCGCGCGCCGTGTCCGACCGCGCGCTGTCGGACCGCGTTCTCGCGGCCGTGCGGGCCACCCTGCAGCCGGCGCCGCAGCAGGACTGACGCGCACCGGCGCGCATCCGGACGCATTCATGGCCGGCGGCGCGCGACGGCCGCGCCGCCGAACACGAGCTGCTGGACGAGCGGACGCGCGACGAAGCGCTCCGGGAAGATCGGTGCCGGCCGGCTGGCCGCGTCCAGCCGCGCCACATGTGCCGGCGCCAGCGCGAGCCGCAGCGCGTCCAGGTTGTCGAGCGCCTGGTCGAGCGTGCGCGCGCCGATCACGGGCGCCGTCACGGCCGGATTCAGCAGCGTCCACGCCAGCGCCACCTGCGCCGGGCTGGCGCCCGTCTCGGCCGCTACCGCCTTGACTTCCTCCGCGATGCGCAGGCTGCCCTCGTTGAGCAGGCCCGTCGACGCGATCACGCCGCGGCGGGTCGCGGCCACGGCCGGGTCGTCGTTCGTGACCAGGTCGGACTGCGCGTACTTGCCGGACAGGATACCGCCGCCCAGGGGCGACCACGGCATCACGCCCAGGCCGAGCGCACGCGCCATCGGCATCAGTTCGTGCTCGACGCTGCGCTCGACGAGGCTGTACTCGATCTGCAGCGCGACGAGCGGCGACCAGCCGCGCAGGTCGGCCAGCGTCTGCAGCTGCGCCACGCGCCACGCCGGCGTGTTGCAGATGCCGAGATACAGCACCTTGCCGGTGCGGACCAGGTCGTCGAGCGCACGCAGCACTTCCTCCGGCGGCGTCGTGTCGTCCCACGCGTGCAGGTGCAGCAGTTCGATGCGGTCGGTGTTCAACTGGCGCAGGCTGGTCTCGACGGAGCGCACGAGATTCATGCGGTGGTTGCCGCCGGCATTCGGATCGGCGCGGTCGCCGGCGCCGCGCGCCATCGTGAACTTGGTCGACAGGACGATGCGGTCGCGCCGCCCTTCCATCAGCTTGCCGACGATGCGCTCCGCGGCGCCGTTCGTGTAGTTGACGGCCGTGTCGACGAAGTTGCCGCCGCGGTCGACGTAGGCGTCGAAGATGCGCCGGGCCTCGCCTTCGTCGGCGCCCCAGCCCCAGTCCTGGCCGAAGGTCATCGTGCCCAGCGCCAGCGGCGAGACGCGCAGGCCGGAGCGGCCCAGCAGGCGGTACTGGTCGAGCGAGGTGGTCGTGCCCATCGTGTTCGTCGTGCTCATGGTGCTCATGGTGTTCTCCCGGACGGTTGCGAAGTGGGCACAGTGTGGCCCCGCGCGCCGCCGCCGCGGTAGCGCAAACGTCGCGCAAGCTTGCACGATCGTCCGGCGCGGCGCACGCCGCCGCGCGGCCCTGCTATCCTTGACGGCATGGACACCCTGACCCGCCTCGCCGACATCATCGCCCGCCACGCGCCGGACGACGGCATCCACGCCTGCGCCCTGCCCGGCGTCGGGCTTGTCCGATCGTCCGCCCCGACGATGCCCATGCCCGTGCTGTACGAACCCACGCTGTGCCTCGTGGCGCAGGGCAGCAAGCGCGCCACGGTGGGCAGCACCGTGTACGTGTACGACCCCGCCCACTACCTCGTCGCCTCGGTCGACCTGCCCGTGATGGGCGCCGTGACCCAGGCCAGTCCCGAGCGGCCGTACCTGTGCCTGAGCCTGAACCTGGACATGCCCACGCTGGCCGACCTGGCGCTGCGCCATCCGGCCGGCGCCGGGGAAGAGGTGGACGACGGCGACGCCGGCATCGCGCTGAACCGCACGACGCCGGCGCTGCTGGACGCGGCCGTGCGCCTGGCCGCGCTGCTCGACGCACCGGCCGAGATCCCGGCGCTGGCGCCACTCGTCACGCGCGAGATCCTGTACCGGCTGCTGACCGGCCCCGGCAACGGCATCGTGCGCCGCATGGCCCGCGCGGACGGCCGCCAGAACCAGATCGCGCGCGCCATCGTCTGGCTGCGCAGCCACTACGACCGCGATTGCCGCATCGACGAGATGGCCGACGTCGCGCGCATGAGCCGCTCGACGTTCCACGCGCATTTCAAGGCGGTGACGTCGATGAGCCCACTTGAATTTCGCATGCAGCTGCGCATGCAGGAAGCGCGCCGCCTGATGGTGGCGGAAGGAATGGATGCGGCCAGCGCAGGCTACCGCGTGGGGTACGAGAGCCCGTCGCAGTTCAGCCGCGACTATGCGCGGCTGTTCGGGGTGCCGCCGGCGCGGGATGCGGTGCGGTTGCGGGGAAGCGTGGCGGGGGCGCATTGAGAGCGGGCGAGAACAACCGCCGCCCGCGCTCAACCGTCGTCCCCGCGCAGGCGGGGACCCAGGTTCACCAGCACACCACCCACGTCAAACGCAGGCGTTACGCGACGAGATTGGGTCCCGGCCTGCGCCGGGACGACGTTCATGCGCCGGTGATCATTTCCGGCAGCGCCGGTAACGACGTCCGGCTCACCGATCCACCATCGCCATCGCCTTCTCCGTGTACCGCGGCCCGGCCACGCCGATGTCGTCCAGCGCCCGGTCCAGCCGGCGCATATCGTCCGCATCCAGCGCGAGCGACGCCGCCGCCAGGTTCTGCTCCAGGTACGTGCGGCGCTTGGTGCCCGGGATCGGCACGATGTCGTCGCCCTGCGCCAGCAGCCACGCCAGCGCCACCTGGCCCGGCAGCGCGCCGTGTTTCGCCGCCACGTCCTTCACCAGGTCGGCGATGGCCAGGTTGCGGTCGAAATTGGCGCCCTGCAGGCGCGGATCGTTCTGCGCGCGGAAATCGTCGGCCGGATACTCTTCGGCGCGCTTCGCGGTGCCCGTCAGGAAGCCGCGGCCGAGGGGGCTGAACGGCACGAGGCCGATGCCCAGTTCGCGCAGCACGGGCAGCACGTCGGCCTCCAGGTTGCGCTCCCAGATCGAATACTCGCTCTGGAGGGCGGCAACGGGCTGCACGGCGTGCGCGCGGCGGATCGTGGCGGCGCCCGCTTCGGACAGGCCGAAGTGCAGCACCTTGCCTTCGCGGATCAGGTCCTTCACGGTGCCCGCCACGTCCTCGATCGGCACGTTCGGGTCGACGCGGTGCTGGTACAACAGGTCGATGCGGTCCGTGTCCAGGCGTTTCAGCGACGCCTCGACGACCTCGCGGATGTGTTCCGGGCGGCTGTCGGCGCCGGCGAAATGACCCTTGCCGATGACGAAGCCGAACTTGGTGGCGATCTGCACGCCGTCGCGCCGGCCCTTCAGCGCACGGCCCAGCAGTTCCTCGTTGGTGAACGGGCCGTAGACCTCGGCCGTGTCGAACAGCGTGCAGCCCAGGTCGATGGCGCGCTGGATCGTCGCGATCGATTCCGCGTCGTCGGGCGTGCCGTAGGCGTGGCTCATGCCCATGCAGCCGAGCCCGATGGCCGAGACCTGCAATCCTCCGGTTCCCAGTGTGCGTTGTGCCAGCATGTCGATTCCTTTCTGCGGTAGATGCCGCCGGCGGCGGCTTACCCCCATACTGTAGGCGTTGCGGCTGGCAAAGAAAACAACAATAATCGGCGGACCGTTTTGCAAAAATGGAAAACCGATTGGACTGGAACGACCTGAAATACTTTATCGAAGTGGCGCGCGGCGGCAGCCTGACGCGCGCGGCGGACGTGCTGCGCGCGAGTCCGTCGACCGTCGGCCGCCGCATCGCCGAGCTGGAAACCCGCCTGGGCACGCGGCTGTTCGCGCGCCACCCGACCGGCTACCACCTGACCGACGACGGCCGCGAACTGCTCGGCCGCGCCCAGGCCGTCGAAGAACACATGCTGGCCTTCGAGCGGGGCGCGTCCGGCCTGGCACCGGAAGTCTCCGGCACCGTGCGCCTCGCGACGTCGGAAAACCTGGCGACCGACCTCGTGATCCCCGCCCTGCCCGCGTTCGTCGCGCGCCATCCGCAACTGCGCCTGGACATCGTCACGCAGACGGCGCCCGTGGAACTGGGCCGGCGCGACGCCGACCTCGCACTGCGGCTCGTGCGCCCCAGCCAGGGCAGCCTGAAGGCGCGCCGGCTGGGCAGCATGTCGTACGGCGTGTATGGCCGGCGCGA
>Ga0308161_1003879_pt1 | contig 14118 bp, 13 predicted proteins | sample PhyFR2_FD_201034 | JGI IMG/M metagenome (GOLD analysis project Ga0308161, IMG submission 201034) | Phyllosphere microbial communities from UC Gill Tract Community Farm, Albany, California, United States - DLSLF.R2 | ecosystem: Host-associated > Plants > Phyllosphere > Unclassified | place: USA...
AATCCTGTTCGTTTCCTTTCCGCTCTTTACATCCGAGATCTTGCTGACTCTCTTCACCTGAGCAGCTCGGAGGTCCTCTCAGTGGTACTCTCTCGGAAGTAGCAGTACTCGACTTGTCCCGTTCCTGCGTCATCCGAAAACCCCCTCACCTTTCCTTCGCCCTAGCCGCCTCCCTACCTCTCGTATTCCTCACAGCAGTCACCACCCTATCCCCTCCCTATCTCCATCTCCCCAAAACCTCTACCTCTACTACGAGACCAACGATCGTTGTTCTAGGAGGCAGCTCTGGAGTCGGAATCTATGCTATTCAATATGCCGCACTCAAATTGAACCTGAACGTGATCGCAACCTGTTCACCTCGCAACAACGAATTTGTCAGATCTCTCGGAGCAACAATGATCGTCGACTACACCTCAGAAGACGTCCCCTCCCGCCTCCTCTCCCTTCGACCTCCAGAAGGTTTTCTGTCAATCATCGATTGTGTCGGCGGAACTTCCTTGTTCTCTTCCCTCCATCAGCTCCTTCATCCTCGTAGCGATTCTCTCTCTACTGGAGGATCCTACACTACCATAGTAGGGGACAAAACTTCTCGATCAGCAATGGGAGGAAGTCTAACGAATTATTATTATCCCTCTCAATTCATCCGCTCACTGAAAGGCTGGATCGGATGGGGACCGAGATATGCGTGTGTTAATCTAGAGATGAAGAAGGAGTGGTTGGAGGAAGTTGGGGAGTTGACGGAGAAGGAAGAGTTTAGGGTCGTTGTCGATCAGGAATTCGGGTTTGAGGAGGTTGGGAAAGCTTTTGAGAGATTGAATACGGGGAGGGCGAGGGGGAAAGTTGTTGTCAATGTCAAGGAGGAGTAGTGACTGAGGAGTCAGGACATAGAGCGAAGGAGAGGGTAGTATAGAATAGTTTCGTTGTTTTGTCGATATCATTTCTCGTTTCGTTTGTCTTTTTGTTGTTCATACCTTGCAAGTTCCCTTTTAGTTTCTCCCAATTGCGCTGATAGACAGGAAGACGAGTTCCGAGACTGTTGCGAGATTCACTCTCTCCCGAAAAAACGAGAAGAGAATCTTGCTTCAACACCTTCATCCTCATACTACAGCCCAGCTACGAGAACTCTCTCATTCATTCGACAAGTTGAAAACCAGACCACTACACGTCCTACAGCCTTCTCCCAACCAAATCCTAGAACTTTTATTGATCAAGAAATGGCAGCTTCCTCTTCCTCTGCCATCCTCTTTAACGATGTCTTCCAAGTCACAGATGTAGATAAAGGTACCTTTCTCTCTCGGCTCCTCTTTGCAACGCTAGCTGACGAATTCGCTGTTTGTTTAGATGGAAAGAAATTCGATCGAGGTTAGCAGTCTCTCCCTCTCATGAGACTGTTGTATAGGTGTAGAAGCTGATTTGAAGGTGTTGTATAGTCTCTCGAGTGGCAGGCAAATCCAGCAATCTGGAAATGAAAGTTACCCTTGATGTTCGCAACACTTCTCCCTTTCCTCTCTCTCTCCCTCTTCGCTAATCAACCCGTCCCTTCTAGATCAACACCGACCTGTTAGATTTACAAAAGGATATGACGTTCACTTTGGGATTGGCATCAACGTTGAGCCCTGATGCGGATGCTGGATCGAAAGCGAATGCTGCTGCTGGAGGTTGGAGGGCTGATATTGAAGGTGGTATCGCGGATGATTGGGATTATATCATGCATGGAAAGGTGAGCTTTCCTTCTTCATCGTCGAATTGAGGGATGAGTCGCTAACGGGAGATTGAGTGAGAGAAGGTGTACAAATTCGACGAGGGAACTAACGAGGAAGTGACCGCATACGTCTCGTTCGGAGGGCTATTGATGGCGTTGACTGGAAGTTATAGGAACGTCGCGGGAGTGACAGTCGGCGAATACATTTACTTGCTCATTCGAAAATAGATACCCTATAGAAATTGCAAATTTTCTCTTCACCTAGACGGACCAAACATGCATCGCGTGATCGTAGAAAGAACAACTAGCTACAATGTCCTCACTTGAAGAGGGTTGACCTCCGTCACTCCAATCAACTCCATAAGCTAAACTATCATGTCCTTCGAACCTCTTCTTCAACTCTCCTTCACCTGGACTCAGTTTCCCATCTTCACTCGGCGTCACAGAGATCCCGTCAAAGTCGACCACTGAGAACCCGTTGTGCATAGCGGCGATCAAGAGTCGGGATGGATTCGTCGGGTGCCATTTCAATCTCCAGATTCCTCCACCGACATCGAACGATGTGAGAGGTCGCAAAGGGTTTCGTTTGTCGAGTAATCGGACTTGTGAATCATAGCTAGTGAAGAGTGAAATTCGGGATCAGTTGAGACCACAGTCTCAAGAAGTAGAGCACGAAATAGCTCACCTCCCTACAGCAATGAGGTTCTCAACTAGATGATGACTGGTGATAGTCGTCACACCTCCATCAAATCTGTACATTCCTGTCGAGCTCAATTATCTCCTCATCACTTTCGAGCGAAAAGAGAGATAGCTTACCGTTTATTAACGAAAGTAGGTTCTTCACAATCCGTCCTCAGATCCCACCCCTTCAATTTCAAATCGTCTCCACCACTCCATACGGTGTTTGTGTCCCAACAATCGAACGATGTGATCCAAGGTTCGAAATCGTGTGCGTGCCAAGTTCTGGTGGGTTTCAAAGTGGATTCTCCGGTCAAGTGCGTGAGGGAACCGTTAGAGAGTGAAGCTATGATTGATGCGGGACTATCAGACAATACGCCGTTAGTTGGGGAAAGACGGAGGGGAGAAGGGAGAGACGTACTCGGGTGTAGAAGAGCGTCGAGTTGACCAGTCGAGCGAGAGACAAAGAGTCTTGTCATCGGCGCAAGTGATCGTATCTATCGGTGAAAGCAGGTTCTGATCGATGTTGTAGGGTCGTGGAAGAGCTCAGCGGTTGATAGGTCGAGACCAGCGAATGAGAGGAGCACTTACGGTTTCTTGATCCAATTTATGTAGCTGAACATGTCCTTTCGCATCCGCAATCGCCAGAGTTTGATATCCGTTCCAATTTCGAGGTGACCTGTAGTCGTCTATGGAGTCGGTACAAGCTCAAATGAAGAGTAGAACAGGCAAGGAGCGAAGGAAACAAGATTGCGAAAGTTTGTTTCACTACTCACCATTTCATATCCAATATAGCGGGACCATCGAATCGTTGCAATTCCTTGCTGAGCTATGCTTAGTATCGTTCAGTCAACAGATCCATCGCCCGAAGAGTAGACAAGAGTGCGACTCACACTTTGTTCCCTCCCTCGCTCAACTCGTATAGCAAACATCTTCCATACCTCGTGACAGTCGGATCTATCTCTGCCGCTTCTTCCTCTTGTTCTGTAGGTTGAGGTTGATCAGATTTGACTACTTGATAAGTTCCACAAGCGAATAGTTGAGGTCTGTTCGGACAGAACTCGATTGAATCTGCTGAATATTCCGTATCGAAGTAGCTCAACGAGGTAGCCTGCATCTCTGTCGTCGAGGTGGGAGATGTCAAGGAGATGTAGATCAACCTTTTCGCATACATTCGCTGATTCACATCCAGATCCAAGAGTTTACGTACCTCATCACTTCAACCTCGAACCATTCACTTCAATCTTCCTCTTCGCTACTCTCATTCACGCACCACTTTACGATTATACAAGACCCACGCCCTCGAGACAACAGATCACATTCCCGACACAAGACCCCCTTGCAACTCCTTTGTTTGATCTCAAGGAACTAGCTTTCTTTCTTTCTCGAGCCAACTCCAACCCTGCTCCTTCGCACTACACGGCGACATCAAGTCCAGTAGAGAGATATGACGCAGATGGTCTACTCGGGTGAGCAACTTTCGATTCTTCGCATTTCCGGATGTCGTTCCCCTCAAGCTAACGCCCTCCTCTCGACATTCTCCCCCTCCCTCCATCGTTAGATCCGACATATCTACACGATGGACCCTGTGCTACGATCCTAAGCGAAACGAGAAACGCAAAGTTGTCATCTTCGGCTCTCCACTTTTTCAACGCAACCATCGACGAACTCCTTCATGTCATCACGCACGCTTCCCTCCTCTCCTTCTCGTCTTCCTCGTCAAACTCCTCCACCCCTTCTCCTTCTGGCACTCCTTCCGCCGCTTACTCAACTCCCTCACCGCTCGAACCGAATCAAGTTTTATCCATCGACCGCTTCAAATCCGCTTTACAAAGGGTGATAGGTCCCCATTTGGGCAAAGAGTGTATCCTCGAATCGGAAATAGCTATTAGGGAGCTACTGAGACGAGGTGGATCGGGATTGAAGCGAGACCCTGCGTTACAACAATCGAAATCGAACAAGTTCGGAATTCCGGATCAATCTCAAACGAACGAAGGATCAATTGGGGTTGCGAGACAGTCTGAGGAGATCTTCAAGGGTTTGAGGGAATGGGTCATGAGAATCTCAGGATTGGGAGGTCAGTCGTTCTTTCGATTCTCTTGCGAAAAACAACAAAAAAAGCTCACTCAACCCGTGTGTACAGCTTTATGTCCTCGAACAGGTCCAGCAAACCTCACGACTCACCTTTCCGAACTATCCGCTCATCGCAATCCACCTTCCCCCTCTTCACCTCACATCAGTTTCCTCCTCGCCCTTTACATCGAACGATCCTTGACAACTCTCGCAACTCACCTCTTACAATCCATCTCCTCCGTCATGTCAAGATCATCTCATTCTGATATCGCAACTACACGAGATCTCGAAGTCGCTTTCGGAGAGGACGAATCGATTTGGAGTTGGTTTCAGGGGATGAGGGTACGGGGCGCGATCGAAGAAGAAGGGAGAATCGAACAGGAACGATTGAGGAGTCCTACGATGGGATCGTCGTTCGCTTTCCAGCAGCAACAGCAGCGAGGTGGAATGCGATTGGGATCTCTTTCGAACGGGATTAGTAGTAGGACTAGCTCGGATTCGCATAATACATCAAGAAAGCAGGGAGGACCACCACTACATTACAGGAAGAACTCGCTCGCTTTGTCAGTTGTACCGAGTATGAATTCGAGTCGAGTGAGTTTCCCCTTCTTCGCTTTCACTCCGATTTCGTATTTAACTCGGTGCTTGATATGATCAGAGCGACGATCCATTCGACCAACTCCTACAGTCAGGCGAAACGATGAAACTCTCGATGACTCCCGACCGATTACAACTGATGGAGAAAGCAGAGAGGGCACGAAAAGCTTCAGCACTCAACCTCCGATCTTCTTCTGTGTCTCCTATCGCCGCTCCAATCACTATCATCGACTCTTCTGTTCCCCTCGCTCCACCCATCGTCCACACCAATTCTTCGATGTCGATGCGAAGGAAACTTCAAGCTCGAGGTCCACAACAAAAGGATCTCTTCAACGAGGAGGACGAAGACAGTGTCGATACAGATCTCGACACGAAGCCGAAGCGAGGTGGAACAAAGGAGAGCTTGATGGATTTGCTCGCTTCCCCTCCACCTTGGGCGGGATTGGGTTTCGACCCTTCATCTAGAGGAGGAAGAGAATCGACGAGTCCGACTAGTACGGATATGAGGTCTCAAGGGTCTCAAAGTACGGTTGCGAGTGGAATGACCGGGGCGACGACGGAAAGTAGTGGAGGAGAAGAAGCTTATTTGAATCGAAATCCGGAGAAGAGGCAGAGAGGTCTCAAAGCGAAAGACGAGAAACGAGATCTCGCTAGCGAACGTAAGTCTCCGTTCTCCTCTCTCCTAACCTGGAGCAACACTCAAGTTCTGACCTCCGCAGGCCAAGTCAACACGGATCTAATGAATTTCTTCCGAAATTCTCCTCCTGCTACGAGCCCAGTCGTCGACCAAAATTCGCTCTTCCCACCTAATGGCGCTCCCGCGTCACCTCCGCTCGGTGGTAAACGGTCGAAAGGAGGTCTGAGGGGCTTCATGTCAAAAGTCACTGGCGGCTCAAACTCGTCGCAGAGGAGGCCGAGTGCTGATGAATCTGCTGCTCTCGTTATGACACCTCCCTTCGCCCTTCCTATGGATCCTCCTCCCCCACCGGCAGCTCGAACTTCTCTCTCCGACAATCGACCTCCTCGAATGCGATCGATAAGTGCTCAGTCGAACAAGTCGCTCGGCGCTTCATCGCAGGGAACGACGACCTACGCCCTCCCTCCTGGATTAGGCGACACTCCTGGAAAGGACAAGGAGAGGAAGCGAGCGAGGAAACGAACGGTATCGGCAGAAGTAGCGAAATTACAAATGCCATCTCCTCGTCCCTATTCTCCACCTCTCATCGCTCAGACCGATCAGCCTCCCATCTCCATCCTCAAACCCAACTTCACCTCGGATACCTCGCCACCACCTCCACATCTCCCCTCGTCTACCCTCGAATCCCGACCCAGCATAGCTCGACCACAAAGATCTTCATCACTGAAACGGAGAGTTCGATCTCGCGAATCTTCAGCGGCGACCACTTCTTCGATCCCACCTCCTACCGTCATCGTTCCCACCGGTCTCGCAATTTCCGACCTCGACTCAATGGCTTACTCGACGAGTCGATCTCACGGTCATTCCTCGCAAGATGAACGGGAAGAAACCACCACGGAAACCGACAGGGAGGATACGATCGCCCCTTCAAGAAGTCGATCTGATGGTTCACTCACCCCTCAACCTCTCAAACTCCGTCAATTACTCTTGGTCGATTCGAGAAGGAACTCTGCTGGAAACACCGCTGTTCAACCCGAACTCTCTCCCGTCAACGAGACTACTTCCTCTTCACCTCCGACTCAGCCTCGTCAAGTGTCTCCAGTATCGTACACTCTCGTCGATGGATCGGAACAGAGCAATGAGCTGGTGAATGTGCTCGAGGAACTTCGAATCGACATGAACCGAGTAAGAACCCGACAGGAGTGTGTCGATCTCGTGGATACGTTAATTGCGTCACGCTCTACTAGAGTAGCTGATTCGAAGAGAGGAGAGCAGGAGGAGGGAATGGAGGGAAGAATGGTCGAATACTTTCTCAGCTAATTGAAGAACGGTTCGTAGCGCGATGATAGACTGTACTACTTTTCTCTCTCTTGACATAGACGCCTCATCAGTCTTTTTGTCTTACTTCCCATGTACTTTACAAATTTTTGTTCGACCTGTCGTAGTTGTTACAATTTTTGAAACTTCTTTTCTTCTTCGCGATGACTTCAGTTCTATTGACCCTCGACACCGACCGCCCATCCCCAGTTCTCAGTCTTGGTCCTCTTGAAGATCTCGACAACCTCCTTCTCGAGTTCTCTCTGTTTCTTCGCTGCCTCTCCCAATCCACTTCCAGGAGCTCTTCCCTTCCTCGATTCACCCTCTTGTCCATAGATCTCAGTGTAGACCCTCATTGTCTCGTGAACCTCCTCGGGCGTCGATAGTCCAACAACGGTAGGTGTATCGCGTCCCTCGGTTCCTTCCAATTTCGCAGACGAGAATCCGAACCCGAGAGCAACGTCCTCAAGTTTCGCACCCTTCGAAGTGACAAGCTTGACGGCTTCTTGGTTCGCCTCTTGAAGAGCTTTGTTTGCTGGATGCCAAGGGGGAGCAGCGGCGGAACGGAGGAGACCCATCGAGAGAGGAGAAGCTGAAATGACTTGTTTGACACCAGCCTTGGTGAAAAGAGGAAGGTAAGTTGAGAGAGTGGTGTTTTGGAGCTAGAAGCAGATGGAACGAGTCAGATTGTGCGTAGTTTTGATGAGGGAAGGGAAGAGTGACTCACAGTGTGGTGGCAGTAAGATTGCATGATGTCGAGAGGTTCGGCGTGAGCTTGACAAAGACGAGCAAGACGGAGCATCGTAGGAAGAGGGTAACCTATCGAAGGTGTTCCGCACAAGTCAAATTGTGATTCGCGAAGGGAGGAAAGCGACGGAAGAGCGTACCAGAGAACCCGACAGCACGAATCTTTCCTTCCTTCTTCAGCTCGAACAAAGCCTTCATAGCAGCGAGAACTTTCTCATCACCAGGTCCACGAATAGTCGCGGCATCCTCGTCCCTCAAGCCCCATCTCGCAAGATCCTCCTCTCGGATCTTTCCGTCTTCTCCGACTTTCCATCCCTCTTCTCCTGCATCCTCGAGTTGCTCGGAAACGAATTCGACGTCGTGTGCGTAGACACCATCGAGGTAATCGGTTCCCATCAACTCCATTGAGCGCTTGACCGAAGCTCGTACTCGTTCAGGAGAGTAATCGAAATCGGCCTTGGTGCGTCCGTAACGTCCAATTTTGGTGATCTACAAAGTCGAGAGCGATGTAAGGATAAGTCTGAATTAAGAAAGGGAGGAAAGGCTCACAATTTGGTAAGATTCACGAGGGAATTCGTCGGCGAGTTTGGGCAAGACCTTTCCTAAAACGTGCTCTGAAGTGGTGTAGTAAGGACTAGTGTCGAGGGTGTTGATACCGTAGCGCTAAGATCATACAAGCTCGATTTGAGTGATCTTGAACGGAAGTTGAGTGATGACGAGAAGATTTTGACGACTCACGAAGCAGAGACGGATCGCTTGCTCGGGTACATCACTTTCGAGAGTCGAAGAGGTGTTGTAGTCGTAGCCGTAAACACCTAAATCCTCAGAAATCAGATCAGTTGGTTAAACCAGATCGTCGATTCCGATTTCAAAAAGTTCGACTCACCGGCACCTAAGAGGACGGGACCAAGCTTGAGAGGACCATCATTCGCCTGTGATCAGAATGAGCGGTCAGCCGGGATCTTCTGAGCAGACCAAGAGGTAAACGCACGAGAGGGGTGAGAGTGGGGTATCGAGGTTGGAGATCGACGGAAGACATTGATACTATGAAAGGAATGTGGTAGAATAGACCGGGAGACTGTGGGTACTTAAAAGAAGTAACGAAAAGGCGATTCGAGATGGAGGGAGGGAAAAGAAAGAATTGGAAAATTGGAGAAAGAAGAAATCTTCGATGCCGCTGTTCTTCGCAACCTTCCTTCTTCCTCTTCCTCTTCCTCTTCCCCTCGCTCTCATTTCGAGTCCGCCGTCCCTTGCTGTCCTAGGTCGATCTCCGAAGGATGATCCCTTACCGATTCAATATAAACGACAACATGATCGTGAAAAGCCTCGAATCTACAACCGACTCCGAAATTGTACTTCGACCTCTTCTTCGCAAACTCGAGACTGTCCTGCTTCCTTTTTGGTATGCCATGAAGTGTTTACGGCGAATGAATAGCTTTTGTGCATCGACAGAACCTGTGTCCCGCCCATACTTGCAGCTCTTTACGCCGTCGTTTTTCGCAGGATAGTGCAAAAAGCTTTCGCAACTCTCGAAAGTTGACATGTTGCCCTCTTTCTCTCCTTCGGCGATTCGTTCGACGATAAGTCGATTGCAAACGTCGCGAATTCCAGCCATGTCAAAGGAGAAGTGGGTAGTGTCGAGGGGTGAAAAAAGCCTTCTGCATTAACACTTTCCGCAACGAGGTATGGTCGGCGGTCGAGATCCAGTTCCGACAGTTCCGAGCTGTGTTGAACTAGACCCCTTCAAGTTCTCCGAACAATAGCACCTTGATCTAAAGGGCTCGTGATGCAAGCAATCGTCGCGACATTGAGGGATTCTCTTTTTGCGAAGAAGTGTGCTTTTGCCTTGCTTTTCGACCCCATCTATTCTTCTTAGAGCCATTTCCTGCTTTATCTCACAGCTCTCTATAGTAACCGGAAACCGACAATTCTCTCTCTCTTTGAACCCAACTTCCCTCCTCTCCCTTTTCCCCTTCCCTCCTGTCAAACAATCTCGAATGTCAGCCTCCGACAAACCTCAACGTCCCGGGAAACTAGGAGGAGTACTCAATGCTCTCAAACGAGTATCGTTCACACGGAGAGCGTCCTCGGAATCCTTCAAGGAGAAAGAACAAAGTTCAGCTGCAGCAGCTCCTCCTTCAACAAATCGAAATACCCTCAGTCGTACAAGATCTGCTTCCTCCCTAGCGCCTTCAAACGCTCCTTCATCTAGTCAAGAAGTCGCCTCTATCCGACCAACTCTCCTTCGCCTCAATTCTGCTTCACCAGCCTCAGAACTCCCAAAGACGTCAGTCAGTCTCACCCTTTCCCATGCGACGCACCTCACTGATACTCTTCATTGTACTGTTCGAATAGCTGGGCTGAATGGACGCAAGCGTATCGACAGGTGAGCCGAAAAATTCCTACTGATCTTGTTGAAAACGGCTCGAGGAGCCTTGAGAAACTTGGGCGAACTTTCTTGACTTTGCTCTTGTACTGACTCCTTCTTTCCCAACTCGCTTGCAGGGACTGATTGGTGAGCTATCGAATACTGAGGCCCGAAGAACAGGACTTCGCTGATCTATAACCGTTTGTTTTTTTGTAGACTTCAACGATCCACCTGAACCTCCTTCCGACTTACATTCGACAGAGCACGCTACACCAGGAGGAGTCTTTCCCGCTCCTCTTCCAGAAGGTGAAACTGCTCGACAACGGGCAGTCGACTCGATCGCTCTCCTGCATAAGAAGAAAGCGCCAACCCAAAACCTCGAAACGACCACTTCAACACTACCAGACGGAACCGGACCAGCTTTGGATTCGGAGGAGAAGACTGAACTACAAGCGGAGGAGAATGAGCGATTCGATCCGACTGAACTACCAACGTATTCGGTTCTCGAAGAACTCGCGAAACAAGCGCAGGATAGATTCGGCGTCGAGACGGCGAGTGTTTCCTTGATGGATCGGGATCAACAACTCTTCCTCGCAAAGAGAGGGTTCTTACCACCGAGAGAGGTCACCATCGTGGACCGTCAAGGTACGTTCCTCTTCCCTCTCCTTCTCTCGTCTGAGAATTCCGTGCTGAACGTGATTGCTCTTCGTAGAAACCTGCTGCTCTCACACGATTCTCAAAGCCTGTTCAACTGGGGAGAAGGACCCTTTCGTCGTGCTGGATTTTGCGAAGGATTGGCGATTCCAGACCGTAAGTTCCGCACATCGAGCTACCTTTCCGCAGACCTCTCGCTCATCACATTGCGTCGGAACAGAACTCTTTTGGCGACCACAGTGAAGGTTTCTACGCTGCCGCTCCTGTCCTACTACCTTCAGCACTTGGGGAAGAAGGAAATCAAGCTGCCGGAGTATTCTGTATCCTTGGGCGCGATCCTCGATCCACCTTTAGCGACGAGGATCGCATGGATCTCGAGGAGATGGCGGATCAAGCTTCGAAAGAGATTCAAAAGTGGGCGGATCAGAACAGAAAGGACAAGAAGGCGGAGTTGGCAAAGAAACGGAAAGATTACAAGAAGGAACTCGCTCGAAGTGCTTCACAACGGAACAACCTTGATACGGTCGACGAAATGCCGACTCCTCCTGCTACACCGGATCTTAACGGACTCGAAATGGAGGAGGAGGAACCGATTCGAGATGGCGACATCAACTATTCTCGTCGACCGTCACTCGCTGAATCTGCCAATTCCGAGAAATCCCTCGATCTCAAGACTACGTCGACCACTCCAGCCTTCCCGAAACGACGTGGTCGTCAAGGAGTACGAGCACAACCTGCAGTACGCCTCGGAGAAGACTTGCAAGCAGTGATCGACCTCTCGACTCAACTCGTCGCGGAATCAATCGAGATGGACTTCGCTTACGTTATCGCAATCGACATGGCCGCCGCTGCTGAACCTTACGATCCCGAACGCGAATCTCCTCTCCGTTTTGTCGCTGTTCATGGAATGCCTATTCCCGCTCCTCAATTCTCCGTCGACCTTCACCTCGAAACCCTCACTTCTCCTCAGAACGCCCTCCTCTACGTCAACAACGACTACACAGGCATCTCTGGAGAGTTCAGCACTGGTTTGCTCGTCAAGATCGGCGTCAAGGGGAACACTGGTTACATTTTGGGAACTTTCACGGAGGATCAACGACGAGTACTTAATCAAGAAGATCTCCTCTTCTTGAGATCGTTCTCTAGAGATATTGGTAGACAGCTAGTCCCCACCCCTTCCTCTAATTAGACACTCCTAATTCTCGTTCACTTGCTCGTCGTCTTACTTTTCGTATCACTTTATTTTGTCAACTTGTTGTATTGGATAACTACGCTGGACATGGTCGTATCTGCAGTCTGCACTCGTTGTCGCTGTTTCATTCTGGAGAGAAAGCGAATGAAAGCTTGACCCAAGTCCGAAGTTGCGAAATTCCGAAGATTTCGATCTTCCTTTCCCCTCATCAACCAACTTTACCTCGACAACGCTGGATTCCCTATAGTTCATGTCGGACTCAATAGTCGCCCACGACTCTGTACTGCTCGAAACCATCCTGTTCTCAGTGATCCGATTAGGTTACTTCCTCGCCTGCCGTCAATACGTCAACATCTCACTCTTCTCCAACTTGAGGAGTGTCATTCGTGAAGATGGAGGATCCAATGACCTGGACTCGCCGGATGGAGAATTAGTCGAGTTGGAAGATGCAGAGAATGGTTACTTTGGTTCGAGAAATGGAGCTCCGAACGGGACAGGAATCGATAGCAAGCAGAGGGAAGCGGGTCAGACTACAGCTCTATCACCTGCTGCTGCTACTAGGAGACCGTCTGCGGTTGGAAAGGGTGAGGGAGCTGCAGGGAGGAAGGTAGAAGGCAGTACAACAAGAGCGCAACTCTACACCAAGCTGTCGACTGGGTTGTTCTGCTTGTCCTTCTCGGAGAGCTGTATGCTCTTCACTTTACTGCTGTTTGGCGAAGCGATCAGCGAGCGGTACGTTTCGCTTTTTCTCCCTTCATTCTTCGCTTTGAACATGGCTGACCTTCAATCCCTCTATCAGTGCAAGAGCGTTCAATTGGTCGCTCAGTCTACTCGCTCTACTCTCTCTCATCGTCTTCATCATTCCACTCGGGCTCTGCCTCCTCCTCACTTATCGAACAAGGACGACTTTCGCACGAACTCTCCTCCTCACCCTCATTCCTTTCTCTATCTATCTCTTCTCGTTCTATCGATTCGGTCATATGGTCGCATCAAAAGCTGTTGTCGAGGGATCTCACTCAATAGGTGCGTGTTCGTCTGTCAAGAGTTCAAATGGCTTGCCAAACTGACTGATCTTGCGATTGACCCGTTCAGATTTCGTCAATACACTTCTGTCTCGTATCTGTGTTCCTGGAGTCGTCCTCATCGCATCTCTATCTGGAGGAGGAGCTGTCAATACGGCTTGGGAAGCTTATGAATGGCGTTCAATATCGTCGGCGTGAGTCTGTTCTTCGCTCTTCCATTATTCCGGGCTTCCGAACTGATGGGACCAGGAACCCACTCTCAGAGAACCTGTAACGGATGCTCAAATCATGCAAGCTGAACGAGCTCTCTACTCTGCTCGTCTCGACCTGCAACAACGAAATCGATCTCTGAACCTAGCCCGAGGTTCAGCTCAGCGCGAAGCCGATTCCGCCGCATCTCAATCTCTCCTCTCTCGGCTCACCTCATCGAGTCCAGCTGCTGCACATCTCAAGAGTCTTGAAGTCGAAGTATCGGCGATGGAAGCTGTCGAGAGGCAGATGGTGAAAGATGTCGCGACTCTCAAGAGGAGGAAAATGATGAGAGAGTTGGGGAGGAGTTGGAAAGGAAGACTGTGGCTACTCGTTGGGTGGCTGTTCAGTTTGTATTGCGTTTGGAGGGTTTTCGTCGTGAGCACTTTCTCCCTCTTGCCCACCTGCGGTCATCGGCTCAATCGTTCGCTGCTTTATTCGACAGTCCGGTATCAACCTCATCTTTGGCTACTCTCGACGAAGTCATCAGTCTGCGAAAGCGACGGATGATTCTACATCGCAAGGAACCGATCTTCTCACGTCGCTCCTCACTCGTTTCGCTGTAATGGCCAACGTCGATATCGATATCGCTACTTGGTCAAGGCTTATTGGACTCGCATTGATCGGTGGAATCATCCTCGCCAATATGCGAAATGTTCTCGGCAGCGTTTCCAGAGTGAGCTCTTTTTCGCCGTCAATGGATTAATCGCGGTCTTGTTGATTCGATTGCTTTCCTTTCGCAGATCTTCAAAGCCACGTCGACTGGAGTCAGCGCTTCCTTCATGCTTCTCTTCTTGGCTCAGCTCATGGTTCGTTCGATGGTCTTGTCTGATTTCGCATCCCTTGACAAACTGACGAGTTTTGTTGCTCAAAACAGGCCAT
>Ga0308161_1003881_pt1 | contig 14110 bp, 13 predicted proteins | sample PhyFR2_FD_201034 | JGI IMG/M metagenome (GOLD analysis project Ga0308161, IMG submission 201034) | Phyllosphere microbial communities from UC Gill Tract Community Farm, Albany, California, United States - DLSLF.R2 | ecosystem: Host-associated > Plants > Phyllosphere > Unclassified | place: USA...
CGACCCTGGTCAAGGCCGACCTGTCGGCCGTGGTACGGCGTTCCAGCGGTATGCACATGGACCTGATCCATACCTTCGTCGAACCGCTGGAACAGGAACTGGGCATCAAGTCCAGCCACACAATCGGTCGCAGCCATAACATTGCGGATTCGGACGAATACAAGAACCGGATCGAGGCGATCAACTTCTCGCTGGCGCATGACGATGGCCAGTCTGACAAGAACCTGGCGATGGCCGACGTAATCCTCGTTGGCGTGTCGCGCTCCGGGAAGACCCCGACCAGCCTGTACCTGGCGATGCAGTACGGCATCAAGGCAGCCAACTACCCGCTGATTCCGGAAGATTTCGAGCGCGGCAGGCTGCCTGGCAACCTGGTGCAGTTCAAGTCCAAGATCTTTGGCCTGTCGATTGCCCCGGAACGGCTGGCCGAGGTCCGCAACGAGCGCCGGCCAGGCAGCAAGTACGCGGCGCTGGAAAACTGCCGGTACGAGATCAACGAAGCGGAAAATATGATGCGCCGCGAAGGGATACGCTGGATGTCTTCCACTGTCAAATCCATCGAGGAAATCGCCACCATGATCCTGCAGGAGATTCGCCTCGACAAGCGTTCCTATTGACAGCACGATCCGCGTCCCGTTTGCAGCAGATACGCGGCTGCGCAAGGCCTCCGGCGCTGGTCTTTGCTAGCATGGAATCGACGTCTGGAGGACATATGGACATTGTGCTTCTGGAACTGGTGCTGTGGGCCGGGCTGATCTGTTTTCTCTGGGTAATGAAAGACTCACTGGGCAAGATCGAGTCCGAACTGGAAAGGACAGCGGCGCAAAAAGCGGCCGGGCGCGGCGCGCGCAGCGAGGACACGGTCCATATCGACCGCCTGTACGATCCGATTGGCCGGCTCGGCGATACCACGATTTATCGGTTCGCTATTATCGATGGCCAGAATTACGAATTCGACTACGTGGCTGCTGACAAGGACATTCGCCTTGCAGCCAACCAGCGCTGCCTGCCTCCCGGGCTGGTGTACACCCTTAGTAAGGATACCAACGCCGCAATTGCCGGCTGACGCAACACTTCCTATGGAACCCTCAGGGTCTGCTCTCACACGAACGTTCCTTTTTTTGATCGTCGTGATCAGGGATCCATGGACCATTTTTTCCGGCGCCGCAGGCGCATCCTGCAAGCTATTCCGTCGTTACTCGTAGCCTCTGTCTGCCCTGCCTGCACTTCCCACGCACCAGACCAGCTACATTCCGCACTTCTTGCGTTAGACCAGTTCGCATCGGAGACCCTGAATAAGTCAGGCATACCAGGCATGGCGATTGCGGTTGTGCACAATGACCGCGTCGTCCATCTCAAAGGCTACGGCGTGCGCGAGGCGGGCCGTCGCTCTGCAGTCGACACCGACACTATTTTTCAACTGGCATCGGTTTCCAAGCCCATGGCTGCGACAGTGCTGGCTGGCCTGGTCGGGGATGGCGTGATTGGCTGGGATGACTTGATTACCAAGCATGTGCCGGGCTTCGCACTGGCCGATGCAGCAGCGACCCGGCAAGTCACCTTGCGTGACATGTTCTGTCACCGCTCCGGCCTGTCCGAGCACGCCGGGGATCTGCTGGAAGACATCGGTTACGATCGCGACGCCATTCTTTACCGACTCAGGTATTTGCCGCTCGACAAGCCACTGCGCGCCGGGTTTGCCTACACCAATTTCGGGATAACCCAGGCGGCGGTGGCAGCAGCACGGGCAGCCGGGCAATCCTGGGAGGACTTGGCCGCACAACGTCTGTTCCGGCCGGCCGGGATGACTTCAACCAGCTTCCGCTACCAGGACTTCGTCGCCTCAGGCAATCGAGCCAGGCTGCATGTGGCCGACGACGGCACAACCTACGTTGCGAAGTACGAACGTAATGCCGATGCACAGTCGCCTGCCGGAGGCGCAAGCGCCAGCATCGCTGACATGGCACGCTGGTTGCGGATCATTCTCAACGATGGCCAGCTCGACGGCGTTCGCCACGTCGCCGCCACCGAGCTGGCGCAAACGCGTCAGCCGCAGATCGAAACGCTTCCAGCGGCCCTGTCACCGGTAGGCAAGAACTCGTATTACGGTCTTGGCTGGACTGTCGATATTGACGCCAACGGACGCGTGTTTAATGGCCACTCCGGTGGTTTCATGCTTGGCGCAGCCACCAACGTGACAATATGCGTCGAGCAGCGCCTAGGCATTGTCGTGCTCACCAACGCCTGGCCGGTGGGGGTGGCAGAGGGCATTGCGAAAACCTTCATGGAGTGGGCGCTCGACGGCACGCTCAGCCGGGACTGGATGACACTGTACAGGGAAGGATTCACCGCCAAGCTCCAGGCCGGATTGCGCGGCCCGGGCGATTATGTCCAGCCATTGCCTGAAGCGGAACCTGCCAAGGATCTGCAAGCTTATGCCGGCGACTATCGCAACGACTACTATGGCAATGCCTCTGTCGTGCAGAACGGGAATGCGCTGACGCTGACGATCGGCCCCGACAAGGCAGCGTATTCGCTGCGCCATTGGAACGCAGATGACTTTCTGTACGAGCCGTACGGCGAGGATGCGGTCAGGATCGCGAAAGTCAGTTTCGGCGTGGCAAATTCAGGCAAGGCGGAGCGCCTGCGGGTCGAGTATCTCGACCAGAACCGGGAAGGCGACTTCCTTCGCGTCCCATTGCCGCAGTCATAGGCACCTGCCACGAGAATACCGGTGCGGCGGCGTGCGTCATGTCGCGGTTTTCTGCCTGACCTGCTCGAACAGACAGATCGCAGCGCTGGCGGCGACATTCAGCGACTCCATCTCGCCCAGATGCGGGATGCTCACCTGCCGGCTGGCCAGGGCGATCAGCGGTTCCGACACGCCCTGCCCTTCATGGCCGAACAGCCATGCCACGCTCTGCCGAAGGTCGACGTCGTAAATCCTTGCATCGGCATGGGAACTGGTCGCCAGCACCGGGATGGCGCTGGAACCGATCAGCGCAGCCAGATCGACCTGCTCATGGATTTCCAGCCCAAAATGCGCACCCATGCCGGCCCGCAGGACTTTCGGCGACCAGGCGAAGGCAGTGCCGGCGCTGCAGTACACGGCCTTGATGCCGGCCGCGGCAGCGCTGCGCAGGATGGAGCCCAGGTTGCCGGGATCCTGCAGGTTGTCCAGCAATACCGCATCGCCGGTGAGCGCATTCGCCGGCGATGCCTGCGGCGTATCGATCACGAACAGCAGGTCGATGCCGTTTTCCACCTGGCTCAGCGCGTGGTAGAGCGCGTCCGGCAGAACCACGCACTGTGCGTCGCCGCAGCGCGCCAGCAGCGCCGCGACTTCCGGGTTCGACTGGGCGCTTTCCCCAACCACGCACAAGGCCGGCAGGCCACGCTGCGCCAGGAAGGCGCCGCACAGGTGCACGCCGTCGAGCAGCGTGCGACGGGCGCGGCGGCGCGCCTGTGAACTGGTCGCCAGTTGCTTCAACTCCTTGTACAGCGGGTTGTCGCGCGAACTGATGAACTTGATGCTCATGGCTGCGGGTCCAGCATCGCCCGCACCGGGGCATAGGAACGCCGGTGCGCGGGCGACACGCCGTGCAGTTGCAGCCGTTCCAGGTGCAGCGCGGTCGGATACCCCTTGTGCTGGTCGAAGCCATATTGGGGATAGGTCTGGTGCAAGGCCACCAGCGCGGCATCGCGTCCGGTCTTGGCCAGGATGGAGGCGGCGGAAATCGCCTCCACCAGGTCGTCGCCGCCGACGATGGCTTCACAGCGCACTGCCGCCGGCGGACAGCGATTGCCGTCGATCAGCGCCAGCGTCGGCTGCCGATGCAGCCCTTCGATTGCGCGCCGCATCGCCAGCATGGTGGCGTGCAGGATGTTAAGCGTGTCGATCTCGTCTTCACAGCATTGGGCGACCGACCAGGCCAGCGCGTCGCGCCGGATCAGCACCGCCAGTTCCTCGCGGCGCGCGGCGGTCAGTTTCTTCGAATCGCGCAGGCCGGGAATCGGGCGCGCCGGATCGAGAATCACGGCTGCGGCAAACACCGGGCCGGCTAGAGGCCCACGGCCCGCCTCGTCGACGCCGCAGACGATTTCATTGGCATGATCAAACAGCGGCAAGGTGCGCTCGCGGGGTGTCTTTTTCAAGGGCGTCCTCGATGGTTGGCTATCATTTCAAGCACCGCATCCGCGCTCAGGCGGGCGGTGTCGCGCAGCAGCGTGTGGTGCATGTCGGTAAAGCGCTGCACCAGCGCCTGCCGCGCATTGCCGTCAGTGAGCTGCTTCCACAGGGCATCGGCGATTGCTTCCGGCGTAGCCGCATGCTGCAGCAATTCCGGCACCAGGAATTCGCGCGCCAGGATGTTGGGCAAGCCAATCCAGGGTTGGTAGCCCATGTGCCGCATCACCTGCCAGGAAGCGGCCATCATTTTATAGGCAATCACCATCGGCTTCTTGTAGAGCGCCACTTCCAGCGTCGCCGTGCCCGAGGCCACCAGGACCGCGTCGGCGGCCGCCAGCGCCGCATGCGACTGGCCATCCAGTACCTGCAGCGGCAGGTCCCCCAGCCCCGCGCCGGCCAGCAGGCTTTCGAAGTACTCCCGCTGCGCCTGGCCTGCCATCGGCGCGATGAAGCGGATCGACCGGTCGCGTGCGGCCAGCAGTTTTGCTGCCGACAGGAAGGCAGCGCTGTTGTACTTGAGCTCGGACATGCGGCTGCCGGGCAGGATCGCCACTACCGGCGCGCTGCCCTGCAGGCCCAGCGCAGCGCGCGCCGCGCCGGTGTCGGGCTGCATGGGGATCACTTCCGCCAGCGGATGCCCGACGTAGGTGGCCGGGATGCCGGCCTCGCGATAGATTTCTTCCTCGAACGGGAAGATCACCAGCATGTGCGACACGGCGCGCGCAATCTTCTTGATGCGGCCGCCGCGCCAGGCCCAGATCGATGGACCGATGAAATGCATGGTGGGTATGCCTGCCTGTTTCAGCTCGGCTTCCAGCCCGAGGTTGAAATCCGGCGCATCCACGCCGATGAAGGCAGCCGGCCGCTCGCGCAGCAGCTGGTCGCGCAGCGCAAGCTGGATGCCCTTGATCTCACGGTAGTGCGCAAGCACTTCGAACAAGCCGCGCACCGACAGCTTTTCCATCGGCCAGTCGCTGATGAAGCCATGCTCGGCCATGCGCTCGCCGCCGATGCCGTGCAGGCGGGCATGCGGCAGTTGCGGACGCAGGCCGGACAGCAAGCGCGCCGCCAGCAAGTCGCCCGACGTTTCGCCGGCTACCAGCGCGATCGACAGTTCAGCGGACGATGCCACGGGAAGCGTTGTCGAGGAAGGCGCGCAAGTTGCGCAGCCGTCCTGCGGGATTGCCGTCCAGCCCGGATTCCTCCTGGGCCAACGCAGCGCGTGCCTCGTCGAGCGTGAGGCCGGACTTGTAGATCAGCTTGTAGGCGCGGCGCAGCGCGGCGATTTCATCGGCGCCGAAGCCGCGTCGCTTCAAGCCTTCGATATTCAGGCCGCGCGGCGCGATCGGCGTGCCGGCGGCCAGGATAAACGGCGGCACATCCTGCGACAGGCTGGCATTCATGCCGACGAAGGCATGGTCGCCGATCTTGCAGAACTGATGCACCGCGGCGAAACCGCTCATGATGACCCAGTCGCCGACGTGAACGTGTCCGGCCAGCGTGGCATTGTTGGAAAAGATGGTGTTGCTGCCGACCTGGCAGTCGTGTGCAATATGCACATAGGCCAGTATCCAGTTGTCATTGCCAAGGCGCGTAACGCCGGCGTCCTGGACGGTGCCAAGGTTGAGGCTGCAGTATTCGCGGATCGTGTTGCGGTCGCCGATCTCCAGGCGCGTCGGCTCTCCGCGGTATTTCTTGTCCTGCGGCGCGCCGCCCAGCGAGCAGAACTGATAGATCACGTTGTCGCGCCCTATTGTGGTATCGCCCTCGACGACCACATGCGACGCAATGCGGGTGCCAGCGCCAATGCGCACCCGCGGGCCGATCACGCTGTAAGGGCCAACCTCGACCGAGGGGTCGAGTTCAGCCTTCGCATCGATGATGGCGGTGGGATGAATCAGGGCCATTACTGTCCCGCTGGCTGGCTGGCGTCGGTGCTGCTGCGCATCGTGCACATCAGTTCCGCTTCCAGCGCAACCTCGCCGTCCACTAGGCCGCGCGCGTTGTACTTGTAGATGCCGCGCGAGGAACGGGTGATTTCGACTTCCATGCGCAACTGGTCGCCAGGGCCGACCGGACGCTTGAAGCGCGCCGCGTCGATGCCCACGAAATACACCACCGAGCTGCTGTCGGGCTTCTTGCCCATCGTGAGGAAAGACAGCAGCGCAGCCGTCTGGGCCAGCGCCTCAATCATCAGCACGCCGGGCATGACTGGCTTGTGCGGGAAATGCCCGTTGAAGAATTCCTCGTTGATGGTGACGTTCTTGATTGCGGTAATCGACTTGCCAACTTCGTAATCCAGAACCCGGTCGACCAGCAGCAAGGGGTAACGGTGTGGCAGATATTCCTTGATCTGGTTGATATCCAGCGTGTTCATAGTGGTTTCTTTCATTGCTCGTTCTTGTTTTGACTGGTCAGCATCGCTACCGTTTTTTCCAGCTCCCGCATCCTGCTGCGCATGCCGGAGAGATTGCGCACGATGGCGGCCGACCTCTCCCATTCCGCATTGGTCGCGAGAGGATAAAACCCGGTGTACTGGCCTGCTTCGGCGATGGAGCGGCTGACCAGGCTTCCTGAAGAGATATGGACATTGTCGGCGATCGTCAGATGGCCCAGTATCATGGCCGCGCCGCCAAAGGTGCAGTACTTTCCTATCGTCGCGCTGCCGGCCACGCCAACGCAGCCGGCCATCGCGGTGTGGGCGCCGATATGGCAGTTGTGCCCGATCTGTATCTGGTTGTCCAGCTTGACGCCATCCTCGATCACGGTATCGGCCAGCGCGCCGCGGTCGACGGTGGTATTGGCGCCGATCTCGACATCATTGCCGATCACGACCCTGCCGGTCTGCGGGATCTTGATCCAGGCGCCGCCCTCATTGGCGAACCCGAAGCCGTCCGCGCCGATCACGGCGCCGGCATGCAGAATGCCGCGCTCGCCGATGATGCATCCGGCTAGAAAACACACACGGGGGTGGAAATGGGTGTCGGCGCCGACCACGGCGTCGCGGCCGATCACGCAGCCGCTGTCGATGGTGCAGCCCTCGCCGATCACGGCCCCCGCCTCGACGGTGACATGCGGACCGATGCAGGCGCTTGCCGCCACCTTCGCACTTGGGTCGATTGCCGCGCTGGGATGAATGCCGGGCTGAACCGGCGGCGCCGCCAGCGCTGCAAACAGCTGGGCTGCGCGCGCGAAGTAGGCATAGGGCCGCTCGGTCAGGATGCGGGCGCCGGCATACTGGCTGCCGATGCGTTCGCTATCGGCTTCCGTCAGTATCAGCGCGGCGGCGGCGCTGGCCGCGGCCTGGGTCCGCAACTTGGGATTGGACAGAAAGCTGACATGGGAAGCGCCGGCCGCGTCGAGCGGCGCAATGCCGGAGACCAGCGTGTCCGGATCGCCCTGCAGCTGTCCGCCTACCTGTTCAACCAGTTGCCGCAGGGGTATCGCCATCGTATCGCACCGCTTACTTGTTCAGCGCCTTGAGCACTTTGTCGGTGATGTCGATGCGTGGGCTGATATAGACGGCTTCCTGGAACACGATGTCGTATTTTTCCGCCTCGGCGATCTGCTTGATCACGCGATTGGTGCGTTCCAGCACCGTTGCCAGTTCTTCATTGCGGCGCTGGTTCAAGTCTTCGCGGAACTCGCGCTGACGACGCTGGAAGTCCTTGTCCAGATCGCTCAATTCCCGCTGGCGCCGGACGCGGTCAGATTCCGACAGAACCGGCGCATCCTTGTCGAGCTTGTCGGCCATGGACTTCAGGCGCGCGCCCATGTCCTGCAGGTCCTTGTCGCGCTTGGAGAACTCCTGCTCGATCTTGGCGTTGGCCGATTTTGCCGGCGCTGCCTCGCGGAAAATACGCTCGGTGCTGACGAAACCGACTTTCACTTCCTGTGCCTGGACTGCGCCCATGCATACGACGGAAGCGGCAAACACGGCCGCACAGCGTGCGACCAGAGACTGTTGGATGGAAAACTTCAAGGATCTTCTCCGCAATTCAAAAAATCTGTTATCGCCGCAACATATCAGAAACCGGTTCCCAACTGGAACTGGAAGGGCTGCGTCAGGTCGGCGTCCTTGGCATTGAGCGCCTTGCCGAAGCTCAATTTCAACGGACCGATCGGCGAGACCCAGCTGATGCCCACACCTGCCGAATAGCGCAGATTGGACACGTTGACCTTCTCGTCGGCGGTAGTGTTGAAGACCTGGCCGGCGTCGAAGAAGGTGAACCAGCGCAGCGTGCGATCCGCGCCTGTGCCCGGGAACGGGAACTGCAGTTCGGCATTCATGATGAGACGCGCATTACCGCCGGTAATATTCGCCCGGTCGCTTCCCTTCACCGACAGCGACGAACTTTCGTAGCCGCGAACCGATCCTATGCCGCCGGCATAGAAATTCTTGAAGACCGGATAGGGACGACTGCTCAGTGCGTTGCCGTAATCGACTTCACCGTTCAGCGCCAGCGTCATGGTGCTGGAAAGCGGCTTGAAATACTGGTGCTGATAGACGGCGCGATAGTAACGCAGGTCGCCCAGCATGGAAAGCTCCAGGTTGGCCCTCTGGTAACGGCCAGTGGTCGGTATCAGGGCGCTGTCGCGGTTGTCGCGCTGCCATGCGACGGTCAGGGGAAACGACGTTGCCTTTGCAGTGTTGTCGCTGCCGAAGTCAGAGACAAACCTGCGGTACAGCAGCGGGCTGGTTTCATCCACGTCGACCTGCGTATGCTCGGCGCCGGCGCCGAAGAACACCGTGTCGACCTCGGAAAACGGCACGCCGAACCGGACGTTGCCGCCAATTGTCCTGATGCGGTAGTTGCTCGTCGTGACAATGGGCGGCCGCGTGGTGCGCACGAATGCTTCATAACTGCGGCTGACGCCGTCGTCGGTGAAATACGGGTTGGTCTGCGACACCGCGATGGTGCGATAGCGCCGGCTGGTGTTGACATCGAGGCCGATGGTATTGCCGCTACCGAATGCGTTGGCCTGCTGGATCGAGCCGGTCAGGGTCAGCTTCTCGCTGCTGGAGAAACCGGCGCCCAGCGAAATCGCGCCCGTCGGCTTCTCGACGATGTTCATGTTCAAGTCGACCTGGTCGGTCGTGCCCGGCACTTCCGGCGTATCCACGTTCACCTCGGTGAAATAACCCAGGCGATTGACGCGGTCGCGCGAGAGCTTGATCTTCGAGGCGTCGTACCACGAGCTTTCCAGTTGGCGCATCTCGCGGCGGATGACTTCATCGCGCGTGCGGGTATTGCCGCCGATATTGATGCGCCGGACATAGACGCGCTTACCGGGATCGACCAGGATGGTGAATGCAACCTGCTTCTTTTCCCGGTCGATCTGCGGGTTGGCATTGACGTTGGCAAAGGCGTAGCCGAAGTTGCCCAGGCGCTCGGAGATTTTCTTGGTGGTCTCGGTCAGCTTGGCGCCCGAGAACACGTCGCCGGACTTGAGCTGCACCAGCGACTTGAGCTCTTCCTCGCGGCCAAACATTTCACCTTCCAGCTTGACATCCGATACCGTGAACTTGTCGCCCTCGGTGATGTTGATGGTGACGTAGATGTCCTTGCGGTCAGGCGTGATCGACACCTGGGTCGATTCCACCTGCATTTCGAGATAGCCGCGGTTGAGATAGAAGGACTTGAGGGTCTCGATGTCGCCGGTCAGCTTCTGCTTGGAATACTGGTCGTTCTTGGTGTACCAGGTGAACCATCCGGGCGTGGTCAGCTTGATCACGTCCCGCAGTTCCTTGTCGGAGAAAGCCTTGTTGCCGACGATGTTGATCTCGCGGATGCGCGAGATGTCGCCTTCGTCGACGGCGAAGTTGATATTGACGCGGTTGCGCTCGATCGGCGTGACGGTGGTCGTGATCTGCACGCCGTACAGGCCGCGCGACAGGTATTGCCGTTTCAGTTCCTGCTCTGCACGGTCCAGCAATGCCTTGTCGTAGATGCGCGATTCGCCCAGTCCGATTTCCTTCAACGCCTTGGTCAGGGTGTCCTTGTCGAATTCCTTGGTGCCGGTAAATTCAACCGCGCCGATGGCCGGGCGCTCTTCCACGGTCACAACCAGAACGTCGCCTTCCGCTTCGACCCGTACGTCCTTGAAAAAACCGGTGGCGTACAGGGCCTTGATCGATGCCGCGCCCTTCTCGTCAGTGAAGGTATCGCCGACCTTCACGGGCAGATAGTTGAAGACGGTGCCGGCTTCAGTGCGCTGTATCCCTTCCACGCGGATGTCTCGTACCGTAAAGGGATCGACTGCCAGCGCGGAGCCGGAACAGAGTGCGATGATGGCGGAGACAATCAGACGACGAGGACGAAGAGACAGAAAAAAACGCTCTGAATGTAATTTCATTTGCTGTTGTTGTGTAATGGACTGGTGTGAGGCGAGCCCGAGATATGTCGGGCTTCTGCCTCAGGAGATCAGGCGGACGATGTCGTTAAAGACCGCCACCATCATCAGGGTCATCAGGATGCCGATGCCGGCACGTTGTGCCAGCTCACCGAAACGCTCGGACACGGGGCGCCCGGTCAAAACTTCCAGCGAATAATACAGCAAAAGGCCGCCATCAAGCACCGGTATCGGTAGCAAATTCATCACGCCCAGGCTGATGCTGATGAAGGCGATAAAGCTGATGTAACTGACCATGCCGATACGTGCGGTCTGCCCCGCGTAATCGGCGATGGTGATCGGCCCGGTGATGTTCTTCAGCGAGACTTCGCCGACGATCATGCGGCCCAGCATGCGGATGGTCATCACGCTGGTATCCCAGGTCTTCTGGGCGCCGCGCGCGATCGCCTGCAAGGGACCGGACCGGACATTGACCATTTCCGGCGCCATTGCCACTTCGGCCTGTATGCGGCCAATGCGCTTGCCGCCGCTTTCCACGACCTGCGGCACCACGCTGATTTCCATGGGCCTGCCGTCGCGCAGTATGGACAGCATCAGCGCCTGGCCAGCCGACTTCTGCACCGTCTCGACGAATACGCCGCCGTCGGCTACCGGCTGGCCATTGATCGCTTTCACCGTGTCGCCGCTACGCAGTCCGGCGCGGGCCGCGGGGCCATCGACGACGAGCTTGCCCAGCACCGCCGGCGGCCGCGCCAGGTCGAGGCCGAGCCGCGGCATAAAGTCGGTTTCGAGTTCAGATGCATCGAGCATGTTGGTTGGCAGCGTGACGCTGGCGGCAACGACACCGTTCGCGCCGGCAGGATCGGGCCGCTCGACCTCCAGCCGGGCCGGCGCCTTGTCCACCGCCGCGCGCAGCAGCGTCCAGCGCAGGTCGGACCAGATATGGATAGGTTCGCCATTGACCGATTTCACCAGTTCGCCGCCGCGCAGGCCTGCGTCGTAGGCGGCGCTCTGCTGCGGCACGGCCCGCAGGCGCGGCGCCGGCTCGGGAATGCCGTACATATAAAGCGCGCCAAACAGCAGGATGGCCAGAAGGAAGTTCGACAGCGGTCCGGCGGCAACGATGGCGATGCGCTTCCAGACCGACTGTACGGTGTATTCCCGCTTGCGGTCGGCTGCGCTGACCAGCGACATGTCCTGTTCGCGCGCATCCAGCATCTTCACGTAGCCGCCGAGCGGCAGCGCCGACAATGCCCATTCGGTCTGGTCGGGCCCGAACTTGCGGGACCAGACGATCTTGCCCATGCCGACCGAAAAACGCAGAACCTTGACCCCGCACCATTTGGCAACCCAGTAGTGGCCGAGCTCGTGCACCACCACCAGGATGCCCAGCACCACCACGAACGCCACCAGCGTCTGCAGCAGCGTGATCATTGCAGGCACTCCCGCGCCAGCGCGCGCGCCCTTCCGTCCTGTTCCAGCAGTGCGCCGATATCGGCCACAGGCTCGTGGGGAATGGTATTCATCACCCGGTCTATCAGCTGGTCTATCATGCGAAATCCAATCTGGCGGTTGAGAAAGGCTTCGACGGCGATCTCGTTGGCGGCATTGAGCAATGCCGGCGCGGAGCCTCCGGCCTGCAGCGCATCATACGCCAGTTTCAGACAGGGAAAGCGGCGCAGGTCCGGGCGCTCGAAACGCAGCTGGGCCATGGCGGTCAGGTCGAGCGGCGCGACGCCGGAGGCGATGCGCTCGGGATAGGCCAGCGCATGCGCAATCGGCGTACGCATGTCGGGATTGCCGAGTTGCGCCAGCACCGAACCGTCGATGTAGGAAACCATGGAATGGATCACGCTCTGCGGATGGATCAGCACTTCGATCTGGCCGGCCGAGGCGCCGAACAGCCAGGCGGCCTCGATGACTTCCAGCCCCTTGTTCATCATGGTGGCGGAATCGACGGAAATCTTGCGCCCCATGACCCAGTTCGGATGCGCCACCGCTTCCTCCGGCGTCACCGTGTCCAGCGTCTCGACCGCGCGGTTCAGAAAGGGGCCGCCGGAGGCGGTCAGCAGTATTCGGGAAATGCCGTGGCGCTCGGGCTGCCGCGAGAAGTCGCCGGGCAGGCACTGGAAGATCGCATTGTGTTCGCTGTCGATCGGCAGCAGGGTCGCGCCGCTTTCGGCCACAGCGCTCATGAACAGCTGGCCCGACATCACCAGCGCTTCCTTGTTGGCCAGCAGCACCTTCTTGCCGGCACGCGCGGCGGCGAGCGACGGCGCCAGGCCGGCGGCGCCGACGATGGCGGCCATCACCGTGTCGCAGCCGGATGCCGACGCCACCTGGCACAGCGCTTTCTCGCCCCACAGCACCCCGGTGGCGACGCCGGCCTGCTTCAGCAGCACCGACAGCGCGGACGCCGCCTCCGCGCTGCCGACCACCGCCACCTCGGGCTGGAAGCGGGCGCATTGCGCGGCCAGTTCGTCGACCTTGCTGTGCGCAGTCAGCGCGTAGATCCGGTAACGGTCGGGATGGCGTGCGATCACGTCGAGCGTGGAAACGCCGATCGATCCGGTCGCACCCAGAATGGTGATGTTTTGCATTAAAACGATTCCAGCCTTGTAGCCTTGTGGCGTTATAAACGGAAGGCGATCTCGATTGCCAGCGGCAGCACCGGAACCAGTGCATCGATGCGGTCCAGCACGCCGCCGTGGCCCGGCAGCAGGTTGCTGCTGTCCTTCATGCCGGCGCGGCGCTTGAGCATGGATTCGAACAGGTCGCCGACCACGCTGGCGGCAGCCACCAGCGTCATCACCGCCAGCATGCCGAACCAGCCCAGGCTGCGCTGCAGATGCACCGCGAAGGTATCCTGCAAGGCGCCTGAAAAGACGCTGGCCGATGCCAGCAGCAGCACTGCCAGCCAGCCGCCGATGGCGCCTTCCCACGACTTGCCGGGCGAGATCGTCGGCGCGAGCTTGCGCTTGCCGAACGCCTTGCCGGCGAAATAGGCGCCGATGTCGGCAACCCATACGATCGCCATGACAGACAGCAGGTAGATGGGAGAACGGTGGTAGAAGGCGGCAATCGCGGCAAAGCAGCCGAGGATGGCAATGCCGTACACCACGGACACCAGGCGGTTGGGCAGCGTGCCGAGCGGCGGCAGGCCCAAGCCCAGCGCCGGCGCAAGGCGTATCGCCCAGATCGCCACGCACAGCATGCAAAGCGGATACACCGCGCCATCGAGATAGCGCAGCAGCACGAGCAGCAGCGCCACCGACCACAAAGCCGGGGCCAGCAGGGGCATGGGCAATTGAAACAGGCGGGTGCGCTCCCAGATCGCGGCAGCGAAAAAGAGCGTCAGGACGACATTGAACAACAGCGTCGAACCCGACCACACCACGCCCAGCAGCACTGCCAGGAGCACGACCGCGGTAACGACTCTGGTCGCCAGCATCAGGAAGCTTTCTTCGGCGTGATGAGTTGGGCGCTGGTGCGCCCGAAACGACGCTCGCGCTGCTGGTAGGAGACGATGGCTTCGTCGAGCGCGGCGCCGCCAAAGTCGGGCCAGTA
>Ga0308161_1003882_pt1 | contig 14108 bp, 23 predicted proteins | sample PhyFR2_FD_201034 | JGI IMG/M metagenome (GOLD analysis project Ga0308161, IMG submission 201034) | Phyllosphere microbial communities from UC Gill Tract Community Farm, Albany, California, United States - DLSLF.R2 | ecosystem: Host-associated > Plants > Phyllosphere > Unclassified | place: USA...
AGCGAGGCGTAGCGCGGGCGGTGCGGGCGTCGTACCGTAGTCCGAAACGTTCAGGAGGCCGGGATGCAGAGCAACTATGATGAGGAGTACCTGCATCAGATCGGGTACTTCTACAAGATTGAGTCCGAGGAGATCGCTCAGATGGACGCCTTCCTGCTGCGCTACTTCTGGAAGGCGCAGCATGCACTTTGGGTGGTTAAACTCATTTCGGAGCAGGCGCAGAACAGGAAGGCGCCTGCGTACACATTACCTGAACGACTTGAGGCAATGTGTGGTCGCATAAAAGCTGCAACCAATGGTGATGATACCGAAGGCGGGAAGATGGCCCGCAAAGTCATGATGACCGGCATGGGAATAGGCGATGACATGGAGGGCTTCTTCACCGAAGTGGCGGTCATGACACAGCGGCGCAACCTATTCATGCACGGCGCCATCCGCTTCCTGCACACCAAAACAACAGTGACCCATCGAGACGCCCCGGAAGGGGGAGGGGTGTACACTCGCATCAACACCGAGGTCGGACGGCCATTTCAGGACCCAGTCCTAGTGGACAAAATGCGAGACGGCGGAGAGTATCAAGGCGTCGAGTTCGGCGATGGCCAAAAGGATGAATGGGTCCGGCAAGTTGAAAAGCTACTGGATGAGCTGATTGAGTTTGCGCAAGTTCGATTTCCTCTTCAGTACAGGCATATGGAAGCATCCTGAGCGATCGTCGTACAGTCGGCCGTGACGCTCCGCGCAGGGCGGGGCGAGAGTGGAGCAAGACATGCAGGTATCCATCGACCTCTCAGTCGCATTCGCCCGTTCACACCTGACTGCATCTGCGGTCAGGATCAAGGGTCAGAGCGCAGCTGCAGCCTCCGTATCTCGCTACGGAGACACCTACATGAGAGGCGTCCTGGCAAGCCTAGTGGCCGAGGTGTCCGCGTTCAATCACTGGTCCGCACTGTCCGAGCTGAACGACAACGAGGCCGCTGCCGCAAGCAAGGTCGTCACCCTAGCCTCAGCAATGAAGCCGGGAGACTCGATCGACAGTAAGGGCGAGAGCAAGATCATCAGCGATCTGCCGGTCGCCGTGGACGCCCTGGTGAAGCTGCTGGACGAGTAACCCAGCGACAACACAGGAACGCCCCGCTCCGGTCACTCAAGACTCAGGGCGGGGCGTTTTGAAGTGGAGCGCGCTCGCGTACGTCCATGAAACACGGGGCCGCAGCGGGGCAGCTAGGGCGTCAGCACTGCGCCCTCACGAACCGCACCCCGGTGCTGCAGCCGTGCTCGCTGAGGACCTCCAGCGCGCCCCGGAGGTCGCTCGACAGCGTGCCGTACTCCTCGTCCGAGTACACCGCGATCACGGTCACCCGCTGGGGCGCTCCGTTCAGCTGCAGGTCACGGACGTCCGCCAGGCCCTGCTCGAAGTCGGCGCCCCCGTACAGGGTGACACCCTCCACGTTCGCGATGCCCTGGGCGTACGGATACGGGAACAGCAGGATCACCTCGCGCCCCGCGCGGAGTTCGCCCAGTGCGGCGACCTCCCACACGAACGGGTTACGGTGGGAGGTGAGGTCCGCCTCGTACGCGTCCGGGGTGAGCGACACAGCCGCGACCTCGCGGGGCTGACTGGTGAGTCCCGCACCGGGGACGCAGTCCGGTCGGGGTGCGACGAACGGCTGGACGGCTCCATCGATCACCTGCAGCACCGTGCCACCCCGCCCGACGATGCGCTCCAGCCGGTCGGTGTCCTGCTGCACGCTCGCCGCGATGTGGGCGTCACTCCTCAGCGCTCCGCTGGGGATGCCCGCGAGCGCGACCCGGACGGCGTCCTCCACCGTGCCCGCGATGATCATCACCACCGGCTCATCGGTGCCGTCGTCCCACTGGCGGTAGGCGTAGTTGTAGCTGCGGGCGTGGTTGCTCCACACCTTGCCAGCGAACAGCGCGTTGACCTCGTCCGGCGTGCCAGCGTACCACCCGTACCGGGGCTCCCCGCCGCGGTGGATCGAGTAGGGGTCCCGCCCGGTGTACTCCACCACGCCGGTGTTGGTTGCCAGCTGCGGGACGACGCCGTGCGGGTCGATGACGTAGGTCCGACCGGGGATGATCGCCTCCGTGAGGGCGTCGAGCACAGCGGGCTGCGGAATGGCGGTCATCGGCGGCCCAGGAAGATGAGCGACCCGATGAACATGCCGATGAACGCGGGAACGACAAGCTTCAGCACTCCGCTCCAGACGTCCGCCTCGGGCTGCCCGGATGCATCGGAGATGTTGGCGATCATCTGCGGGAACCCGATCAGCCCGCAGCCGGTCAGGACACCGACCACCGTGAGGCACACGATGAGCAGCACCCCGTCACCGCGCGCCATCTTCTTGCGCTCCGGCTGGGTGTCAGACTGGTCGCTGGTCATCGGGGTCTCCTCGGTTCGGGGTAACTGACTACTACGAGTCTAGCGCCGACGCGGAAGCGTCCTCGCCGCACGACCGGCGCGGTGCGCCGCCACCGCCACGTAGGCCCACAGCGTCCCGATCAGCAGCCCGAGCACGTTGAGCACGGTCTGGTTCAGCGTGACGAAGCCGATGCTCCTGCCGGTGATGTCGCTGAGGAGGAAGCCCAGCATCGCCAGGACCAGGTTGAGGCCCACCGTGCCCAGTGCCGCGACTGCGAGCACGCGATGGAGCATGGTCAGCCCGGCGTGGAGTTCCTCCTCCGGCGTGGCGTTGGGGTTGTCGGTGATGCGCATGCTGAACTCCTCGGGTGCGGGGCTGACTGACTACTACGAGTCTAGCGCCGACGCGGAAGCGGCCCGCTCCGGGCACTGAGGGCTCCGTGCGGGGCGTGACTGAGCCGAGCGCGCTCGCGTACGCCCTCGAGGTACGGGCCCGCAGCGGGGCAGCTAGGGTCGCGCGTACACGGTCTGACCGGCGTCACGGACGGCGAGCCGAAGTGACGATGCGAGCGCCGACTCCTGTACGCGACCACCGGACCTGGGGTCATAGTACAGGGTCCGCGGCGGAAGGTGCTCCTGCGCGACCCAGCCAGCCCGGACGAACGGTGCCGCCTCGAAGCCGGAGCGGTCTACCGTAGCGGTGAGCGGGCCGAGGTCAACTGTCAGGGCTTGTAGTCCACCAGGCACGCTGCACGCCGTGCCGTACCGGAGCACTGCACTCCCGGTCAGTGCCAGCACAGCTACAGTGTCGCCTTCGGGCGAGGTCAGCGCCCGGTAGGTATCTGCTGGAACCGCTCCCGGCAGGGTGTGGGTTTCCAGCCAGGCGCTCGCCGTCTGAGCGTCCAGTGTAGTGAGGGCGCAATCGGTGGCACTGACGACGCGCTGCCCCGTAGTCACACCGAGGGACTCAGCCAGCAGACGCTTGACCAGGTCCATGTGAGTGCACCAGTCGTCCTCCCACACCGTAAGTAGTTGAATGCCGCGACTCTCGGCCGCCGCGGCCTTGTTGATGTGGTAGTCGTCAGACTTGTGTAGTTCGGAGTGCCAGTACACACCGTTGAACTCGACGGCAGCGTTCAGCTCAGGGACATAGATGTCCAGCTCCTGTTTGCCTGGCAGTTGGTCGCGCACCGACTGACGCACCTGCTGTCCGAGTGTCTCCAGGGCATCTCGAACCTCGTCCTCACCTCGCGAGCGATTATTGGGGTAGCAGCGTGGACAGCGTCCGCCACCAGCAGTGCACCTGAGACGAGGATTGGCTATCCACTCGTGGCCGCACCGAGAGCAGCACCAGTGCACGTCCTGAACTGAGCCGTAGCTGTACTCAGACGCTGGGCGAGGGTTTCTCGGCGACCACTCTGCTGCCAACTCCGGGTAGGTGGTTGGCAAATCGTTGACGCCCCGCTCGAACAGGCGGTAGTGGGACGCGCAGACGTGACAGTTCTGGCCCTCAATCGCCCGCTTGCTGATTCGGGCCTCCCAGCGATGCCCGAACTCGCACGTCCAGTGCGCACTCAGGTTAGAGCCTGGCATCAGGAGAGTGGGGTCCAGCGTGTTGGCCGATGACCACTCTTCCATGAGGTCTGGGTGCAGTGCTGCCAGGTTGTAGTCGGGCGTCAGCCTACGGCCGTCGCAGTGCGGGCAGCCCTTGCCCGCGGACCGGGACCTCGCACGGGCGACGACGGGTAGCCGGAACTCGTGACCCTCGGGGCAGCGCCAGTCGGCTTCGCGCTCATCCCAGCGGATGATCTCGTCTGCCGAGAACCCGCTGCTGGGCAGGAGTTGAGCGGCCAGTTCCGGGAAGGCTTCCGCAAGTGACAGGGTGCCCCTGCGGAAGCCCTCCAAGGACACTGGTTACGCGACCTCTTCGAGGTGGAGTTCGACCTCGCGGAGCGTGTCCCACTTGGCCTGGGAGTTGGTACCCATCAGGTCGCGGATGGTCTTGTCGGCCACCGAGATGTCCTCGATCGTGAGCTGAGCGAGGCCCCGCGTGTCGGGGTGAATGGCCGTCTCACGAAGCTGACCGACATTCATTTCCCCCAGGCCCTTGAACCTCTTGGGACTGCCATCGTACCGCGGGTGCTCTTCCAGCCAGCGTTCCTTGTCCTCCTCCGTGGCCAGGTACACCTTCTCGCCCTTCCAGCTGATCGAGTACAGCGGCGGGCGGCTCACGTAGAGGCGGCCGTCGAGGACCAGCTCCGGCATGAGGCGGAAGAACATCGTCATGAGCAGCAGCTCGATGTGCCGTCCGTCGTCGTCGGCGTCGGTGAGGATGATGATCTTGCCGTACCGGAGGGCGTCCAACTCGAAGTGGTCCTGGGACCCCGCGCCGAGGGCGGCGATCATGCCCTGGGTCTCCGCGTTGTTGGCGATGCGCTCGTCACCGTTCTTGGCACTGAGCGCGGCCTCGATGTTGAGGCCCTTACCCCGGATGGGGAGGACGGCCTGGAAGTCGACCTGACGGCCGTTCTTGGCCGGGCCCGCCGCGGAGTCGCCCTCCACGATGAACAGCTCGGCCTTGCTGCGGTCCTTGGTGCGGCAGTCGGCCAGCTTGGCGGGCAGCGGCTGGGAGCGGGCCTGGAAGCCCACCTTCTCGGCCTTGCTGCGCTCGGCCTCCTCGAGGGCCTTCATGCGGTGGCGGTGGCGCATCTCCTCGATGGCCTTGCCGATGATCGCCTTCGCCTCGGTGGGGTGGTCCTGGAGCCAGTCGTTGAACAGCGCGGTGAAGCCCTGCTTGACCATCTTGCCGACCTCGGGGTTGCTCAGCTCGTCCTTGGTCTGGCCGACGAACTGGGGCTCCTTCACCTTGGCGCTGATGATGAACCCGCACCCGGCGCGCCAGTCGGTCGCCTCGATGTTGGGGTCCTTCTCGCCCAGCAGGCTGATGTGGTCCTGGCGGGCGTACTTGTTCAGGATGGAGGTCATGACCCCCTCCACGCCCTTGACGTGGGTGCCGCCGTGGCCGGTCTCGATGCCGTTGGCGAACGACTGCACCCGGTACGAGGTGTCCGGGAACCAGCGGAGGGCGATGTCGAACTCGCCCTCGATGTTGTCGTCCCGCCACCCGAAGAAGATCGGCTCGGGGTGGGGCAGCTCCTCGCGCTTGCGCTCGTACGTCTTGAGCCGGTCCTCGGTGACCTCCTCCATGAAGTCCTTGAGGCCCTCGGGGTAGTGGTAGACGATCTCCTCGACGGAGTCCGACTTGCGGGCGTCCGTGACGACGAAGGTCAGGCCCGGGTTGAGGAAGGCGCCCTGGCGGACGCGGCGCTTGATGTACTCGAAGTCCCACCTGGTGGTTGAGAACACCCGCTCGTCCGGGAGGAACGACACAGTGGTGCCGGTCTCACCCTTGGGCACCTTGCCGGTCACCTTCAGCTTGGAGGTGACCGTGCCGGAGATGATCTCGCCGCCCTTCTCGACGGCGCCGAACTCGATGTGGTGGACCTTGCCGTCCAGGCGCACGTCCACGTGCATCCACCGGGAGAGGGCGTTGACGACCGAGGAGCCGACACCGTGGAGTCCACCGGAGAAGGAGTAGTTCTTGCCCTCGAACTTGCCACCAGCGTGGAGGACGGAGAGGACCATCTCCACCGTGGGCATGCCCTTGTAGAGACCCTGCTTCTGGGGCGCGACCGGGATGCCGCGACCGTTGTCCACGACGGTGATCGAGTTGTCGGGGTTGAGGATGACGTCGATGCGGTCGGCGTGGCCGTTCATCGCCTCGTCCACCGAGTTGTCCACGATCTCCCAGATCAGGTGGTGGAGACCGCCCGACCCGGTGTTGCCGATGTACATGCCCGGACGCAGGCGGACCGGCTTCAGCCCCTCCAGGGCGATGACCTGATCGGCACCGTACTCTTCAGCCACGCTGACTCACTCTCCTTGAAACGCTCTGCTGCTGTAGCGCTCTCAGCTTACTACAGCGGGCGGCTCCGATCTGCGCGGGGCTGACCGGTGACTAACTGACTACTACTAGCGTAGTCCCTAGACTACCAAGTGTCTAGTCTGGGCTTCCGCCCTGAACTCGGCGATGATTGATCGCCTATCTGTTGTTGGTGCTGGAGATGAGGTACCACGCTGTCGCGGGCCACTGGTACAGCCCGAGCAGGATGAGCACGTAGAACACGTAGTATGCAAGCCACCCAATTACTGCACCGCCAAGCAGCCCGAGTGGGAGTATGACCGCCCAGCGAATTGAGGACGATCCGCGCCACGCGGATACGGCCACTCCCGCGACCAGCAGGACGATCGAGATGCAGAGCAGCACGATGCTTGGCTCGGTGAACGGAGAAGTTGCGGTCATGGCACCCTTTGGCGGGGTGAAGGGCACGACCATTGACATCACCCATACCACAAGATGCACGCAGTACATCACCGCAGCGGGTAGGAGCAAAGGAGGCACCCTCATGACACGGAGTACCTTACTGGTGCGTTCAGACGACATCTCAATCCCCTCGACTTACTGCAAGTGTACTAGCGACCGGTGACATTCTGACGTTCCTTCATTCGACCGTCGGTCCCATGTCCATGTCCAGTATCCCGAGCCCCTCATCAGTACCCGCCTCCGTCGTAGCCGAACCACATTTCGGTGAAGGTGAGCGGCCAGACGTAGATGTCCACGAGTAGGGCGAAGGCGACCAGCGGCAGGAGCAGGAGCACGGTGCAGGCACCCGCCAGGATTGCCAGGATCGTGCGGAGCGGAGTCATGCGGCCGCCGGAGCGGAGCACGGACGCGGCGATGTAGGTGGTCACCGCCGACCCCAGTGCCGCGAGGAGCGCCTCGGCGCTGACGCTGGTGATGGGTGAGTGAGCGAACGGCTCGGCATCCCAGGGCAGGGTCATGCCGAGGACCCAGGTCACGAACGCCGCCCCGAACAGCGCCCAGGTGAGGATGACCGCCACCCTCAGTGCGGCGTACCCCGGCTGACCTCGCAGGTCACGCACGCTCAGCGCGTTGATGCTCATGCTGCCTCCGCTCCGAATGCCAGGCTCAGCGCCGCCAGGCAGAATCCCACGAATCCCACGGCGAGGCAGGCGAGCACCGTCAGCGCCACGAGGGCGCTCCGATGGTCCAGGTGCCTCAGCATGAACGGCGTCGCGATGACGAACGCGCACGTCACGCCGAGCGACATGATGGTCGCAGCGGTGAGGAGCGCAACCGCTGCCAGGTAGATCACGGGCCCCTCGCCCTGGAAGGCCGTGAAGTAGAGGGCCAGCCCGACCACCCACGTCGCTGCGGTCACGCACGTCATCACGACACGGCGACGGAGCGAACCCAGCCTGGGCGGGTACTCTGTGGTGTCCGGTTCTGTCATGCCGATCGTCCTCCTAGGCACTGGGCACGTACTCGATGTTGCTGATGCCGAACAGGATGTCCAGGATCGTGACCGGCCACTGGTACCAACCCAGCCATGCGGCGACGACCAGCACGGGCAGGAGCGCCGCAGCGCCGACTGTCCCCAGGAGCAGCCCCATGCCGACCCGCAGCGGTCCCGGCATGCCATCCTCGTCGTCGGTCAACGTTGCAACGGTCATGACGCCGCAGAGCACCGCCAGGCTCAGCGGGAGCATTGACAGCAGCTCCAGCCGTGATGGAATCAGACCCCATGAGGTCATGGGCACCGGGTACGGGGTGGACATGAACGTGATCCAGAGCGCGAGGTGCGCGATCAGGCACGCCGCGGCGACCACGATGGACGCCCGGGATGCGGGCGTGGTGTGGGGGCCAGCGTAGAGGTACCGTATGAGTCGCATCGGTCAACCACCCGCAAAGGCTGCGTAGATCATCAGGGCGAACAGGGCCGGGATCAGCTCGAACACACCCAGGCACCCGTACATGATGGCGAGCGCGTACCCAGCGACCTCGACCCCGTAGGGGTGACGCATGTGGTCAGCGATGATGTGGCCAGCGTGCACGAACAGCATGACCCCGCCCGCGTAGCGGAGGGCCAGGGCGAGGAAGCCCAGTCCGAAGCCAGCGTCGTCCAGCGAGGTGATGACGATCCACCCGGGCGCGATGACAACGCTGACGCCAACCGCCACGGCCCCGATGCAGAGCAGGACGACGTGGGCCTTGCGCCTGTCGGCGGCCGGTGCGGCGCTCGCACCCAGCTGACTGCGGTGCACCCCGTTCACCCACTCCGGGCGGAACTCCGGCTCGTTCTCCTCCATCACGCCCCACCCATCCCGTTCCAGGTGAGCCCCGCCACGATGAGGCAGAGGATCACAATCGGCAGGCCGACGGCGAGCGTGATCAGCACCAGCATAGTGCGGGCCGCGACGCTGTCGATCCGCCCGATCATCATGAGCAGCCAGATGAACCACGTCACGACGGAGCCGGTCACGCTCAGCACCGCCACCAGCGTCGTCAGGCGCTCGGCGATGCCCATGACCGCCAGCCCGATGGCGATCAGGCCGGTCAGTCCGGTGATCGTGGCGAACAGGCGGACGGCCTTCTCGGCCTCCTTCGCGTTCGCCTTCTCCTGCGCGTCCATCACGCCCTGCCCGGTACAACGCAGGCTGATCGTCTACCCGGTGCGGATGCTACTGTCACGGTGCGTTCCCCTCGTCGTATGACTACTGTAGCCCGTCGTCGGGGTCAACGACTGGTCGCTCACGCGTCGGGCTGTTCCTCGACGGTGTGCAGCTCCTTGAAGTTGTGGGTGATGACGATGACGCTCATCAGGGCGAAGAGGATGGAGAACGACCCCACCGTAAGCGGGAAACCCATCGCCTGGGGGACGTGGTTGAACTGGCCGCCGGATCGGACGAAGCCATCCACGAGGAGGGCCATCAGCGCGGTGAACCCCGCCCACATGATGACGGCGCCGGTGATGATCAGCGTCCAGGTGACGCGGTGCGCGCGCACGTGCGCGAAGAGGCGGTGGCGGTCCTCGGACGTCAGGCCGAGGAACTGCAGCTGGTCGCTGATGAGGCGCTTCATGATGTCTCCTGGTAGGTGGTGACTAACTTGACTATTACTAGCGTAGCGCCCCGGCTACGTGGTCGGCTCCGGCTCGTCACCCACTGCGATTCCGCTCAGCGGCGGATTCTCGAACCACTCGGCACGGCGTACCAGCCAGGAGCTGGTCGGCTCGGACGCGGTCCGGGCTGCCTGACGCAGCATGCGCGCGTGCCAGGCCCGCTGCTCCGGGGTGAGCACGACGCGGTCGTCGTCCGGCGTGGGCGTCTCCTCCGGGTCGAACCGGCGCGCCCGCTCCAGGAACCACTGCGCGTCCTCCGCGGAACCGGCGGTCTCCGCCGCGGCCCGCATCTTGTCGGCGTACGCGCTCCGCTGCTCCGGGGTCATCTCCGCGTACCGGACGATGCTGTCGCCCCCGGCCGCGATGCGCTCGGAGAGCGGTGAGGTGTGGCTGAGCAGTGTCTCCAGCCAGTGCTTCAGCGACCGGCCCCACTCGCCGCCGGGGATGACGAAGCCGTGCGCGTTCCCGTTCAGCCACCCCTTGATGAAGCGGCGTGCCGCCTCCAGCTGGTCCTCGGGCCGGTCGGTGCCGGACGCGGCCTCCGGTCCCGCGTACACGGCCGGGGTATCGGCGTACCACTCCAGGTCATCGATCTCCGGCACCCACGCCTGCCAGCCGGTGGCGCCGTGGAAGCGGGGCTCCTCGGGTGCGGCGAGGTACGTCACCCGGGCGCGGGTGATCGGGATGTCCATGTCCCAGCGGGGGTCCGACTCGGGCACGGTGCGGACCGCGAACAGCCGCCCCGGCACGCTGACCGGGCGGACCTCGATCACCAGGCGCGGGCGGACGCTGGTGCCCAGCTGACCGATGGCCAGGGCGACGAACCGCTCACCCTCGGCGCGGGCGTCCAGTGGCGGCAGCTGACCGTCGATGGCGTAGGCCAGCTCCGTCGCGGTGAACGCGCGGTCCATGCCCAGCTGGGGCGCGCTGAAGTCGGTCAGGGTGACGGCGATCATGCGGAGGCGTCCTTCTGGGTGTCGGTGTCCTCGGGCTGGGTCCGGGCGCGGTAGACCGCATCGGTCAGCGGGAGGGCGAGCAGCGCGATGAAGCCGGTCGCTGCATAGGTGAGGAAGGCGGAGCCCGGCGAGACGACCTGAGCGTAGGCGTTCGCCTCGGTGATGATCCGGTGGGACTCCAGTCCGCTGAGCAGGCTCACCGTGGGCGCGAGCAGCAGCGTGACGAGGTAGGTGAGCGGAGCGGCGCGCAGGTCAGCGCGGAACGGGACGCGGGCGGTGGGGTTCATGCGTTGGGCTCCTTCGGACGCTTGGCGCGCACCGGCGTGCCGGTGTTGACGTAGTGACCCGCACACAGGCCCCGCGCGCGGACGGGCTTCCGGCAGCCGGTGACCTTGCAGGCCCGGGCGCGGGCGGGCGTTGCTCCCTGGTGGATCATCGGTGCTGCCTCCTGCGTGGCTTGGCGATCGGTGTGGTGAGGTCGCCCCCGGCGCGGAGGCGGGCGTAGTGGGCGTGGCACAGCCCGCGGGTCGTGGCTACCCGGTCGCACTCCGCGACTGAGCACGGCACCCGGACGCGGGTGTGGGGCCGGATGGGTGCGGTGAGGTCGGTGCCGAGGCGGGCGCGGACGTAGTGGGTGCCGCACAGTCCGCGCGACGCTGCAGCACGGTCGCAGTCCTCGACGGCGCACACCCGGATGGCCACGGGCTAGCTGTCCAGCCGGACGTGGGCGCGCGTGCGCCACTCGCGCCGGACGTGGGTCTCAGCCAGGCTGACTGCCTCGTCCCGGTCCTGCCTGGGGCCGAGCAGGACGAGCAGGCGCTCGGTCTCGGCATCGACCGCCTCCGCGAACAGGGCGTCCAGGCGCCGCGCGGAGTGGAAGGTCCGCAGGGTGAGGGGTGCAGCCATGAGTGCGGTTATCGCGGTGACCAGACCCAGGAGGGCCCAACCCCACACCGGCACGTGCGCGTGGAGGCTGACCAGCATCAGCGTCGATCCTCCGCCGATGACCAGCGCGGCGAGCGGGGGCACGGACATCACGGTGAAGTAGGCGGCGGGCCGGTGGAAGAGGTCTCCGGCGAACCCGGCGCGGAAGTCGAACCGGCTTGCGGCGTCAAGGTCGAGGGCGCGAAGGAGGTGCTGCACGGTGCTCCTGATCGGTTCGGACTAGCTGACTACTACTAGCGTAGCGCCTGAAGGGGTCGCTGCGCTACACCGCCGCGTGGGCGATGTGCACGGGCAGATTCGCGCCAGCAGGCAGGGTGACGTGGAGGACTCCGTCGATGTGGGCGACGCGAACTCCGTCGGGACCGACAGCGACCGTGACTGGCGTTACGTCCAGCCGGGGCGGCACCACCGGCACGTCCAGCGCGGTCACGTCCCGGAACACGTAGGGGCCGGACTGGCCCCGCCTCCAGCGGACCGGCGAGGGCGCGTCCACCGGGTAGCGGGCGTCCGTGGTGGGCCGCACCAGGAGGAAGTTCTGCCGGGTGGTGTCGTCCCAGTCGGAGTCGAGGACCTCGAACACCTCCCTCGTCACCCCGGCGTCGACCAGCACGGCGATGCCGTCCGAGTTGGCCAGCGCCGTCGGGGAGACCCGTCCGCGCGAGGGACCGCGGAAGCGGAGCGTCCGCGTGGCGTCATCCCGGCCCGGACCGACGTGGACGTTCTTCTGGTTGAGGAAGAGGCTGTGGCTCATCGCATGGTCTCCTCGATGATCGTGCGCAGCTCCCGCTGAGCGGCGTGGGACAGGTGGCGGTAGGCTGACCACCGTCGGGCGATGGCCCGACTGATGGCGTTCGCGGTGACAGCGCCCGGGGCGTCAGGGTCCTCAACGTGGGGCACCGTGAGTCGGACGTCGATGTCGTAGGACACCCTCCCGTCCACGGTCGTGCGGGTGGAGACGGCCTCGTAGCACTCCGCGGGGAGGTGCGCCACCTGGTCCTGCCGGATGCGGGTCACCAGGTTGGCTGTCGCCTGTCCGCGGCGTGCCGCCACCCAGACGCCCGGAACGCGGCTGGCGCGCTCGGCGATGACCGCGAAGGAGAGGTTGTTGACCTGGGAGCCCATCAGTTGGTCTCGGACTCCGGGTCCGTCGCCTCTCCGTCGTAGTCGGCGGCCAGGATGCGGAGGGCGCGGTCGGTGCCGGTGAACCGGACGACGGGCCAGCCTCCGCCGGGGCCGCTGGGGTCGATCACCTCGGCCCGGACTCCGTAGCTGGCGGCGTACTCCGACACCTCGCGGTCGCGGCCCGCGTGCGAGCTGGACTCGTGCGCGAAGTCGAGGTCCAGGGTGAAGGTGTCCGGCTCCGTGGGGTGCGGAACGGGGGTGGTGAGGGTCTGGTCGGCCATGAGCTGCTCCTGTCGTCGTTTTCGATAGCGCTATAAGTATAGCGCGTAATAGCGACGAGGGTGCAGGGGGCTGCCTACTCCGGGAAGCTGAGGGGGAGGTCCCAGACGCGGGCGGGCCAGAGGAAGTCCCCGTGACCACCCATCAGCGCACCGGTCAGCGCCCCGATCGGCAGGCCGATGCCCACGACGATGGCGAACGCGGTCCACACCAGGTAGTGCACCCACGTGGTGCGGTGGTCCAGCCAGGTGGCGAGTGCGGTTAGCGCGCCCAGGAACGCCGGGGCGATCAGCGCCCCGGACAGCGCCGCCGTCTCGGGCATGCCCGCGTATCCGCACACCGGACCGAGGCAGTCGCGACCCGGCACCAGTGTCCGCAGCTCCGCGGGGGTGAGGAGCGCGTCAATCCAGAGGGCGAGCGAGGCCAGCGCGCACACCAGCGAGAACACGAAGATGACGCCCACCACGGTGCGCTGACCCCGGTTGAGCTGCCGGTCCAGCAGGCGACGCTTCACGTGCTGGTTGCCTTCCGGTACGGCCGCGCCTTCTTCCCGATCCGGCGGACCCGGTACTCCACGATGTCGCGGGGCAGCCCGGCTGCTATGGCGACCTGGCTGGCGGAGGCCAGCTCGTAGGCGTGCGCCATCGTCAGCTCGAAGTCGTCATCCCGGATGCCGGTGCCCAGCTCCGGGCGCGCGGCGACCGCGGCGGAGACAGCGTCCAGGCGGTGCCCCACCTCACCGGCGTGCTCCCGCCCGATACGCTCGATGTCGGCGGCGGCCTCGACAATGAAGCTGTTACTGCAGCGGAGTTCCGCACGAAGCGCTCCGGTTGAGACGCCCCCGGCCCGCGCCGCGATGATTCCGTCCAGCACGGCGATGCGGTCATCGGGTCGTCCACCCCGGCTCCGGTACCGTGCGCGCGCGGACACCACGGCCGCGATCAGGCGTTCGGCACGCTCCGTGTCCGCTACCGGCGTCGTGGGCTCCGGTCGACGGTGCACCCGCGCGCTGACCCGGACGGGCATCGAGGGCCGCGGCACCTCGTCGCGCTCCCGGAACACGGGGCCCTCGCCGTGCTCGATCAGGGTGCCCAGGCGGCTGGGCTTGGGTACCTTCATCGTCGGCCTCCCCGCCGCTCGTCCTCGCCCAGTGCAGTGAGGCGCTCCAGGGTGCCACGCCGGGGACGCCACCTCAGTACCCGCTCGGTCTCCGTGAGGTCGTAGGTCCGCTGGTAACCCACCTGCAGGACCGCGTACTCGCTGATGGCTCGCTCGCCCGTGGCACGTGCCGCAGTCCGGGCGACGGGCACCGGCACGGGCACCACGGGCAGGCGGGGTCGCCCCAGCACGGCGCGGAACGCGGTCCGGAGCTGTACCGGATCG
>Ga0308161_1003884_pt1 | contig 14105 bp, 15 predicted proteins | sample PhyFR2_FD_201034 | JGI IMG/M metagenome (GOLD analysis project Ga0308161, IMG submission 201034) | Phyllosphere microbial communities from UC Gill Tract Community Farm, Albany, California, United States - DLSLF.R2 | ecosystem: Host-associated > Plants > Phyllosphere > Unclassified | place: USA...
CTTGTCCTTCGCTGCCTCCTTCGTGCCGCTCGGTGCTGACTTCGCCTTCTTGGATTCCTCCGACTCCTTCGACGACTCCTTCGGAGGACTCCGGTCAACGTCGAGTGTTCTGACCGATGGCGGAAGAATCTTGAAGAACTCCTCCCACTTTGTCGAGTCTATTTGAGATGCCACGGTCCAATCCAGCTTGATCTCGAGGAGATGATCTTTCGAGAAGACTCGGAGGAGGTCGACGACATGCTCGAGTTTCTGACCGACGAATGATACCGAAGTGATGCGAGCGTTGATGTGTTCGAGTACTCGGCGACGTTGTTCGACCTGCTGTAGACGAAGCTGCCCTGGATCTCGAGAGTAGTTGAAGAAGATCTCGGCGGTTCCGGTTTCGAAGGAGATTGACGAGAGATTCGTGAAGAGGGGGAGGAGCTGGATGAGGAAGTCATTCTCGCTTGTTCGGCTCGTCGAGTACGGTACGTCGAATACAACCTTGCGGAAGCGAGATCTCAAACGTTGAGCGATTCCTAATCGGAACTCGGGGCAAGCGAGTACTTTCTTGGCGCTGATCGTCTACAGAGATGTCGATTGGACGTCAGAAATATCGAGCGGAGAGGTAGGAGCGAAAGAGGGGCGAAAGAGGAGTGGAGAACTTACGAAGTTCATGAATTCGATTGCGAGCCTCGAGAACTCTCTGTTAACGAGGCGCAGAGTACCGAGCATCTTTCCAAGATCCCTTTTCTGCTTTTCCAACAACTTCCTAGTCTGATTCGATAGCTTGGGTTCCTCCAGCAGTGCTCCGATCCGTCTGTTCAAAGCGATCTCTCCATCCGATACAAACTGCGTGATCCGGTGCAGGACAGAGTGCGGGAGTTTGGAAGAGCCTCTTTTGAGTGTCATACTGGCTACTAGAAGGTCGCTGGTGATCTGTGAAGGGCTGGATTCGCGATTCAAGATGAAGTGATGCTTCAGAAGATTTAGCTCGCTTGCATCTGAAAGCACGAGGGATCTACATGAGTAGACTCACCTGTTTATGCGATCAGACTAAGGGCTCCTGAACGCGTGGTCGAAGTGATTTGTCGAAGTTGTTGAATGAGGGCAGAACCAAAATTTCAAAAGCCTCTCGCAAGGGAATCTCAACTCGATCGCGCTTCGCAAGCTCATTACGGTGCAGCACTAGGAGACATAGATCTACACAAAATCTGCGCTCCTCTCCGCTTCGAGTGAGCCCAACTTGACAGCAAGCTTCTGCAACTCAACGACATCTTTCCGACCTGCTGCGATCTCCAGAGCTCTTCGACCGTAAGCCGCCGTGTTCCTGAGCTCTTCGACAAAGTTCTGACGTTGTGCAATCTTTTCATCCTCCTTTGATCCGGTGATAGGTTGAGCGAAGTAATTTTCGACGGTGGATGGGTCGCGAGCGAAAAAGGCGTGGGAGAAGTGGAAGGGATGAGAAGAGTTGGAAGAATGAGAGGATTCGGTGGAACGGGAGGAACGGGAGGGAGACGAGGAGAGGTTGATCTGAAGATTGCCGAGAGACCAGGTCTTGACTTTGTCGAGATCGATTTGGCTCCATTCCCCATCTTTGCGACTCCATTCGAGGAAACCTAGACTCTGGATGTGACGAGAGACGAACGCTTCGATCGTCGCGAGCGACTTGGCGGAAGGAGAATCGGCGAAATGGAGTGAGAGGGAACGAAGGGAAGGAAAGGGGCGAGGAGAGTCGTCTCCAGCGTCGTCGAGGGTTGATCTGAAAGTAGCGTCGATTTCCTGCGATCTACCGATCAGGCGAAGAGTTTCGAGACGAGGGAGATGAGGAAGAGCGATCGATGTTGCGGCGTGTTTCGAGTGAGATTTCATATTCTGCTCAATGATGAGGTGTTTCAATGTGTCCTGAAAGAGGGTGAAGAAGCGTTTATCGTTCTGGTCGAGGTTGAGACACCGGAGAGTGAGGCGAACGAGGGGAGGAAATGGGGTCTCGAGAAACCAATCGGGAAACGTCTCTTGAATTTTCCCAAGATTTCTCCTCTTCGTCTCTCCTTCACCCATTTGTCGATCCAGGTCGAGCTCGACCATCTTCTTGGTCAAGCAAGGCCACCACTTTTGAAACTTCTTGAACGCCGCTTCATCCTTGGGTCGTAAATACTGATTTCCCTCTAACCTCAACTCCTTCAGTTTCCCGTTACAGAGAGAGAGCCAGTACACGACCGTACCCAGAGGATAGTTCTCTTGTAGGTGTAAGGAAGTCAGGCGGAGGGTGTGATCGTTGAGGGCTTGACGTCGCAGCAAATAATTTGCATCAGTACCGATTTCCGTTTTTCTGCCGTGGGATGAAGACGATGGCTCTGCTGGCGGGGGAGCAAACATGGAGAATCCGTTCCGAGTGAGAAAGGCCGAGCGAAGGTTGACGAAGAAAGGGAGAAAGGACAGGAGGATTTCGACAGATTCCACCCCTTGCGCTTTTCGGCCAGTGTCATCGAAAATGATTCCTTGAACGAGAGTCGAGTAGTTCGTTGCGATACTGAAGCGAAAGATTGGGTCGTTGCAGCGTGAGGCTTTCACCACCTGCAAACCGAAAAACGAATCAGCCTGAAAACTTGCAAATTTCAGGCGAAAGCTCGCGAGAAGCGCGACGACTCACCTTGAACAAGTACTTGCTAGCCATCCTCATGAGTGTCTTGTTCGTCAATCTCAATTTGCTCAATAATCTCGGTTGACCTCCATACTCCTCCCGTTGCGCAAGCGTTTCCACGGGCGTTGACTTTGCTTCTTTCGACCGCTGGTCCATGAGGTGGCATTCCCTAACGATCAATTCCAATACATCGGCTGGCAGAGTGATGGGTAAGGGAGGCGGAGAGAGAGGAAGGTTTGAAGCTAATCGATATGCAGAGAGTCAGAGGCGCGACAAGACAAGCATGAGCGTGTCTAAGATTACTCACAGGTCATGATCATCGAAGCGCAGAGATTCAGGCGATCTTGATGTGAGGTGAAGGAGAGAGAAGGCGACTCGCATTTCGAAAGTTCAATGATGAAACTCGAAGAGACAACGCTCGCTAGCTCTGCTATTCTCGATACGTTGCGAAAGGACTGCTCGAACAACGCGAGAAGCAGACGAATTATTTCGCAATTTCGCAAATTTCAAGCAAACTTCGCTACCCTCTCTGAATCCAAATCCTTGTACAGTCCTGCCAAAGCGAACAAGTCCTTCACCGAACCATTTTGCTTGAACGATTCCGTCGCCTCCTCGATCCTCCTCTCACCGTAACTCAGCGCCTTGTCAATCATCTCCTCCAATTCCTTCGAGGTCGGCTCTCTTAGTTGGAGCTCAGCTTCATCGTCGGGCCCGTCGCTATCGTCGAACGCAGGTTGAGCGATCTTGAAAGCATCGTTGGGGAAGGAGTTAGCTGGATAGGCGGAGGTACGGATGTGAACGTTCGAGAGAGAAGGATGAGAAAGGGACGATGCGACCGAGGATGAGTTGAGAGGATCGCTTAATTCGAAACAGTCGAGAGTACGAAGGGTCGAAGAATGAGTGAGGATGAAGGATAGGACGGGTTCAAAGCGAGAAGAATCGGGGACGCCGTCGAGCGAGAGGAAGGTGAGGAGAGGATAATGAAGCGGGTCGTCGAGAGGAGTGTCGTCATCGGAATCGGTTCGAAGGGAAAGGGAGAGGCGAAGGAATCGAGAGAGTTCGACCGGGTGAGGAGCTGCGAGTGTGAGAGACTTGAGATGAGGAAGATTCGGGAGAGAAGGGGTCTCTGTGATCGTCCTTTGATTCATGGTTTGACGAACGACGAGAGTTTCGAGGGTGTCCTTGAACATCGCAACAAAATCGAGATCGCTCTGTACGATCCGGGGACCGGATAAGGAGAGATGTTTGAGTTGCGGCCAAGTCGATCGGATCCAGTTGAGAGGGAGTACAGGAGGTTGATTCGGGGAAAGAGAATGGGTCCCATAGGCATATACCCTTTTCTTGCGTGTTTGCCGAACTTCGAGAAACTCGAGATCCTGCTTTGAAACGATGGCATCGAGAAGTGCCCTTTCCTCCAGCTCCTTCTTTTGCTTTTCCTCCGTCTTCTTCTTCTCTTCTGTTGCCCTCTTCTGTTCCTCCTTCTTCGCTTTCGCCTCCTTTTGCTCTGCCGTATCTGGAGGACCGAACAACGACAGTTTTGGCAGATCTGGCCCCGAAGCCTTCTCCTCCTTGAGTGGGAGATCGACCAGTTCGAGGTGTTTCAATCGAGGAAAGTCGTCCAGAATCGAAGACACCTTGTGCGACATCCCTGTTACTCGGAGAGTGGTGACCTGACCTCCTATCGACGTTATACACCCACGTCTTGCGGCGAAAGTCTGCGCCTCTGGGTTGGCTACGAAGGGTAGGATCTCTTGGAGTACTTTGCTATCGAACGTGATTTCGGAAAGATTGACGAAGAGAGGAAGGAAAGATAGGAGAGCGTCGGGAGAGTTGGGAGGATCGTCGTAATGGTGCCTCATCCGATCTCGAATGGAAAGGTCGACACATTGAACGTGCTGAGAGTGACGATGGGCGATTCCGAGAGTGAAGATCGGTTGACCACACTTGTCGATTCGCTTGATCTCTTTGAAGAAGAGAGGCTGAGCGAGAGATGCGAACTCTTTGTTGACGAGGGAAAGGGAAAGGAGAGTCTTGCTGTAAAGCCTCGATTGACGATGTAAGACTCCGTTGATGTTTCGATATCCCGTTGCTCTCGATCGAAAGTGTTCGTCCTGTTGCGCTGCGATTTGGAGTATACGAAGTTTGACTGAAGGTGGAAGTTTCGAGAGAGGGGAAGGGAGTTGGGGATCCGAAACGAAGCTTATGGCTTTGTCGTCACTTTTACTCTGTGATGGTATGGTGAATCGGTGGTTCGTGCCCTGTGAAACAGGAGGAGGGATTCGATCTAAAGAGAATAGAAGATCAGCGACAACGACTCCTAGAATGAACACGGACTTACAGGTCACCTGTGATCGCGCCATACTATCTCTGTGAGCCAATAAGTCACTGTAAGAGGTTACTGAGAGGGGTCGAGGGACTATGGAGTGAGCGGAAGGAGTGAAAGAAGTTTCCGCGATTCTCTCTTCCTACACATCACCATTCGACCTACTGTCAAGCTCCACGACATCAAAGAACCTATCAAACTCGTTATCAATCGCGCCGAAAGCCTAGAAAACCCGAATCAAGCAGATTCGATTCTCATCATTATTCGCACGCAACAAACAACAACACTTCAGTTTCAACAGGAGCTCTCATCTACACAGGGTACACTCAAAAGCGTAGTAAAGATAGCTATCAAGAGGAGGAGCCAGTTGGAAAGATGTCTTTGCGAACCCCCCACTCTCAACCCTCCCTCCCTCCAGGACCATCTACTCAATACACGCCAGCTCAGCAGCAAGCAATCATTCAACAGATGCAACAACAGCAACAGCAACAAGGCGTCCGCTTGATCCCTCCCCCTCTTCACCATTCTTCCTCCTCTTCCCTTCTTCTCCCTCAAGACGATGATGGCCCTCCTCACAAAGTTCCTGTCACTTCGAGATTCGCCAGAGTTACACCAATGGAACCGGGAGATCCGTTTCCTTCCATCTCGGCGGAAGATCAAGCTAGAGTCAAAGGATGGATGGATCGAGATTTACAGTACGAACAAGAATTAGCAGCTGCGAGGAGGGGGAAACGAATAGAGATTATGGAGATGGCGGAAGACGTATTGAGTGGTCAGGATTGGTTGGGTCCACCAGGTCCGCCGGGACAGTTTCGAATCAGGTGGGATGATGACAAAGATCGGGAACAAGCGAAGGAGAAGAGGGGTAACTTGCGAAAACCGGTCAAACTGTACGTCTCTCTCTCTCGTCTTGATCTTCGAGATCATCATGTTGATCCACTCGTGTCGTTGTACAGTTCGAAACGACAACTTCGTTCGGTAGCTTCGAGACCGGAAGTTCTGATTCCCATTCGACTCGATATCGAACACGAAGCTTGGAAGCTACGAGATACGTTCACCTGGAATCTACTTGGTGAGTAACGAATCTCCTATTTCAAACACCCTCACAATCGCTAACGAAAGTCCAACAACAGAGACCGAAATTACTCCCGAAGTTTTCGCTTCTCACCTTTGCGCCGATCTTCGACTACCTGAACGACCCTTCGTGAAAGAAATCATCAAGAGTATCAACAAAGCTCGCGAAGATGCTGAATCAAGCGGTGATTACGATGGTTACCTCGGAGATGGTGGCTTGGGTACGGCAGAGGAGAATCGGAAGTGGTTCGATGAGAGATCATGCAAGAAGCGACGGAGACCTCTAATGGACGGAACGATTCAAGAGGGAGCGCTCGATTTGAAGGAGTTCAGTATTTCGGACGAGGCTATGAGTGAAGAACTTCGCATCACGATCAAGGTGAGCTCCTTTCCCCCCTTTCGGACTGCACTCAATCCGCTCACAGCGAACGTCTCTGCAGCTCGATATCACTCTCGACTCGATGCAACTAGTCGACAAGCTCGAATGGGATATCAGTAACCCTCGTAATTCTCCCGAAGAGTTCGCAGAAACTTTCTCAGCAGAATTGGGGTTGACTGGCGAGTTCCGGTAAGCTCGAAGTACTTCTCTTACTCTTCAGTGCACAACTGATCCATAGTGAACAACGCAGAACCGCTATCGCTCATTCGATACGAGAACAAGTCGACAACTATGTCAAATCGCTCGCGATTGTTGGATACGCACCTGGAGGATTCATAGGAGACGACGACCTTCGAAGGGAGTTCTTGCCGGACCTCTACGAGACGTTCCGATCCGAAACCGCCGACGACTTTTCGCCAAATCTCACCATGCTTTCAATGGAGGAACTCGAGCGCAACGACAAGGAAGGAGAACGAGAGGTTCGAAGGAAACGTCGACAAACGAAAGGACGAGGGGTCAACCTACCTGATCGTGAACCTGTCAAAACGCATCGAACTCTCGTCCCTAGACCTTTACCCGGCTTGATGCAACTACAAATGAACGGAGGAGACACCATTTACCCTTTGCCCGAATTATCATACCCTTATCCTATCGTACCTCGACCTACTCTACCGAAGCCAGAAGGTCTCGACATCTCGAATACTTCATCTCTTCGTCTCGTTCAAAAAGAACGTCCCGCTCCTCCAGCTTCACCCAAAGCTCTTCGAGGTGCCGCGAAAGCGAACGCGATGGCGAAGCGAGCTCGACTCGAACAAGAAGAAGAGGCTAGAGGTTTACGGAGGTTACCAGGAGAGTTTGGTCTACATCCTCATGTTATCAACGATAAATGGCATTGTGCGAATTGGTGAACTCTTCTCCTATATCACTTCCTTACCGAGCTGTACTCACATCCTCTCTGTTCAACTAGTGGTGTACCTGATGGTCTCGCAATCGGACGAAGGAAAGGTCCAACGGGAACTGTCAATCTTTGCGGTGCTTGCGGTTAGTTTCGAAATTTCTTTCTCTCGTGTTTCAATGTTCTCGCTCACTCCGGTCCTCTTTCGATAGGGAAATTCTATCAACGATACAAGAAGCAACGTATCTGCCAGTACACGACCGATTACGATACTCATTTACGATTACGACTCGAGGAGGAGAACAAGACGAAATCTGGCAAACCAAAGAAACAAGGGAAAGTTTCTGCTGTCGCAACTTCGACAGAAGGTACACCCGCGGTAGACGACCCACAACGAGCGAGTCAAGTTGGATTGCCGAATACCGCTTCTCGAGCAGATTCGCCCGCATCGTCTCTACCCGATGAACAAATCGGAGGGATCAAAGTCGAAGAGAATGAGGACGACGACGACGACGATGAAGATACGGACGACTCGGCTCCAGTACGTGCACCTTCTCGAAGGAAACGAAGACCGAATCAGTATGGATCTCCAGACACTCCTTTCGTCGTGGAAGATTCGAATTCGGGCTCCGATTCCGACGAAGATGGAGACGAAAGAGAAGCTTCTCTACCACCAGCGCCACTCCCGCCCCCTCCGGCAGTCGTTCAACCCGTTCGATCACTCGAAACCGTAACTCCGGTCGCTGCTCCTCAAGCCACGCTGAGTGATACCGCTGCTCCACTTCCTCCCTCAAAGCCGAGTCCCGCTCTTGTGAGTTCAGACGAGATAGATTATCTCGATGATCAGATTTAGGAGATATAGAAGACTGATGATCTTTTTCCCCTTTTCTCTCCGAAAACAGCCGGAACCGCTTCCTTGGATGCTCGAAGCAGCAGCTGACCTTCGAGCGAGGCAAGTCGACGATCGTTTCGAGTTGATCCCAAGAGCAAAAGCTGCAGATCCCTCTGTTTATGAATGGAGAATTCGATGCCTCGACTGTCCAGGAAAGGTGAGCTTTGATGAATGCTCGAGGTTTCTCAACGTTAACTCAATTGTGTGGTTCATTATAGCTTTACAACCTAGGGCCAGGTCAGACTTTCGAAGGCTTCCTCATTCACTTCAAGAATCGAAATCATCGTGTCAATGTCGAAACTCGACTTCAGCAAAGTTCGCAATGAAACATCGGAATTCTGTTCCTGCTCCTCGTTATCTACCAGACGTCACTCGAGAGATGCTCTGCGATACGATACGATACGGTACGTTACGATATGGTCGATGAGTTGCCTCCGATATCTTTCTTTCAAGCACGCAAAACGCAAAAGTTCCTTCGTTCGTACATTTCGGTCCCGGTCAGTCAACAGATCACAGTCGGTCGCCTGGAGAGACCGAGATGGCAGAGTGGTCTTTACTTTTAGAAGCGATCACGATTCCGCACCTCCGGTCAAAGAATTCGTTGATCAGCTTCCTCAAGCGATCCTTCTTTCATTTCGAGGTATGTGTAGGGCAGATCACGATCGCACACCAAAAAGGGAGAACGTCGGCGGAAAGGAGAAAAAAAACGAAGATGAAAGGAGAGACAGCCCCAAGCTGGGACGTTCTCGATTCTCAAATTGGATTACCGTTCCGACGGATTTACTTGCCAGAAGGAGCAAGTCTCGTTCGACTCTCATCTCGATGCATTTAAGAAGAGGTTGTTCTCGAAGAACTGGTAACGTCCTTCGCACCTGTCGATTTTGATTAAAACGCTGTTCATTGTTCCCAAAGCCAATCATTATAGAGCTGCTCTCGCTGTGTTCAAGGCAATCAGAGGTGACGAGGAAGAGCAGACAGAGAGAGAGCTTTGAACTTGGATAACTCCGGAAGCTTGCTCGCAAAGGAGGAGAGAGAGGAAAGTTTGAACACTTTCGTTAGCTCGCTCGACCGTCTCGTGGAAAGGCAAGACCTGATCGGGAGAAGCTTACGTGGCAAATCCGCAATCTAACGTGGTCGATCACTCTCCTCCACAGTAAATCAGGCACACTTCGATGGTATCCGAGTTACTTAAATTTTTGTGCCGACTGAGTCGAGAGACAGCACCAATTCATGTTCTCCAAGTCTCCGATTTCTCGTCTGCGTTAACCCTCTTCTTAGAGAGGTATTCCGAGAACCTATCTCATCAGCGATCGTTTAGTAGAGGCTGAACCCAACCTTGACTTCTTCGCAAGACCCACTTCCTTCCCTCTCCTCTCTCTCTCCATCGTCCTCCTTCCCCCCTTCGACGACCCTCTCTCGTCGATCAACCCGCAAATCCGCACAAGTATCCAAGAAATGTCGCAGGTCGCGTCTTCGAGTGTGTTTCAAACTTGGAATGATCAACAACAAGCTCCATCATCTTGTACAACGAATTACTCTCATCACAGTGCCGAGGTCAGCCCTTCTTACAATCCTCTCCCCATCTACGCTGTTCTACCTTCCTCTCAATTGCCCGCTGACGAACATGTTCAACTCACAGACAAGCGAACCTTTCTCTTCCTTCCCTCCTCCTTCCTCAACCTCCTCCGCTTCATCTTCTCGTATTCAATCCCCTCAGCCTTCGACGAGATACAACGATCACAACGGTCCTCTCCCACTCAAGAATCGTACAGCGCATTCTGCAGCTCCAGCTTATCACCCTTACCGAAATAATCCTCCTTCTCACTCGTCTCCGCCCAAGCCAATTCTCTTCGTCGATGCCACTTTCCAGCCTGGTGACTCGGCCAGTTCAACTTATTCTGGTGCTGGACTACCTCAATGTCGACCGAAGCGTAAAAGGATCACAACGGAACAATTGACGAGGCTGCTCGACGTCTTCGAGGCGACCGACAACCCTTGTTTCGATGTGAGAGAACAGGTTGGAAACGTGAGTCGTCTCAACATTGCATAAGCGCTTGGAGGGTACAGCCAGAAGCTGACACTCGTTCGTTTCGCTTCGTAGGAGATTGGCATGTCGAATCGAGAAGTTCAGGTAAGCTCAGCAGTCTCTATATCGATTCAAGGTGTGGTCTGACAGTACCTCTTCTTCTCTATAGGTGTGGTTTCAGAATCGACGAGCGAAAGTCACGAGAGAACGAGGTGCCGTTCTCAACAAGGCTTCTCCCCCTCAAATTTCGACATCCCCGGTCGACCCTACCCCTTCCGCAACCACTCCAGTACCAACGACACAATCTCATCACTCTAGGACGGAGAGCCTCTCGTCAGGTCAACATCAGTGGAGGTTCGCCAACCCTCATTCAGCTGATCACGCTTCGCAACGGAACTCGATGCGATACTCGTCTGCGCAAACACATCAGTCGGAGGCCCCTACGAGTGTACCTCACTACCGCAAGATGTTTGGCGACCAACGAATCCTCCTCCCTCGCTCAAGCTCACCTCTCCCTTCGCCAGAAGTCCTCTCGAGTGCATCGAACGCTTCATCTTCGTACTTTGCCAACGTCACTACTCCTCCACTCTCGTACACGGCAACGACTCCTGGTGCAGCATCACCCAACGCTGGACACATCTTTGGAGACTACGCTCGATCTGATACCACTTCGCCTCTCATCTCCCTCCCTTCGCCCTCGACCGCTTTCAACCGCCTCGCCCTCCGCTCTCCCGGTGCTCAATACATCGAACGAGAACCCTTCTTCTTCGCCGCAGCTGAAATGCCCTCTCCGAATCCTTCTGAGACTGAAGAATACATCCACCTTGCTCCTCTCCGAGGATGGGATCCATCTGCAACCCCGAAATCTTTACCCGCCTTCTCTGGATCTCGTCGGAGATCCATCTCGAACCCAGAACATCAACCTCTCCGTTCCCCTCCTGCCACCACCGCCATCTCGACGACTCCTCGAGGAGTTAGGGGATCTCACGTTCGCCTTCCTTCGATTAGAGACCTTCTCAACCCTATCGACTCTCCTGCTGGCACTCCCTCCCTCTCATCGACACCTACCATCTCTGCACCTTCGACGAGTGCCTCCCCTGCGACTCCCTTCCCTTACTCCCCGAATCTTGCCACCGAATCGAATTTCACCTACTCGTCTCTACCTCATCCTTACGGTCGTCCCAATCTCATCTCTCGTCACTCTGTCGACACTGTTCAATCGTCGTCCTCCTCGTATCGACCCAGCTTCCGAAGGTTCAGGAGTGACGAAGGTGAAATGGCAGGGTTGGGAGTTCTTGCAGCAGTCAGTGAAAGAGTTTCTCAACGCTCTCCCCCTTCCCGTGTATAGTAGATGCTCTCCTCTTCATCGTGTACCCTTTCATTCATTGTCTCTAGTCCATGCCTTGTTGTTTGCATTAGCTTTTTACGTCGAAGATTCCCAGAAATTTACTGTAGATTCTGTAACCGTAGTCACGTTTCCTTCCCTCTCTCTCTCTACATCTCTTTGACCTCGCCATCTTTCTGCTCGCAAAAGTCAGACTCGTTGCGAAGCGCACAGCTTATCCGAAGCTAGTCAGTCGGAAGGTTTGGAGCCGAAGAACCGCTTCGGACTAAGCAATTTAGTCAGCGAATCTCCTCATCTTCCTCTTCCTCCTTTCCTCCACTTTGCTTTCTGCCCTTGTATGCTTGCTCGCGCTTTACGATCTTCTACTCTACTTCGACCTAGCAACTACACCAGAACAATGTCTACTGCCGCGGTTAAGAAAGTTGACCTCGAGATCACTTCGGATGTGAGTCTCGTTCTCCTGCTCTCGTTGAGAACCTCAACTGTGGCTGACTCTCTTGTACGATCTATGTTTAGTCTATCTGCCCTTTCGTGAGTCTCAGATTAGCTCTCTTGTCTTCCCCTCAAAATCGGATGCAACCCTGACCAACTCAGTACTAACCATTCGACGTTCTCTCCCGCAGTGCTACATCGGATTCAACAGAATCACTTCTGCCATCTCCCGCGCCAAAGCCGAACAACTGCCTATCGAATTCAGCCTAAAATTCGCACCTTTCCTCCTAGACCCTACTCTGCCCCCTTCTCCAGGCGAGAACAAACGTGAAGTACGTCCTTCCATCTCTGTTCACTGAATTGATCATGGAACTGATTCACTGGGCTGACAATAGCGCTACATTAAACGATTTGGTGGAGCGGAGAAAGTAGCGAAAATGGAGGAAGCGATGATTGAACGAGGAAGGGAATGTAACCCACCTATCGAGTTCTCTTATGGTGGAGTCGTGAGTCAAACTACGGACAGTCACAGGTTGATCGAGAAGAGTTATCAGCTCAAGGGAGAAGAGGGTCAGAAAGCTTTAGTTGCGAGGTGAGTTTCACTCTGTCTTGCTCCCTCTCTCTCGATCAGAGCTGACCCTCGTTCTTGATTATAGGTTGTTCAAATCGTACTTTGAGGAGGAGCAAGATCCGGCAGCACATGAAATCCTCGCGAGGGATGCAGAAACCGCTGGGATCATGTCAAAATCCGAAGCTCTCGAGTTCCTCAAATCTGATGAGCTATCGAAGGAGGTGCAAGAAGGCATCAAAAAAGCTCAACTGCGAGGGATCTCTGGTGTAAGCACTCGTTTTCATCTCTTGAAGAGTCGTGGGAATTCAACTGAATAGATGTGAGTGGACTCTAGGTTCCGTTCACTATCATCAATGACAAGCTAGCGATCAGCGGTGCTCAAGAGGAAGCCACTTTCTTGTCTGTTTTCCGAAAGATCGCAAAAGGAGAACTCGAAGCTTGATTTGGGAGGAGGGAAAGGGAGGGAGAAATATCGAGGGGATGAGTCATACTTTCTGTCGTCATCCATTGATCTCAGCAATGTACATAGTCACATAACGCACTCCTGTCTTGCGTCGAGGAATCGGCGAGAGGGCCAGAGAGAGGAGCGGAAGAGAATGGGAAAGAGAGAGATTATTAACAATTTATTGAGATTCGTACTACTGCTTCATTTTACCATTCTTGCTCCTTCTCCTTCTATTTCGCTCCACGCCTCTCTTCTCCTCCTGTACTGCTTCAGTCCCGACTCGCACGATATCTATCGAGTGTCTGTTCGTTTTCCTCTTCCACTATGCGGGTAATTCGAACTTGTCTCCTTTCATCACTCTGTCACTCACACAATCGAAACAATCAGTTTCAAGTGTAAAGCGAGGAAAGGTAAGGGAGAGAGAGAGAGAGAGAGAGAGAGAGAGAGAGAGAGAAACGAGGAAGAAAGAGCTCACTTTGTGAAATAGATATAAAAGAAATCTGAATACAACGCAGTCTGTACCAATCCCGCACAAACCGCAATTGGGTCCACCGAGTCCTCGGTAAAGTACCTATAGCATCCTCGGTCCACTGGAATCAGCTCCCTTTCCCCGAAACTCTAGTCAAGATAAGGAGGGAGAATAGCACGCGTACCGATAAACCCAATTTGGAACGTATAATGCTCTGTAAGCTCCTAGTGCGAATAGGTAGTGAGTAGTGATATTCTCGGCTTCCCCTGTACGTTGGAGCATGAATAGTTGTGGGAGGATCGCTACGGCTTCGAGGTAGATCGAGAAGGCCCAGAGGATCTCCATTGGATTACTACAAAGGTCATTTTCGTGGTCAGTTTGAATTAGAAAGGAGGGAAGAGTAGGGTTTGAGAGATGGGAGAGGGAGGGAGGGAGGGAGGAGGGAAGGAGGGGGAACTTACAAGCCATAATTGAAGATTAGAGCTAATACTAAACAAGGTCCAGCCAAGTATTCGAGTTTGATGGTATCAATCGCTGGATCTTGTGTAGGTCTACCATATTCCACTCATTCTTGCGTCAGCTCAGAATCGAAAGACGGAGAAGGGAAGGGAAGGGGGTCGAACCTGAATTT
>Ga0308161_1003887_pt1 | contig 14101 bp, 14 predicted proteins | sample PhyFR2_FD_201034 | JGI IMG/M metagenome (GOLD analysis project Ga0308161, IMG submission 201034) | Phyllosphere microbial communities from UC Gill Tract Community Farm, Albany, California, United States - DLSLF.R2 | ecosystem: Host-associated > Plants > Phyllosphere > Unclassified | place: USA...
ATGCTCCTGCCAACCATGCTCAAAAATCCTCTTGTCATTTAACTGTCTTGCGCCGCATTAGATAACGGAATTATTGCAGTCGTGTGACAGTAATTTAGTCGCTCGGGCAAATCACGGCACTCTGGACTACCCTTTGGGTCCGAATCCTGACAACCACAAAAGGAAGGTTCCGATGACTTACCGTATTGTTTCCTGGAAAGCCCTGCTGGTAACGGCCGCGCTGACGCTGCCAGGCCTGGCGTTTGCGGCAGAGCCGGCGATGACCCAAGGCGGCATGCTGGTGGATCACAAGGGCATGACGCTCTACACCTTCGATAAGGATGCCGACGGCAAGTCGGTGTGCAAGGATCAGTGCGCGACCAACTGGCCGCCGCTGAAAGCTGAATCCACAGACACAAAGACGGGCGATTGGACCGTCATCACCCGCGATGACCAGACCAGTCAGTGGGCCTACAAAGGCAAACCCGTCTACACCTACAAGGATGACCATAAGGCTGGGGACAAGACCGGGGATGGCAAGGGTGGCGCGTGGCACGTCATCAAGCCTTGAGCCGGCGGCGCCGCTAAAAGCATCGGGGGCAAGCCCCCTCCCACAGTTGGATGCGTACCCCTGTGGGAGGGGGCTTGCCCCCGATGGCGTCGGTACAGGCGCCACAAAACCTCAGCGCAACGCGTAATCCAGGACAATCCCCACGAAAATCGCCAACCCCGCCCAGTGGTTGTGCAAAAACGCCTTGAAGCACTTCATGCGGTCCCGGTCGCGGGTGTACCAGAATTCCCAGGCAAAGCAGCCCGCCGCCGCCAGCAACCCCAGATGGAACCAGCCGCCCAGCTCGAACCGCACCCCTGCCAGCAACAGGCACACCAGCGCCAGGCTCTGCAGGGTCAGGATGATCACGCGGTCGGCATCGCCGAACAGGATCGCGGTGGACTTCACGCCGATCTTCAAGTCGTCGTCACGGTCGGTCATCGCGTAATAGGTGTCATAGCCCACCGTCCACAGCAGGTTGGCGATGTACAACAACCACGCCGTGGCTGGCAGGTGGCCCGTTTCGGCGGTGAACGCCATCGGCATACCCCAGGAGAACGCGGCGCCTAATACCACCTGCGGGTAATAGGTGTAGCGCTTCATGAACGGGTAGCTCGCCGCCAGCGCCAATCCGCCCAGGGATAACAGGATGGTGGTGGCGTTGGTCAGCAGCACCAGCAGGAAACTGATGCCCATCAACACCGCAAAAAACACCAGCGCCTCTTTGGAACTGATCCTGCCGCTCACCAACGGGCGTTGCTCGGTGCGTTTCACATGGCCATCAACCTTGCGATCGGCCCAGTCATTGATTACGCAGCCACCGGCCCGGGTGAGCACCACCCCCAGTACGAAAATCACGATATTGCTGAAGGATGGCGAACCCTTGCCGGCAATCCACAGCGCCCACAGCGTCGGCCATAGCAGCAGGTAGATGCCGATGGGCTTGTCCATGCGGGTCAACTGAATGAAGTCCCAAGCCCTGGGATTCAGGCGGTTCAGGGATTTGAGCAGACGTTGGTACATCAACAGTTCTCCGGATGGTCATGCAACGCGTGCCAGAAGCCCGGCAGGAAGATTTCCGCCACCAGTACGCTCAGCGACCCACGATCAAAACGTGAGCGGCGCGCCCACAGCCCGTCGGCCTGATCGGCCGTCGGCAGCCATTGTCGTGGGTAATGGCACACCTCGATGGCCTGGCGCGTGAACGCTTGATCGCAGAACAGCAACTCGCCCAGCGAGCGGCTGCCCAGCTCATCCATGTGCAGCCCGTCGCCCTGCAAGGCACTGCGCGCCGCCACGCTGCGGGCAAACACCCACGGTTGGCCGTGCCCGCGCAGATACACCTCGCGCACCCAGCCAACAGTCGCTGGGGCCAGGTGCAGGGCCGCGCACTCATCGTCGCGCAGCGGCTGCCAGCCTTCGAACAGCGGCGTCACGCTGAAACCGTCGTGGGACAGCCACGTCAGCCGCCGTGTCAGCGAGCCTTCATCGAACAGCCAATTGAGGGTCAAGGGCGTGGGCAGAGGGCTCAAACGGCTCTGGATCAGCCATTGGCAAGCATCGGGGAGGGCGATTGAGTGCGGCACGGAGAGTCAGTAATTGGCAGCAAAAGAGGCGGCGAGCTTACCATGGCACCCTGGACTTTTGCCGGGCTCAACCGGCACCTTGCGTCGATCGCGCTTGCATCTGTCGGCCCCGATCAGTACAAAACGCCCTGAGCCGTGCGGCAACGCTGGATCCATCGACCGCCGGCCAAGATGCCTGAACCTGAGGAAGTAAGTAATGAAGAAGTGGCAATGTATCGTCTGTGGCCTTATCTACAACGAAGCAGACGGCTGGCCTGATGATGGCATTGCGCCCGGCACTCGTTGGGAAGATGTCCCGGCAGACTGGCTGTGCCCGGATTGCGGCGTGGGCAAAATGGATTTCGAAATGATTGAAATCGCTTAATCCCCAATTTAAGAAACGTACTACAAGGAGAAAGGAATGAACGCACCTGTCGTGATCATCGGCACAGGACTGGCCGGTTACAACGTAGCTCGGGAGTTTCGCAAGCTCGACAGCGAAACCCCTTTGCTGCTGATCACCGCAGATGATGGGCGTTCCTACTCCAAGCCCATGCTCTCCACCGGCTTTGGCAAAAACAAGGAAGCCGATGGCCTGAGCATGGCCGAACCGGGCACCATGGCCGAGCAACTCAAGGCCGAAGTGCGTACCCACACCCGCGTCAGCGGCATCGATCCGGGCCACAAGCGCCTGTGGATCGGCGAGGAAGCCGTGGCTTACCGCGACCTGATCCTGGCGTGGGGTGCAGAAACCGTGCGCGTCCCGGTTGAAGGCGACGCGGCTGAACTGATTTTCCCGATCAACGACCTCGAAGACTACGCGCGCTTTCGCACTGCTGCGGCCGGCAAACGCCGCGTGCTGCTGCTGGGAGCCGGCCTGATCGGCTGTGAATTCGCCAACGACCTGATCCTCGGCGGCTATGAAATCGACCTGGTCGCCCCGTGCGAGCAAGTGATGCCAACCCTGCTGCACCCGGCGGCCGCTGCCGCTGTACAGGCTGGCCTGGAAGGCCTGGGTGCGCGGTTCCACCTGGGCCCGGTGCTCAACCGCCTGCAGCGCACGGCAGACGGACTGGAAGCGCATCTGTCGGACGGTGAAGTGATCCCCTGCGACCTGGTGGTATCGGCCATCGGCCTGCGTCCGCGTGTGGACCTGGCGGCCGCTGCCGGCCTGCAAATCAACCGTGGGATCATGGTGGACCGCCACCTCAAGACCTCCCACGCCAATATATACGCCCTGGGCGACTGCGCCGAGGTCGACGGCCTTAACCTTCTGTACGTCATGCCCCTGATGACCTGCGCCCGCGCCCTGGCCCAGACCCTGGCCGGCAACGCGACCGCCGTCAGCTACGGCCCGATGCCCGTCACCGTGAAAACCCCGGTCTGCCCGCTGGTGGTTTCGCCACCGCCACGGGGCACCGAAGGCGTGTGGAGCGTCGAGGGCCAGGGCGCCGACATCAAGGCCCTGTGCCGCGACGCCAGCGGCCGCCTGTTGGGTTATGCGCTGACCGGTAGCGCCGTGATGGAAAAACTCGCCCTCAACAAAGAACTTCCGCCGCTGCTGGCGTAAATGCTGGTCGTTCTGTCGGAATAAGCACCTTTTTCACCCCAGAAAGGTCGCCACGAGGCTGGCGGAGCGTGCGAGGGCATGCCATCCTCACTTCCGTCTGCCGCAGAGTAGAGCCTGCGGCGCTTTGGGCGCCGTTCCGTCAGAGAGCGGCACGGACATAACAACAAAAAACCGTCAAAGAGGCTTCACACATGCGTAAACCAGAACTCGCAGCCGCAATCGCTGAAAAAGCGGATCTCACCAAAGAACAGGCCAACCGCGTCCTCAACGCCGTTCTCGAAGAAATCACCGGCGCCCTGCACCGCAAGGACAGCGTCACCCTGGTTGGCTTCGGCACCTTCCTGCAACGCCACCGCGGCGCCCGCACCGGCAAAAACCCGCAAACCGGCGAGCCTGTGAAAATCAAGGCGAGCAACACCGTTGCGTTCAAACCGGGTAAATCGCTGAAAGATACCGTTAACGCTTAACGCGCAGTACCGTCTCGAAGGGAGGCGGGGCGGTAAGAAGAATGGGCACGCCGACTGGGTCGGGTGCCCATTTTTTGTGGGGAAACGCTAAGACATGATTGAGGATTACGCAGGAAATTTTCGATTTTTATACGATTGCCATAGGCACTGGACGCTCCAGCTGTCTTCTTTGTGCAACAGGAAGCTTTTAGCGATCAGTTCAATATCATCGGAAACTCGTGCGGATACTTCAGAGTCGCCCGAGGCTCGCAAGGCGCGTTTAAATGACAACTCCCGCAACGTATCGATGAAACTCAAGTCATCCTTTGAAAACTTGCTTTTTTGTGCTTCGACAGCATTGAAGTCATCCATCCAGGCACTGTCGAACGGGTCTTCATCTCTTGAGTCCAATGCCTCATCGATATCCAGGCCCTGGAGAAAATCAAAGAAATCGCTCTTTGAAAGCAATGTGTCCATCTCGAGCAAATGGGAGTTCTTCATTTCATTAACCCTTCACCTTTCAGCCATTTTTCAATGAGTGTCACCGCCTTCTTCGGTGTGACATTTGAACCTGATAAGGGGACGGATTTATTTAAATTTCGCATTTGTTTGGCTAGACGATGCTTAAATAAAACCGTCCCCTTTGTCGTCCATTTTTTGTGGGGGCTCGCTGGTTAATCACACACAAGCGAGTGATCCGGGAAATGGCTCAGTTTGAACTTTTTTAATTCTTGTGCGACGGAGTGTTCAAGATGCTCCGGGGCCATCAGCGTTTTGACTTCACGCTCCCATCCTGCTGCTCCGCCTACGCGCTGAGTCACACCTTCCGGCCATCCTTGAAGGATCGACTTGTAATGCTCGATGCGTTCGTGGGCCATTGCACTCTTCTTGCACCAAGCCAATAACAATATGTTGTCGGTCATGGCCTGTACTGGAAAGTTATCTCTACCGGCAACAGTAGTTTGATAAATAGAGTCCAGCGTGGCGCATGAAATTGTATCGAGGAACGCAGTAGGACATTGCGATCGAAAACACTCAACAAGTGCTTCGAACTTATTTGAGTGGCGCAAAGGACTTATCGATTCCTCAACACCCTTACTGTTTAATAGTGATGTCGGCGCGACCAGGGAGACCACCGGGAAGGACGTCATCAATGAGTGGGTGTGGAATACCGGGACATAGTGTTCCTCACCATAAACGGGCTTGAGGTAAATGCCGGTCAACAGAGGGCCGTTACGCTTTAGTAAGTGAAGGGGTTTATATATTTCATAAGTCCCTGTCACTACTTTCCAGTCTTGAGTGATTGCCTTTTTTTCAGCGGCCGTCATTTTTTTCATAAGGTGTCTCAGGGGTGTATCGCTGTCTGTGAAGGTGGTTTTATTGGGAGGTTATTATTATTGTTGGTCTGTTGTCGACTGCTAATCGACCCGTTCGGGTCTTTTGTGAACTTGTAATCCAGTACTTCCCCGGTGTTCTTGTTGTAGACATCTGGCCGTGCGCTGCCGGCGGTTCCTTTCGGGACCTCGACGCCTTTTAAGTAAGATTTCTCTACTGCCAAGTGAGTCTTTTGACCGGTCATGCGCTGATAGCGCTTTAGCTGTGATAAGGGGACGGATTTATTTAAATTTTGCATTTTTTTGGCTAGACGATGCTTAAATAAATCCGTCCCCTTTGTCGTCTCTTTGTCGTCTCTTTGTCGTCTCTTTGTCGTCCCTTTGTCCCTTTGTCCCTTTGTCCTCTGAAAAAGCGGATCTCACCAAAGAACAGGCCAACCGCGTCCTCAACGCCGTTCTCGAAGAAATCACCGGCGCCCTGCACCGCAAGGACATCGTCACCCTGGTTGGCTTCGGCACCTTCCTGCAACGCCACCGCGGCGCCCTCACCGGCAAAAACCCGCAAACCGGCGAGCCTGTGAAAATCAAGGCGAGCAATACCGTTGCGTTCAAACCGGGTAAATTGCTGAAAGATACCGTTAACGGCTAACGCGCAGTACCGTCTCGAAGGGAGGCGGGGCGGTAAGAAGAATGGGCACGCCGACTGGGTCGGGTGCCCATTTTTTGTGGGGAAACGCTAAGACATGATTGAGGATTACGCAGGAAATTTTCGATTTTTATACGATTGCCATAGGCACTGGACGCTCCAGCTGTCTTCTTTGTGCAACAGGAAGCTTTTAGCGATCAGTTCAATATCATCGGAAACTCGTGCGGATACTTCAGAGTCGCCCGAGGCTCGCAAGGCGCGTTTAAATGACAACTCCCGCAACGTATCGATGAAACTCAAGTCATCCTTTGAAAACTTGCTTTTTTGTGCTTCGACAGCATTGAAGTCATCCATCCAGGCACTGTCGAACGGGTCTTCATCTCTTGAGTCCAATGCCTCATCGATATCCAGGCCCTGGAGAAAATCAAAGAAATCGCTCTTTGAAAGCAATGTGTCCATCTCGAGCAAATGGGAGTTCTTCATTTCATTAACCCTTCACCTTTCAGCCATTTTTCAATGAGTGTCACCGCCTTCTTCGGTGTGACATTTGAACCTGATAAGGGGACGGATTTATTTAAATTTCGCATTTGTTTGGCTAGACGATGCTCAAATAAATCCGTCCCCTTTGTCCTTACTTTGTCCTGTTTAGCTAATCAGAAAGTCATGATGACTGGTAACAGTAACCGGTCTGTTTAGTAGTAAGTCGTCAATAATTGCGTGCTGCGCGTCAAACTCTTGCTTTAAGGTACTGTTCCATAACACTTCATCTTCCGTTTGTGCATAGTGATCGATCAGATTGATGACTACCTCCAAGGCGTACCCAAGGCTTTCAGTATCGACTGCACTATTAATGGCTGAGTTAAAGCCGGCCAGTGAGTATGACTCGTAGGCTTCTGGCTCCTCGTAGTGGGGTGCGTATTCGTCCATGGCGTCTAATAACTGTTGTAGTTTTTGCTGATAGAGCGAAATGTTGCCGTGAAGGATATTTGAGACTATTTCTGCTTTAGTGTCGGTGATGCCAAGCTTTCGTTGGATCACATCCAAAGTATTTGGCAAGCTAAGCAGTCCATTGATACTCCAGGCTGACAAAAAAATTACTTGGTCATCGGACAAGGCTTGAAGGTTATTTTGAATAAAAGCCTGATAGTTGTCTATTTCGTCAACGATATTGAACATAGTATGTGTCCTGTACGTTTTTAATCGAAAATGCCACCAGTGATAAGTGATAAGGGGACGGATTTATTTAAATTTCGCATTTGTTTGGCTAGACGATGCTTAAATAAATCCGTCCCCTTTTTCTCCTCTTAACGCGCAGTACCGTCTCGAAGGGAGGCGGGGCGGTAAGAAGAATGGGCACGCCGACTGGGTCGGGTGCCCATTTTTTGTTGATGACCTCAGCTTTTCACTGGAGGGGCTGATGTCTTGTGCAGTGAGATAAAGGACTTCACGTGCGGGTCACTTTTCGGTACGCAGCTTGGATAAGCTTTTGCTTGGGCATCAGACACGGGGCTGTCGTTACCCAGGATATCGATTTTCTTCAGGTCACCGGGAACCCCGTAGATGAAGTAGAAACCTTCGGTATTTTGGGCTTTGTAGCCAGGCTCTGAGGCGATGATTCTCCACTCTCCCGAATTTTTTTTATCAAACAGTCCATAGCTGTTCAGTAGTATCGGGTGTGATACGCGTTCGGCATCCGCCAATTGGTGCTCTGAGATAATAGGTTCGGCGGAAAAAAAGTCCAGAATCTCGGCGCAGTGACCTTCGTCCATGGTGGACAGCACTCGTCCAAAACCGAAAGTATCTTCCGTGAACTTGAAGCAAAAAATATCGCCAGGCTTGATGGCGCGAAGCATCGTTCGGGGCTTTTTGTCCCAGCTAAAAAACGTTAGGGCATTCATGAGCACTTTCCTCCTTTGCCAATGAGGCTGGATTTTTTTCGGTTATAGGCGTCCTGGAAGTATTGATGCCTGTCCCGAGCGCGAGTTGTATTGTCGTGATCGAAGGAGTTGTATTTATTTCCCCTGTTGCTTTGGGAGGTTGCGGCGCCTATTTCCCCTTTCCTTGTCCCGTAGCGTTCTATGTACGCCTGCTCATAACCCCTGGCCTCGCCGTACGTGACGTTTTTCTCAATGCGACGCAGACCTGTGGTGCTGTCGTCTTTCGTCAATCGGCCTGAGACCTCATGTTCACTCGTTCTGCGCGCAATGTCGTTGGTTATCCCGACGTAGTAAGGATCGCCCACCGTATTTCCATGGATATCCAAGTCGTATAGACCGTACACGTGATAGCCCGGGGCATTGGCAGGTGTGAGCCCAAGCGGGTCTACATAGCTGATCGGGTTCCTGGCGTAGGTGTAGAGATTTAGTCCACCTTTCAGACCAATGGGATCCGGAGTGGTAAATCGGCCGATATCAGGGTCGTAAAAGCGGAAAGTGTTGTAGTGCAACCCAGTTTCTCTGTCGAGGTATTGACCCTGGAATCTGAGGTTCTGGTCTTCGATGTAATAGGGCTCTCGAACCTCTTTAACGGTATTACCCCAGACTCGGTATTGCGCTTCCCAGACGATATGTCCGTCTGTCTCAGTCAACACCTCAGGCAGTCCATTCAAGTCGTTGTGGTAATAGCGGACTTTGGCCAATGCACCGATGCCGTCTACCCTGGCCAGTGGCTGATAGTTGTCTTCCTCATAGAGATAAAGGCTGGACCGATGGTTACGGTGTTCCTGCAGCAGTTGCAGGCAGCCCCACGTGAATCGTGTTTCACCGAGCAGGTAGCCATTGCTGTCGTGCTCGCTCTTGCTGATCCTGCGCCCCACTGGGTCATATCGCATGCGTACGACAGTCTCACCGGTACTGCCCTGATTTCTGACTTCAATCAGGCGATGCTCGGCGTCGTAGCTCAGGCGCTGAATGCCTCGGGCGGCACTGCGTTTTTCAATCAGTCGGCCAAAACCATCGTAACGATATCGCTTGTCCTGATAAGTCAGCAGTTGGTTATGCACCACCAGGCCGGCACCAGCCATGGGGCTATCGAGAAGATTTGCGGCGGCGTCATAGGCAAAGGTCTCCTTCTGCCCGTAGAGGTTGTCCTGGCTGGCAATGATTCGTTGGGTGGCGTCGTAGTGCAAAAGCTTGCGGTGATGGCCCTTAGCGTGCTGATCCGTGCGGCCAATCAAATTGTCCCCTGGGTCGTACTCAAAGTGTTGCCCATCACTAGCCCTGAACGGTGACAGTTGCTCAGCAAGGCTGCGCTTGCGTGAGCGAAGTCGACCAGCGCGGTCGTACGCGCTACGGGTGATGAGACTGCCCTGAGTGCGCGATATTTCACGATGCAGACGGTCACGTTCAAAGTCGCTGATAACTCGGCCATCTAGATTGATCTGGTGTAGATGCCCGCTGCCGTAATACAGGCGATTGACCCAGGCTCCGTCAGGCAACTGCGTTTGGATCAGATTGCCCAGCTCGTCATAGTTATGGCGCAACGTCCCTGCGGTGTTGTGTTCTTCTTTCAGTTGACCCAATGCGTCGTAGACAAAACTCAGTGTCTGCACATTTTCGGCGTTATCAGTCAGGGTGACCGTGGTCAGCCGGTTGACTGCGTCATACTGATATTCCGTGCGGGCATCGTCTGTGGTTTTGGCGGTGAGTCGCCCAACGGCATCGCGCTCCAGATTATGCACGATGGGCAGGGCAGGTTGGCTTAACACCAGCGCAAGGCCGCCGCCGTGGAGTGCGGGAATGGCTTCAACCGCAGCGACCTTGTCCAACGCCCCGTAGTAGTAGCGGCGTACGCTGCCATCAAGGTTGTGCTGTTCGGTCAATCTGTCGCCGGCGTCCCATATGAATCGATAGCTTTCGGCGTTTTCATTGGTCAGCGCCGTTAGTCGGCCGTAGAGGTCGTAGCTGAAAAAGACCTGTCGCCCATGCGCATCCGTACGTTGGCGGACTTGCCCGCGACGATTGTGCTGGTAATGCGTGGTGTGCCCATCGGGATCCGTGAAACCCTGTAACTGGCCACTGGCGTCACGATGAAAATGGGCACGACGCCCGTCTGGTAATTGGCTGCTGAGCAAGCGACCCTGTATGTCATAGTTGAATTGGGTACGCTCTCCGAGCGCATCAGTGATGGTTTGGAGAAAACCTCGTTCGTCGTAGCTGTATCGTGTCGAGTAACCAGAACAATCGACGCGCTCTATGAGTTGCCCCAAGGTACTCCAGCGCAGTTTTTTTCTTTTACCGATTGCATCGATGATTTCTACGACTTGACCAAGGTTGTCATAGCGATACTGGGTAATGTTGCCGAGTGGATCGGTTTCGCGAGTGCAGTTACCGCGCTGGTCATACTGGTATCTCCAGCTATGTCCTGCTGCATCAGACTCCACCAACGGCAATGCCCAATGCTCAAGCCATATCGATGACGAGCTGCGTCCAAGCGGATCGAGTTCGCCAATCAAATTGCCGGAATCATCGTAGCTGCACGTATACCGTCCCCCTTCAGGGTCGGTGGCACTCAGTAGTTGGCGTTCGTCGTTCCACTCGAATAGCCAGGTTTGTTCGAGGTTGTCGGTATACGAAATGATCTGGTACTGAGTGTTCCACACTCTTTTGCTGGTGCGCGCCAAGCCGTCTTTGATGCATGTAACGCCAGCATCCAGGTCATAGTTGAAATGGTATTCATCCCCTTCATCTGTCCAGTGACGAACGACACGCCATTCAACATCTGCTACTAACCCCCATTCGTAGAAGCAACGTAGGCCGGTGGGTAGTTGGTGTTCGATCATCCGCCGACGGATGTCGTACGCAAAGCGCCGATTGATATGCCCCGAAGCGTCACGGACCTCTGTCAAGTCGCCGACAGCGTCGTATCCATAGCTCGCGAGGATCTCTCGATGTTGATCGGGGTAGAGCCGCTCTATCCGGATGACGCGGCCCTGTTCCCGGATCAGTTCTACCTGTACTTGATCAAAGGTATCTCGCAGTCGTATCAGTTGCCCTGCTTGGTCATAGTCGAGGTAGATACGGTTGTCGTTCCGGTCGCCGAATTGACTTAACCGCAATACATGGGCCTCGTCGGTAGTGGCGTCAAAGAGACGATATAGCCCGTTGTTGCTTTCGATCAACAATTGCCCGTTAAGGTGCCTTCGGATATTCAGGCCCTCACCTGGACTGAACATCGCGTAACCTGGAGGGACAGAACCGAGGTTGATACGCCGGCCCTGTTCGTCGGTGTAAATAAGCTCCTCGCCACCCTCCGGGTGCGGCAAGATTTCGACGCAGATTTCATAAGGCACACTCCAGCCTGCGCCAAACATCCCGTCTCGGCGCTCATCCCGACTGTTGTAGAATCGTTGCCAATCAATTGGCAACACACCCGGCAATACGAAGTCCAGTTCGGTATCCCCACCCAACACCTTCGCGCCCGTCGCCGCATGTATCGGATTAGGTGACCCCATCGTGGCATTCGCCGCAGCGCCCATCGCCTGGCTCACCGCATAGGACGTCACCCCACTGAGCAACATGCACGGCAAATTACTCAGCGTTTTCCCCTTCGCCCCCTTGAGCATCATCAACGCTTCAATCGCTAATCCGACGCCTGGCGTCTTGCCGCTACGAATCTCTTGCACCACCACCGTTCCGCCACCAATCGTGACGTTCGGCGAGATCAACCCCGACGACACCACCGTCGCGTCGCACATGCTGCGGTCGCCGCTGCGCACGGCGGGTTGGCCGTTGATGGTGACCTTGTCGGAACCTTCGGCGAGAAGCTGGGGCGGCATCGGCGGGTGACGCGCGCACAGCACCATGTCGGTGAGCGCAGGCACAACGCCTGGAGCAGGAGTTGCGACGGTTGGTCGCCAGAGTTGGGAGAAGAAGCCCTCGGCCATATCCAGAAAGCCTGGTTCGGCTTGCGGCATAGGGTCGGGCTCAGGTGGCGCTTGTTCGAGTTCAGTGCCCGCAGGCGCAACATGAGAAGGAATTGAGCCTGCCGCCCGGGCCGCCGGAATGCTGTTGACGAAAGTATTGGTCGAACCCACCGCAATCGTCGCTTCCACCACAGGCGGAAACAGTGCGTTGCTGAAATCTTCGCACATCTTACTGAGGCCCTTATCGGCCCCCGTTTTGCTCATGGCCATGCCGACCACGATGCCCACCACCGCGCCGAGGATGCAGCCACCAATACCGGCGGTTGCAACCGTCACACCTATTGCTGCCGCCACCGCAGCGGTTGCGAGTGCCGTAATCGCCACGTTGGCCGCCACCTCCAATACACCGCCGAGGATATCGGCCATCATGGAAGTGTGGGTCAGCGCATCGCCCATCCGGGCAGCCCATAACGCGTCAGACATGCAATTGGCTCATCAAGAAATAACGTCAAACGACAGCGAGTTTTTGATCAAGGCCCAGTGCGCCGCCTCGGTATCTCCAAGCTTGTCCGCCTTCACGTAACTCAAGGCGAGCATCTTGCGCGTACCCGGTATCACCAACGCCAGCTGATACTGGAACACCTTGTCATTGCCCTTGTGGAACTGGCTGCGCAGTTCGATGCCTTCGACCTCCTGCGCCGCACCCAGGCGCACGTCGACGCCCGGTTGGTAACGCAAGTCCTGCACCTGTTTTTCCAGGCGCTGGAGCTGGTCATTGAAGTTGCTGTGCAAGGTTTCGCCATCGGCCAGCAAGCTGCGGCTGATGATCAAGGACGTGCCCAACTCAGGGAACTTGAGGATGTTGATGGAGGCGTCCTGCAACTCGCCCGCTGGCAGTTGGAGTTGGAATTCGTTGATTCGGTACGTCATGGCAAACAGATCTCGTCAGGAGCCTTTAGGCGCTGGAAAAGCGGCTTTGATATTGGCGTCGATGCTGGCTTTCACGCCCTGGCCATCGGGTGTCGCGCCCGCGCCGCCGCCGTTGTTCAGGTGCAGCACGCCGCCGGTATTGAACTCGGCATCGCCGCTGGCGTAGAAGCTGATCTGCACGCCAGTGAGGTTGATCTGCCCGCTGGCGTTGAGCTCCAGGATGCTTTCGCCGCAGACCAGGCGCAGGTTTTCACCCACTTCGATCACGTAGCTCTGGCTGATGCTGTCGGTTTTGCGCTGGCCCACCGAGAGGATGTCGTCCTGTTTGACGATGCGCAGGCGGTTGTTGCCGATGGTCACCGTCTCGTTGTGCCCGATGCTTTTATTGCGGTCATGCCCCACCGAATGGCTCTCATCCACCTCCACCACAATGTCCTGATTGCGCTCGGCATGGATATACAACTGCTCCAACCCCTTCTTGTCCTCCATGCGGATTTCATTGAAGTTGGCCGGTGTGCCGCCCTTGCTGGAGCGACTCTTCATGCCGCTCTGGGTGGCGTTTTCCGGCAGGTCGTACGGTACCGTCTGCTCGGCGTTGTACACCCGGCCGGTGATGATCGGCCGGTCGGGGTCGCCTTCGAGGAAGCTGACAATCACTTCCTGGCCGATCCGTGGAATCTGCATCGAGCCCCAGTTCTTGCCGGCCCAGGATTGCGACACGCGAATCCAGCACGAGCTGTTTTCGTTGGATTGGTCGTGGCGGTCCCAGTAGAAGTGCACCTTCACGCGGCCGTACTGGTCGGTCCAGATTTCCTCGCCTTTGGGGCCGACCACCAGCGCGGTCTGCGGGCCTTTGACGATGGGGCGATAGGTGCTCGCCAAGGGGCGGAAGCTTTGCTGGGCGTCGATGCAGGTCAGGCTGCTTTCGAACTGAGCGGAGCCTGAGCCGCCACCGCTTTCCAGGCTTTCCTGGACGATGTAATAGCGGCAGCCGACGATCAGGTATTCGCGGTTCTGGTCCTGGCGGCTGAAGCCCGTGAGGCTGAACAGGTGGCCGGAACCGAGGCCGCGGGCGTTGCCGTTGAACTCGATCTGCTCATGCAGGGTTTGCAGGGCTTCGATGCGGGTGCGCGCGTAGTGCTCGCCGTCGGCGCTTTGCACGTAAGTGCCGGGGTAGTCGTACAGCGGGTAGTCGCCGGCGGTGTGCGGGCGCGGCAT
>Ga0308161_1003891_pt1 | contig 14096 bp, 16 predicted proteins | sample PhyFR2_FD_201034 | JGI IMG/M metagenome (GOLD analysis project Ga0308161, IMG submission 201034) | Phyllosphere microbial communities from UC Gill Tract Community Farm, Albany, California, United States - DLSLF.R2 | ecosystem: Host-associated > Plants > Phyllosphere > Unclassified | place: USA...
ACATCCTCGGCGGCCGTTACATCCTGCGCGAGCGGATCGGCGCCGGCGGGATGGGGCGCGTCTTCCGCGCGCGTGACGAGGTGCTCGCGCGCGACGTGGCCATCAAGATCTTCTACGCCGACGCCGCAGACGAACCCGAACCCTTCCGCCGGATGTCGGAGGCGCGCGCCCTCGCGGCCCTCGCGCACCCCTCGCTCGTCACCCTGTACGACGCTCGACTCACTGGCGACGACCAGGTGTACCTCGGGCATCGTGCACCGTGACGTCAAGCCGTCCAACGTGCTGCTGCGGCCCGTGCGAGGCGGGGTGCGTTCGCACGAGGCCGTGCTCGCGGACTTCGGCGTCGCACGTCTGATCGGCGCGACACGACTGACCACCCCCGGAACCGTCATCGGGACGGCCGCCTATCTGGCCCCGGAGCAGGTACGCGGGGAGGCGCCCCGTGCCGCGTCGGACGTCTACGCGCTCGGGCTCCTCGCCATCGAGGCGCTCACGCGCCTGCACCCCTTCGGGGGAGGGACGCTGCAAGAGACACTGTTGGCTCGCCTCGCTCGTCAGCCCGAGATTCCGGGGTCGTACGGCTTCGAGTGGCAGTCCCTGCTGACGTCCATGACCGCTTTCGATCCCGACGAACGGCCCACCGCGGCGAACGTGGTCGAGCGCGCCGAGGCCCTGGCCTTCGAGACGGGTGAGACCGTGACGGCTGCGCCGGCGGCGTCATGGGCGATGCCGACCGCGTTGATGACTGCCCCCGTCACCCCGCCTGCCGCGCGCGCCGAGCCGGTGGCGCCGGTGGGCGCGGCTGCGATGTCGACGACTCTCCCGCGCTCCAACGCTGAGACGACCGCACCGGTGTCGGCCGCCGCGTCGGTGGGAGCCGGCAGCGTACCCGCGACGTCGGCTCGCGCCCCCCGTTCGCGGCGACGCCGCGTGCTGTGGGCCGGAGCCGCCGCAGGCGCTGCCCTCGTCATCGGTGGGCACGTCATGGCCTTCTCGCTCGGCGCCGGATCCGACATGACCACGGACCGTGTCTCGACCCCGGCGCCTTCGTCGACGCCGGGCCCCGTCGTGGCCGAGAACGTCCCCTCGTCCGTCGAGCCGGTGTCGAACACGGATGCCGAGACCCCGCCGCCGGCGAAAGACCCCGGCACCTCCCAGCCCACGCAGCCGTCCCCCGCCCCGCCCGTCGTCGAGGCGCCGGGTGGCGGGGTCTCGCAGCCCGGTCAGGGCTCGCCCGGCTCCGGTGGCTCCGCCGTCGTCGATCCGGCGCCCGACACCCCTGCACCGGGCGGCGACACCGCGGTCCCGACGCCGAGCACCTCCCCCTCCCCCGGAGCGAGCACCGGCACGGCGCCGGGCGCGGGCGCACCGGGCAAAGGCAACGGGAACGGCAACGGCAAGGGGAACGGCGCGAACAACGGCAAGGGGCCGGGCGCAGGGCAGATCGCAGACGTCCCGGCGAACTAGCGGATTCCCCGGTCCGCTCAAAGGCGCACCTTCCGCTCGCGCCGTCATGCGATTCGCGTGTCGAGCCGCGCTCGGCGGTGACCTCTGGGCACTCCAGAGCTCATTGCCGTTTCGAAAGGCCTCGTGCAACGGCGAAGGCCCGACGCTGATGCGTCGGGCCTTGCGTTGGCTCCCCGGCTTGGACTCGAACCAAGAACCTATCGGTTAACAGGGAGTTGACCTGGCATTCGACCTCGCTCGACATCGCTCGCGAGATAGCCGTTTGACCCCTGCTAAGCCCCGTAAACACAGACAACCAGAGAGAGTGCGTCCGAGCAGGTCAGAGCGTCGCCGAGCGAATGCGCGCGGAGATGGGGCGCTGATTTGGCGCTGTTTTGAAGACACATTCGATAGTTCCCGGCGTTGGTCAGAAGGTAGTCCCACGCCGCATCGAGCGGCACCGAAGAAGGGACACACCATGAGCACCGAGACACACCCCAAGAACGCCGAGTGGGTCGTCTGGCCGGGCGATGCAGAACAGCTGGAACCGCTCGATCACGTCATCGTCGCGAGCGGCCTTCTGAGCGACGCCGTTGAGCTGTACTGGAACAAGATGGGAGCGTGACCCTCGCTGGGCGACTTCCAGTTCAGCGTCGCAGAGCTTCACTGGCAGGTGCAGCACGACGAGCACGGGGATGAAGCTGGCCAGGAGGCTGACAGGGTAACGCCCGTCGGCTGAGCTTGCGCCACGCTCACACACGAGAACGCCACCGGAGGGGACTTACCCGCCCGGTGGCGTTCTCTCGTGGGAGGGACCAATCTCCTATTGGCCGTGGTGACTCCGTCGTGCGCTCGCCCTAGCTGCGCCAGGTGCGGGGCGGTGAGTGCGTATCCGTCAGCCCCTTCAGCACAGCCCAATCGACGGGGCCTGTGGGTGGGTCTTCGGCATCAAGCAGGGCGTTGAGGTCCAGCTCCGTCAGGGCGCTGCTTCCAGCTCGTCCATCGTTCGCGGTCTGACGGCGAACGTAGTCAGAATCCCAGGCGCCTTCGCCATTCTCGGCATCGGTAGCTGCACGTCCGAAGCCGCTCCCGCGCTTGAAAGCGGATGCACCAGAGAACCGGTCGTGGTCAACACTCTCATCCGCCCAAGCTGCCATCATCGTCACCTGCGCTTGCTGGAAACCCGCCCAGATCTCCTCTAGCAGCTTCTCGAGGACGGTCGTGTTACCCAACTCATCCGCAACCAAGATGTCCATTTGCATGTCGAGGGTTGTCCGCCCGATCTCCGAGACTAGATATGGCGAGGTATCGGCATCGACTATTCTGCTTCCGACTTCGAGGGACCAATCAAACGACATTTGAGGTCGCATCGATAAGGACAAACCATCGGGGGTGATAATCCGCCCCTCATACTCAACCCAGCGTCCATGGAAGGCGCCACCGATCTCAAGGTGGTGCTTGTCGCGATTGTTCAACCACGCCAGGACAGCGAGAACACTGTTGGCCGGGTTCGTCCCCGATGCATTGGCCCAAACGAAAGGTTGACAAGCATAGATTGCGCGAACGACCCGTTCGGGGACGTTCCTCAACTGCCCACGCTTCATGCATGCACGCCACGCCGCCGCAGAGTAGGCGACCGGGTACTGCAAAGCCTTCGTCACGACCCCTCCCTCGGCTTCAACGATCCGCGTGAGTGTCGTGTTGAGCGTGCTGCGGAGGTGGTGGGCAATCTCGCCTAGCTGGATGCCCCACAGGTCTAGCCGTGGTTCCGGGGAGACTGAGTCGACTCGCACGAACCATCCGCACGCGGGCGGATCTTTCACGTGAATCGACGTCACCATCGGCTCCGACCTCCGCCAGCGACTGATGTCGTCCACCAGCGCGTTTGAGCGCTGCTGCGCAAGTTTCACTCGACCGATGGATTTGCTGGAGAGCTGGTCGAGTCGCTCATCTCTATCCACATAGACATCGTGCCTCAGCGGATGCGGTACGTGGCTCGACACGCCGGACTTCTAATAGCGGGCGAGTTTGCGGGATCGAATTTCCATTCTTTTTGGCGCCGAATTGTCATTTCCCGCATCCCGGTTGATTTGCCGCGGCTGGGCCGGGAGAGCGATAGTAAGTCTCACGTCAGATTGAGCGTGAATTGATACGGAGGCAATATGGCTCGTGAAAGATTGTTTGAAGAAGACGGTATTGAGGTGCGCGCAAGAGTACCGAAGTCCATTTCGGCAAACATCGATGCGCTGGCCGAATTGTCGGGCAGCTCTAAGGCCACGATCATGCGACAAATAGTGCTGCTCGGCTTGACCGCCTACGAGATGGTTTCCGCCGAGGCCACCATCGCCGCCGTCACGACGTACGTAAACACGAAGAAGACCGACACGAAGGAAAAATCATGACCGTTCTTGCCAGCGACCTGCCCAAGTACCCCATCTCGGGCGGAACCACGCGCATCAAGCTTCAGAACGAAGCGCGCGACCTGCGCCTCCGCAACGAATCCTTGGACGACGCCATCCGAGACGCGGAGACCGCCGTGGCCGCTCACATCGAAGCCGCCGACCAGGCTCTCGCCAACGCCAGACGCATCGCGGCAACCGCCAAGGCCGCGCGCAACCGCCGCTGAAACCAAAGGAGATCAATCTCATGACCGCCAGAATCAAGCGCACGGACAGCCCCGGTGAATCTGCATCGGAAGCATCCGGCAGCTCCCCTGTGTACGGCAGCGGCCCGCAAAACTTCCTGGACAACGCCCGCATCAACGCCCGGACTGCGGCCTATCCGAACTCCGCCGCCGAGACGGCCCACGTGGCAGCTGTAGACGCAGCAGCATTCGACCGCGTGCACAAGTTCGAGGCGCACCTCATCGCGAATGCAGAAGTGACGGTGGTGCACTCGCGCGCGGTGAATGCAGAGGCCGATGACATCTCGAAACGCCTCTACGATCTCGCCACTCAAGTTCAGCGAGGGAGAATCAGCGCGTCAGATGCCGCGGTGGAGTTCGAGACCCTTCGTCGCGAAGCCGCCGGCATGCGAGGTCGCATTGTCAAGACCCTCCATCAGGTCGAAACCGACGAGGCGAAAGTCACCGATCCTTACAACCATGCTCAACGCATCATGTCGAAGATGCCGGTGCAGAGCGTGCGACCGCTCAACCCGTCCGCATTCATGTAAACCACGATGCGGCGGGTTGGCAGCTTATCCGCCGCGCCCGCCGCATCTACCGAAGAAGGCCCACGATGACCTCCTCAGACTCTACTCCTATTTCCGAATTGCGGTCGGTTCCGGGCTTCCCGGGATATCGAATTGACCGGGATGGAACCGTATATTCCAAGCGCTCCGGTCAGCCATTGCAAGTACGAATGGTTCGTGGAGTCCCTTGCGTGGACCTTCGACCGCGACCGACCGTAGGCGTCACGCCCTATGTAGCAGTAGCGCTGCTCGTGGCTAGGGCCTTTGTGCCGATGCCACGTCCGCTGCACCACCGCCGCGAGGTTGTCCATCGCGACAAGAACACCGACAACTGTCACGCCTCGAACCTTCGATGGGTTCGAGTCGGATAACAGATCGAGCACGACCGAGCGCAGGACGAGCGCGCCAGAGTAAAGTCGTCCGAGCAACACCGCAGTACCCGCTGTCCTGGGCGAGATGCAACGTCAGATTCCCCAGCGAATAGCGGCCAGCCCTTCGAGAGATCGAAGGTAGCGAAGAAGCAGTCAGAGGGTTGAGGCTATCTGCTGCCGGGGGCACGACAGGGACGACCCTGCCGGTTGGTCCCGGAGACGCCTTGCAAACACACCAAGCTGCGGACGTCTGGCCGAGCAGTGGAACCCCTCATCGACTACCTACGTCGAGGGTTCCACGCTCGGCCTTCGTCGTTCGAGGAACCTTCGGCTCATCGCCAGAAGGGCATCCACGATGACCAACAACACCGCTGCCGCTGAGCAGCCTCAGACCAGCACGTACGAGACGGCACCGGCCCGCATAGCGGAGCTGACAGGCATCCCGATCACGACACGCCAGCTTCGGTCCTGGGTGTGGGCAGGAAAGGTCGACCACCTCAAGGTCGGAAACCGCGTCCTGTTCACCGACGCTCAGTTGCTCGCGCTTGCCGAGTCGCTGACCGTCCGTGCGAAGCGCTGAGCCGCATCATGCCTCCGCGTTTGCGCGTTCGTAGAGAGGGCACGCCGCCCGCCCTCCAGCGCGTCCTCGACAAGCTCGAAGACGTCACCCACTCAGGTGGCAATCAGTACCGGGCTCGCTGTCCCGCACACGACGACGACCAGCCTTCGTTGTCTGTGGCTTGGGGAGACACAAACACTGTCGTCGCGGACTGCAAGGCCGGATGCACCTTCCATGAGGTCATCGACGCGCTGGGCCTGACCCGAAAGGACTTGGAGGTACAGCGTCGACGCGTCGCGAATTACGAGTACGAGGACGAGGGCGGCGAGAAGCAGTACCGAGTGGTCCGGACCGAACCGAAGGGGTTTTTCCAGGAGCACTGGGACGGGCGGCGATGGGTAAAGGGGATGGGCGACGCCACGCCCATTCCGTACCACCTGCCCGAATTAGCCGAGACGGTCGCGCACGGCACGGCGGGCGACACGATCTGGATCGTCGAGGGCGAGAAGGACGTTGAGGCCATCGAGCAGGCTTACGGAGACGTGGCGACTTGTAATCACATGGGCGCCGGTAGCTGGACAGATGCGCACTCCGAGCACTTTGAGGGCTTCGTAGGACGAGTCGCCATCGTGGTGGACGCAGATGACAAGCCCACCAAGCCCGGTCAGAAGCACGCCCTAGCTGTTCACGAGTCGCTACTGCGCGTCGCGGGGATCGAGGCGGACCTGGTCTATCCAGCGCGCGGCAAGGACGCGGCTGATCACGTCGGGGACTACGGCCAGGAGGACTTCGTACCGATCACGCTCGAAGGTCTCCGCGCTGAGATCGCCTCGGCGGCGGAGCAACCGGACGATGACCGCGCCGCGAAAGTGGCAGAGCAAGCCGAGTACATGCGCATCAACCGCGAGGCGCGTGCGCTCGTGTCAGCCGAGGACTGGACGCCGCCACCGGCGCAGGGGTCGTGGGCTGACCAACTCGCCACGCCCGATGAGCCGGTGCGGTGGCTGATTTCCGATTTGGCTTTCGAAGGGGCAAACGTCGTCGTCAACGCACAAGCCAAGAGCGGCAAGACCTCTCTAGTGCTGAACGTGGCGCACGCCCTACTAGGTGGAGAACCGCTCTTCGGTCACTTCAACGTCGCCACCCTCGCGAACGGCCGCTCCGTGGCGTGGTGGAACGCCGAGCTGGCCGAACGTCAGGCTAAGGCGTGGCTGCGGGACTTCGATCTGCCGCGTCCTGAGGCCTTCCACCCGTTCCACCTTCGCGGATACTCCATGCCGTTCGAGGTAGGGCAAGTGGAGGACTACGCCGTCGCGTGGTTGTCGGAGCGAGGGGTAGCGGTGTGGATTTTGGATCCGCTGTCCGCGCTGTACCTGGGGGACGAGAACTCCAACACCGAGCTTGGCGAGTGGTTGCGCGCTATCGACCGGATCAAGCGTCGTGCGGGCGTTGAAACCGCCTTTGTCGTCCACCACGTATCAGAGACCGCCGCGGACGAGGGCGAGTCGAGCAACCCTGGCCGGCTCCTGAAAGGCCGGGGTGCTTCGCGCCTAACGGGGTGGGCGGATGTGCTCTGGTCCTATAGCGGGCGCTTCAACGAGCCGCGTTATCTGAGCGCCCTGGGACGCGACGTAGACCTGGAGCCGTTCGGCGGGCTGCACATGGACTCGTCCACCCGTCTGCTGCGGTTCTCCGGGAAGCGCTCGACGCCCACAGAGGACCGCCGCAACGACCTCGCCATGCAGGCCTACGAGGCGGTCGCCGCTCACGACGGCCCCATCAAGGCGGGCGAGCTACAAGCCCTACTCCCCGGTGCGAAGCCGGACCCCAAGCGCCGCGCGATCGCTCACGCCGTTCAGCAGGGCTGGCTCATCACAGAGCCCGGCCCGCGCAACGCCGTGTTGTACACGGTCGGTGACGTCAACCCACGTCGGCAAAGACTCCGTGTTCGACAGGAATCGCCGGGTGAAACCGATGAGTGAGAACCAGTGCGAACCAAGTGAGAACCCCCATCCGAGGTTCGCACTGCCGAGTAGTAGCCCCTCTCCCGTAGGGAGGGTACTCACTCGCAGCGCACATACCGAGCTAGTGGTACGACCCGCCAGGAACGGTTCGCATTGAACGGGTCGTACCCAATGAGCCGCCGAGAGGACAGGTGCCCTGGTGTGGACTCCTCGCTCGTCCTCTCGGCCCAGAACCCTGCAAGACCACCTATCGAGAAGTTGGAGAGATGACATGACCAAGAAGGGTCTGGACCGGAAGGACTCCGGGACCGTATGCACTGCACGTCGACGTAACGGCGAGCCGTGTTTGAACTACGCCATCAAGGGCGCGACGGTGTGTCGGATGCACGGAGGGTCGGCTCCGCAAGTGCGTGCTGCGGCCCAGACGCGCATCCTCATGGCGAGCGACCTGGCAGCCAAGCAGCTTGTGACGTTGATGCAGTCGCCCAAGGTTGCAGACAACATCAAGCTCGCCGCCGCGAAGGACCTGCTCGACCGCGCCAACGTGTCTGGTACGCAGAACGTGGAAATCGGCGTCACGAAGCGCACCTACGAGGACGTGCTGGACGAGATGTTGATCGAGGTGCCCGAGGACATGGACGACGCCGAGCCACCGATCGCCCCGCGCCGGGAAGAGATCATCGAAGCCGAGGTCATCGAGGACGAGCCTCCCGTCCGTACCCGCCACGACCGCGCGGCGTTCGCAGAGGTCGACCGCAGCAAGCGCACGCAGCGCCAGCGCACTCGACCCGCGGCGAGCGCAGACCGCCTCGACCGCGAGGCTGAGGAGCGGGCGTCGTTGGCGGAGGTTGCAGACCAGCCGAAGGGCGATGTGACCCGGGGACGAGAGGCGTATCTGCGGGCGCTGGACAACGGTGCGTCGCAAGCTGACGCGAAGCGCGCCGGGGAGCGTGCTGCCATGGGTGAAACGTCGCGAGACGGTCGCGCCCGTGTGACTGAGGCCGATTTCTCCGCGCCTGCTCGCCGTAAGCGTCGCCGCTGATGTTCGCCGCTGTGGCGAGGATGGCCGCTCCCACACGAACGGGCCGAGACGGTCCTCCCGGTCCGGGATGGGGTGCCCGATGCGTCCTACGCCATCCTCCCACGGCGGCGAAAGGTGCCTCTGACCGGCGGTTTGTCGGATGGGTCCCCTTCAGGCATTCTTCCCTCTCATCTCCGACGGAGAACGGCGAGCAGGAGCACACATGACCACGATGATCGGATACCTCCGGGTGTCCACCGAGGAACAGGCCAGCAGCGGCCTCGGGCTGACAGCGCAGCGCGACACCATCCAGCGCTACGCCGAGCAGCACGGCTGGGACGTTGTCTGGTACCAGGACACCGGACTGTCAGCCAAGAGCCTCGACCGCCCCGCCCTGCAAGAAGCCCTCTCGCGACTGCACCTCAAGAAGCGCGACGTGGACGGCCTGGTAGTCGCCAAGCTCGACCGCCTCAGCCGTTCTGTCCCGGACTTCGCGGGCCTGCTCGAACTCGCCCGCGCACGACGCTGGTCGCTCGTCGCCATCGATCTGGGCGTGGACACCAGCACCCCGACCGGTGAGCTCATCGCCAACGTCATGATGTCCGTCGCCCACTGGGAGCGCCGGGTCATTGGCGCACGCACCTCCGAGGCGATGCAAGCCGCCAAGCGTCAAGGCAAGCAGATCGGGCGGGCTTCGGTGCTGCCGGCCACCACCGGTCAGCGCCTGCTCGAACTTCGCCACACCCACACGCTTGCAGCTACCGCCGACGCCCTAAACGTAGAGGGCCTCACCACGGCGCTCGGACAGGCCTGGAGCACCAACACCGTCGCCAAGGTGCAAAAGCGCCTCACCCGCGACATCGCAGACCACACCAAGGAAGCCGCGGCACCTGCCGCCCGATGAAAGGAACCACCATGCCCGATACGAAGTACACCCCTGGAGCCGTCGTCTCCGTGGCCGCGCTCGAAGTGAACGACACCGTCTTCCTGCGCGAGACCAACCAGGGTGTCGGCTTGCCTGTGCCGACGCACCCCGCTCGCGTCGCCGACTTGGAGCCGCACCCCAACGGACACGTGTCCGTGTCCATCGTCGCCGCGAACGCCGGTGCCGCAGAACCCCGCCTGCTCGGCTACCTCCCGCCCACGCGCGAGTTCCGTCGCGCTGTCCCCGTCGCGCAGGCGTAAGCACGATGCCCCGGCCCCTCCCGTTGCGTAAGACGCACGGCACCGCCTACAACCTCGACCCTGACACCGAGCGCGTACCGGTAACCGCCGTGAGTGTGGGCGATGTCGTGATGGAGGGTCCGGGGCACCCCGCCCGCATCGAACGCGTCACCCGCACCGGCCGCGCCCGATACCGCGTGTGGGTCAAGTACATCTGGCAGCCCGCCTGGGAGGTGGCCTGGCCCCTCGGCGAGTTCGACGCCACGCACCCTCTCAACCGGGCGCTCCCCGGCGAGTACCTCACCGCCTAATCCGCATTCGCTTTCCACACCAAGGAACCGGCATGTCTATCCACGCGAACAAGTCCAAGGTCACCGGCAAGACGATCTCGTACACGGTGCGCTACCGCGACCACAACGGTGCCCAGCAGCGTGCGCTGTTCCGTGGGGCCGGGTCTCTGAGCGAAGCGAAAGCCTTCGACGCGGAGGTGTCCGTCGCCAAGGCCAAAGGCAAGAGCACCGACGTGTTCTCCCGCCGAGCACAAACGCTCCGCGCCGTCGCTGAACAGCTCGCCGCTACAACGGGACCCGACCTCAAGCCCAGCACCCGCAGCGGCGACGACAGCGCCTATCGCATGCACATCTACCCCGCGTTGGGAGACCGGCAAGTCAACGCCATCTCGACCATGGAGGTGCAGGCCTGGTACAACGCGCTCCGATCTAAGGTGTCCGAACGCACCGGCCGACCCCTCTCCGCGTCCACCGTGCACAACACGTATGTCACGCTGTCTAAGACGTTCGACTTTGCCCTGCGGCTCGACCTCATCGACGTGAACCCCTGCAAGGCCATCGTCCGCGCCAAGACCAGCCGTAAGAAGCGCGCCTATTTCAACCGCGCTCAGGTCAAGGCGGTAAGCCGCGCGTTGGACGATGCGGCTCCGTACGGATTGATCCTGCGCTTTGCCGCGTACACCGGTCTGCGATCAGGCGAGCTAGCAGCGCTCACCATCGACGACGTCACGCGCCGAGGACGTGTTGGGGACTTTGTCGAGGTGCGGCGACAAGTCGACCGGTCTCAGCGGGACGACACCGGCTGGGGCACCATGGACACCAAGACCCAGGCGGGAGAGCGCCGCGTACCGTTGAGCGCCATCCTGCGGGAAGAGCTGACCGCGTATGTCGCGCAGCATCCGCGACGCCACGAGCCGGGCGCACCGCTGTGGCCTGGACGCCTCCCGGGGACCAAGGGAGACCCGCGCGGGCTGGAGTACGACCGAGCTTTCGATATCGAGTCGTTGAAGCGGTATTACTTCAAGCCCGCCCTGGCACGCCGCGGCCACGGCGGGTACGCCTGGCACGATCTCCGCCACTTCTACGCCAGTGTGCTCATCGCCACGAAGAAGTTCTCCATGGAGGAGATCAGCGCCTGGATGGGTCACGCAAGCTACGCCACCACCGTTGACCGTTACGGCCACCTACTCGACCCCGACTACGACATGAGCGCCTTCGACGCCTTCATGGACGCGGACGACTCCAACGTCACGCCGTTTCGCCGTTCTCGTCCCGCGTGAGATTTGTCAGTCTGGCACGGGCCAGTCCGCCAGTTCACAGCCGTAAGCGACTAGTGCCAAGGCGCGCTGGCCGAAGAAGTCCACCGAGTCGCTCCATAGCGAATCGGGAAGCAGCGCGGCGTCAGCGATAGCTGTGATGTCCTGCGGCATCTTCTTCCGATAAATCGATGGTGCGTGATCCTTGATTTCGCGGTTCTCCGCGCGAGAGATGATGGCGAAGTTCGAGAGGCTGTTCACGAATTTCTGACCGATTGGGGTCAGGTTGTCGCGTACCCACGCGCGGGGCATCAGGTGATGGAACTCCTTGCGGTTCGGACAGGACAGCATCCAATTGCACAAGCGAACCCGAGAGGAAAGATCGGGGCGAACGTGACGCTAGCAGGAGAATCATTGTCTTGCTGGCGACGGTGCGCGCACTGAAGCTGTTGCCGAGAAAGAACATGATGTCGAGGCTGCCGCTGATGTCATCGAGGGTCGACGGCTCGCCGTTACGGAGCTTCACCGCCTCTTCAACATCCCGGCGAATATTCCGTCCCGGATTACCGCTGTAGCGGTGGACGAACGACGACCGCCAGAACCACCGGAGCAGCGTCTGCGCATCGGACGAGGGTACTGACTTGTTCTGGTTCGCGGAGAAGTACGCCGCCAGTGGAATCAACTGGGCGCTGTATGGCAAGAACTTAACGTGCCTGACGTGCAGGTTAGCTCGTAGAAAATCGATTGCGAGACGTAGAGCGTTCTCAACGACTTCGAACTTCGCTCGCACCTCTGCGCCGTTGATGTCGATCATCGCTGAAGGTGCCGGATCGCCTTTGAGGATGGCGGCGCAACAGCGCAGCATCAGATCATTGTCGTCGCCGACGTCACCGAACCCGAAGTCGGCGAACTCCTCAGAGAGGCCCTTGAACCTCGCCTGCAAGTCGAAATCTTCGCTCCATGTCCAAGCGGTGAGGAGCTCAAACATATCGAGCTCGACGCCCATGCGGTTGACGCGCTCGAAAACAATTGCCACACGAGTGCGATCCTCAGACTCGAAAGTCTCCGCGGGGATCAGTGCCTCTTTGAATTTTTCTTGGACGGTGACGATTTCGACGTTTTGCGCGTCCTGCAGCGATGACGTAGCTTTGGCGAACCCCACCGCGTCGAAGAACGTGCGCAACGGGAAGTGCTTGCTTAGATCTACCTCGGAGTCTTGCAGGGCCACGAACCGTGATTCTTGCGCGTCGATATTCGCAGAGAAGTCGTAGTAGATCGGGAGCCACACTTCGGGGTCTGCGGTTCCCTCGATTTCGGTCTGAAAAGTCGAGAAGATGGACGTCAGGCGCTGCTGTCCGTCCAAGACGTAGTCGATCGGATAGTCCTTCTCTGGCGCCGGCAGCTCAAAACCTCCGACTTTCTTCTCGGTCTTGAGTTCGTTCCTCGTGCGCCAGAGCAACACCGAACCGAAGGGGTAACCCTTGTAGATACTGTCCATCAACAAAGCCGCACGCTCTGGCTCCCAGACAAAATGGCGCTGGAATCCGGGGATTCGGATCGAACCATCGCGGATGCGCTCGATTACCTTGCGAAGCGGAAGTGGCTCTGACAAGTCGACTCCTAAAGTTGGTATGACACACGCTAGTGGACCGAGGCTGCCGCGCTGTAACTAACGCGACGGGATTTATCGCCGTGCAATGCCTCCGCTGGCGAACAGGTTTACGAGGGAAACTGCGATCGAAACAGCAGCTTCGGCGGCCTCCTGGCTTGACAGGACGTACACGGCTGTCCCGGGGTGTCGGTCGCTATGGCCAGACCACAAGGCCTGCAGCATCCCGAGCACTACATCTTGGCTGGGGTTCTGCGAGTGCTCTTTGACGAACGGGAGCTTCCAGTCGCCCTGCGCGCGCATTTGACCGATCGCTTTGCCGAGGGTGGCAGTGGCGTCATTCTTCATGACCTGAGGGATCACGACGGCTTCGACGGCTTCTATCGACTTCCTGTAACCAAGGTCCGGCTGCGGGTTGATTCCGTATACCGCCTGCCACGCCTCCGACAGAAGTCGGCCAGCATCGCCTGGAGTACTCATGGCTTGGTCTGCGGCGTCTTGAACGCCCAGGGGCACACGATCTTCAAGCCCCGGCGTACCGTTGCGGACGCCAACTTTCCACGACGAGCCGCCGTCCCGCAGGATCTTCTCGAGCGCGGCAGTTTTACCAAGAACATCCCGGGGCCCTCGATCCATGACGACCCAGTCGATGATCCTCAGGATCTGGTCGTCTTCCAGGCTGTCAAACAGCGTTCGCCCGCCGTGGAACGAAAGCATTTCGGCCAGAGGTTGGCTTCGCGCCGCAAGGTCGTACCGGCGCATCCGAGACACGTCCCACCCGAGGTGACTGCCTGCGGAGTCATAGCGCGAAAACTGTTGGACAAACCAGGCGCGCAGCGATCCACGCATCCACTGTGGGATGCCGGGGACGAGGGCTGGATGCGCCTCGGGCTGTGAGCCGAGCGGAGTCCATGTCATGGGTCAGAGCGTAACTGTGACGTAGGACATCGTCCCGAACGCAGCGCTGATTTCGCGCTGATCGCGTGAAACGACAAAGGCCCGGACCTCGCGACTTCTGCGAGATTCCGGGCCCTCTGTGGCTCCCCGGCTTGGACTCGAACCAAGAACCTATCGGTTAACAGCCGATTGCTCTGCCAATTGAGCTACCGAGGATCATGCTCACCTTGCGGCGGGCAACCCCACGATACTAACAGCACGCGGGGGCGGCGGAAAAATCAACCGGCCGAAATCCGCCTCTCGGGCGTGCCGTCGGGTGTCCACTGC
>Ga0308161_1003892_pt1 | contig 14092 bp, 8 predicted proteins | sample PhyFR2_FD_201034 | JGI IMG/M metagenome (GOLD analysis project Ga0308161, IMG submission 201034) | Phyllosphere microbial communities from UC Gill Tract Community Farm, Albany, California, United States - DLSLF.R2 | ecosystem: Host-associated > Plants > Phyllosphere > Unclassified | place: USA...
CGGACAGCTTCTTCCTTAAATTCAGGGGTAAATCGTGGTGTGCCCATACGCTCCTCCTATGCTCAAACTATAGGGCAGGATCGTCTACCGGGGCGGGGTCAGTCCATAAATGACTCTGAGGTGTCTGTTAAACCCGTGGCGATTCATTCAATCTTAATGCGACACATTAATTTTTCAGTGATGTATTGCCTCATAACATCGTGTCAGTTAGATTTTTTAGCATCGATGATAAAAATGAGAGATTGCGCAGTGAGCTTGCAAACAAATCTGAGAGGACGTTTACGCAATACTTTTTTGCCTAAAAGCCACGGCCTGATGCCTGTTTTCGAGGCGGTAGTCAACTCCATCCATTCCATTGAAGAGATGAATGGCGCCGCAGAAGGGCGGATTGTTCTCCAAGTCAATCGTACAACTCAAGGCAATCTGGATTTTGATGCAAAATCTCAGTCAGCAATCGTCGGCTTTACTATCATAGATAATGGCTGTGGGTTTAATGACGACAACTTTAAGTCCTTTGAAACCCTTGATTCGGACCATAAAATTGACAAAGGATGCCGTGGTGTTGGTCGCCTGATGTGGCTTAAGGTCTTTAAGCATGTCGAAGTGGAAAGCCACTTTTTCGATTCTGATGGCGAGTTGAAAAAACGCTTGTTTCGTTTCGATGGCAAATCAGGTGTCCATGGCGAAAAGATCTTAGAGCCAACATCTTCGAATCCCGGCACCGTCATCAGGTTGATTGATTTTGATGAAAGTTTTAGAAAGCAAGTTCCTTCAAAAGGTCACTCAATAGCCAACCAATTACTGGAGCATGTGCTTTGGTATTTCGTACGACAAGGCAGTGCTCCAAATATAATCCTTGAAGATTCTGAAGAAACTTTTGATCTAGATAGTTTACTTGATGGACATATGCATGCGAGTGCATTCATTGAAACAATTACAATTCATGAATGCCAGTTTGATCTTACCCATATTAAATTTCGTGCTTCGGTGAATAAAAAACATCAACTGGCACTTTGCGCCGCAAATAGGTTGGTTAAAGAAGAATCAATACAAGGTAAAATCCCCGGTTTATACGCCAAAATCTCGGACAATTCTGGTGAATTTACTTATACATGCTATGTATCTTCTGAATATCTTAATCAGCACGTTCGTAGTGAACGAACATCGTTTGATATTTCTGAAGATGTTGAAGATATGCTCAATGAAGTCAGTCTGAAAGATATCCGCGAAGCTGTTTTAGCTCGTACTAAATTCTATCTTCAGGATGTACTAGCAGAAACTACTTCTGCGGGCCGCAAACGTGTTGACGATTTTATTAACAATCATGCGCCGCGCTATCGTCCAATCGTAAATCATGTGCCGGAAGAGTTACTGATCGTGGACCCAGAAAAATCAGATAAAGAATTAGAGTTACATCTGCACTCACAGTGGTATGAAGTAGAAAGGCAGTTGGTAAACGAAGGTCATGACATCTTAAAACCTCAAAACAAAGAGCAGGTAGAGGAATATAAAGAAAGGCTGAATGAATACCTTAGCAAAGCTGAAGACCTTAAAAAATCAGATCTCGCCAATTACGTTTCTCACCGCAAAGTAATCATTGATTTATTGCAAAAATCGATCGAAAGACTTGAAGACGGAAAATATGCTCGTGAAGATATGATCCATGAATTGATAATGCCCATGCGAAAAGATTCTAATGAAGTTTTTCTTGAAGCTTGTAACTTATGGCTGATTGACGAGCGTTTGGCATTTCACAACTATTTAGCTTCAGATAAAACTCTGCTATCAATGCCAATTACTGGAGCGGAGTCAACAAGAGAACCGGATATACTCAGCCTTAGGCTTTTTGATAACCCTCTTTTGGTAAATGACCAAAACACACCCTATCTTGCTTCCATTACAGTTGTTGAGATTAAAAGACCAATGCGTAACGATATGCAAGAAGGAGAAGATAAAGACCCGATTGATCAGGCCTTAGGCTATTTAGAAAGAATTCGTGAGGGAGGTGTAAAAACTAAGTCAGGACGCCCTATTCCCGGAGGCAAGGACATCCCAGGCTATTGTTATGTGCTTTGTGACTTAACTAAGACAATGCATCGCAGGTGCCGAAGGGCTAATTTGCGTATCACCTCCGACGGCATGGGCTATTTTGGTTACAATGAACCTGCACATTCTTACATAGAAGTGATTAGTTTCGATCAACTAGTTAAATCAGCGAAAGAACGTAATCGAGCATTCTTTGATAAACTAGGATTACCTTCAGTTTAGAGGGTAGTTAATTACAATATTATTAAAAAGAATCTAAATTTCCGAGTGATATATCAGCCGGTTATATACAATGGGCCAATCATACTGAATGACTGTGGCAGGAATTACATGACACGACAACATGTATCCATCAGTGCCTAACGATGTGGCAGCAACAGCAAAAGATTTAATACTTCATGAGAACCGTCAGACCGATAACACTACGAAAACGTGGACAGGAAAAAGTGTAGTCGTGTTAGGGAAGCTACTTAAGGACTTGACCAATCTTCTGCTAGCGTCCGCCACCAACGTTCTATTTCCAGCCATTTGTTAGCGCCGAGACGCGACTAACACCGCCAATCTTACCTGACTTTATTCTAGGCGTCCCTGCCAATCAGTAAGCATATGTTTTATATTATTTTTCTTTGTAGAGTTACGTGATACCATTCCCTGCCTTCATTAACATACTGTTACTTATAAAGTTTAAAGAAACTCTGCCGATAATCATCTGGGCTAATAAGTTTGTGTCCGCCATTTTTATGGCATCTAGTGTGACATAACCTGTCACTATGGCATGGCAGGATGCATGTGTTAGAAAAAAGGAACAGACTATCTATGAACAAAAGTAATACAAAGTTAGCACTTCGTATCGCTGATATTCTGATGCGCCTTAATAATGGTGAAACGTTGCATCTGGCAAAACTTGCAGAAGAGTATGACGTATGTGCGCGTACGATTAGACGTGATTTAGAAGAGCGGCTACTTTTTCTTGAACTCAAGCGCGACACCACCAACGGTGGTTTTACTTTGGCACCAGAAATGCTAGGACGTTTTGATAGCAAAAGTATTGAACACTTTTCCCGGATAACTGGAATTAAGGGTCTTTTTCCCGCACTAGATAAAACGATATTAAATACCATATTCCGACCTTCTGGCCAGAATCACTTCATGGTACATGGTCATAAATACCTTGTAGATGAAATGCTTAGCGTTAATTTCCCACGCTTGCAACGTGCGATTGATGAACAATGCATTGTGACATTTCGCTACCGTCGTAAAGACGCTATGCGCCACTATACTGTCGAGCCATACAAGCTATTAAATTACAACGGAATTTGGTATCTTTCTGCCCGACATGCAGAAAAAATTAAAAACTTCACCCTCAACAAAATCGCCTCTCTGGAGTGTACTTTTAAACATTTCAGCCTGGATGAAGACTTACACGAAAGTATCAAAAAACAAGAAAGTGTATGGGCAAGTGAGATGAAGTTCGAAGTAATACTTAAAATCTCAGCAAACGTTGCTGAATATTTTGAACGTCGCCAGCTTTTAAATGAACAGATCATTGAAAAGAAAATGGCTGATGGCGGATTGATTGTCTCCACACAGATTTCTCACAAGACTGAAATAACGCCAGTGGTGCGTTATTGGATCCCACACCTAAAAATCATTTCGCCACAGAGCTTACAAAACGAACTCGTGCAGGAAATTAAAACCTGGTTGGATGAATAATATATGTCCTCGTGGAAAATACGTATCAAGCGCAATAATAAAAAATGGCCGCCGAGCAATATCAAGCATATTTCACCTAAAGTAAACGTGATTATTGCCGCGACCATGAGCGCCGGTAAAACGTCTCTGATCAATGCCCTTCTTGGCACTGAATTATTATGGTCAGCAAATGAAGCCGCCACTGCGACAATTACACGCATTCATCATTCTACACGGAATGAAAAGACCATGCGCGGCGTCAGTTTTACCTGGGAGGGAGAATGCCACCAGATTGCTGAAACTGTTGATTCTCAAATGATGCATGCTTGGAATGCTTGCCCACTTGTAAAACACATCGAACTGAGTGGCTGTCTGAATGCCTTTAACGAAAGCCGCTGTTTACCAGTCATTTACGACACACCTGGGGCAAATAATAGCCAAGACAGCAACCATGCACAGCTATTAAAAGAGGCGCTGGAAGAGTGTGATACCGGAGTTATCGTGTACGTCCTTAATGCCACCCAACCAGCAACGCGAGATGATGCCAATCTGTTGAGCGAAATCAAAAGCCATATGAGTGCCAGACCTGGAAAGCGGATCATCTTTGTACTGAATAAAATTGACGAACTTGACGAAGATAAAGGTGAAATCCCCGCATTTGCCGTCCAGGCTGCCGCACGCTACCTGGAAAAGAATGGCTTTAGCGCGCCAGTTATAATTCCGGCAATGATGAAATGTGCCTTAGTGGCGAGAAAAATGTTAACGCGTTTGCGCACGACGCGCTCACAAGGTAATCATTTAGCTAACGAGTTGGCACGTTTTCGCCTGAATAAGCACGTCCTTAACGATGCCGCCCTGATACCACCGCCGCTGCGCGAAAGATTGCGGCAAGAGTTATCACACAGCACGTTATCCATCTCCAGCAATAATGAGTTTTGCCAGAGCGAATTGCGTCAGTTTGCCGCTTACAGCGGTGTACGGACACTGGAACTCTATCTGACACATTACCTTTAAGGAGCACAGCATGAATAAAATTTATATCGAACATAATCCCTTTATTGTTGAAACCCGCTTTTTAATCAATGGTTCCGAGCCATCCGAAGGATGCAGACTGTCAAGCTACAAAGAATTGCGTCTTCAGCTTTGGGTCGAAACACTTTTTGATGAATTGAGTCGTCTTCTTAACGGCGAGCTGGCCTTCAGTGTCGAATTCAAAGGTGTAGAGTCCGATTATATGGATATGCTGGAAGCCGCAGATGTCGCCCGACTGAAAGGCATGACCATCGAACTGGAACTTAGCAGGGTTAAAGAGGTTCATCAACGCCTTAATGTGATTCAGTCTATGATGGAAGAAGCACGGCAGAATAAGCAATTTAACGACTACATCGAAAATAACGAAAAGGTGAACCGTGGGTTTCAGGAAGCCTTTGACCGCGACTTCAACCTGTATGTGGTCGCCACTATGTCATCGGGTAAGTCCACATTAATTAACGCCATGCTCGGCCAAGATCTCTTGCCCGCAGCCAACGAAGCCACTACTGCTACCATCGCGCAGATTACCGACGACAAAACACTCGGTACATCTTTTATGGCACGTCGTATCAGCAGCCACATAGGGCTTGGGGAAGAAATACCGGTATCCTCCGATCTGCTTAAAGAGTGGAACCAGCTAGAGGACACCCATCAGATTGAACTTCGCGGTAACATCGTCTCGATACAAGAGCGCGAGAATGTTCGTCTGGTGCTGACCGATACTCCAGGCCCTAATAACAGCCAAGACGGCGAGCACGAACGTGTCACTATGAGCTATATCCAGGATTCTCAGCGCAACCCGCTGATCCTGTATGTACTGAATGCTTCGCAACTGGGAATCAATGATGACCAGCACCTACTTCGTTTGGTCGCGCAAACCATGGTGCGTGGCGGCAAACAGAGCAAAGACCGCTTTATATTCGCCGTCAACAAGATGGATAACTTTGATCCTGAAAACGGTGAAAACGTCGGTGCAGCGCTGGAGCGGATCAAAACTTATTTGCAGAATAATGGTATTCAAAACCCGCAGGTTTACCCGATCTCAGCCAATCTGACGCGCTTGCTGCGAAAAAATCCTGATGCCCTCACCCGTAAAGAACGCGGCGAGCTCAACACCATGACCGAGCTTTTCCTTGAAGAAGGCAGCATGAATCTGCCCTCTTATATGCCGCTCACCTCACGCGTCAGCCGTACGCTGGAGAAAAGAAACCTGTCGCGTGTCCTCTACCGCAGTGGGCTGCCCGCCGTTGAGGTGATGATTGACGAATATATTGATAAATATACTTTCCCGAATCGATTGAAACGGGCCTATGAGGCTCTCAATCAGGCGATAGAGAAAGGCATGCGCGAAGCTGAACTCACCGAACAACTAGATCAGGATGAACGCGCACTCACGCACTTGAACGAACAAATTACTCAGCTCGTACAAAAGCGCAAAGAAAGTGCTGATACCGATGTGTACAAGCAGTCACTGCGTCAGAAAGGAAAAGAGCTTCCGCCGCATATTGCCGCCGTGTTCACGCAAAAACTGATGCAGGTGCTGGCAGCCACCAGAGAACAAGGTAACGAAATAACGAAAGTGCCGCAGCAGACCCCCGCCGATGCGCAGCGGTTACTGGATGCAGCAGAGCGCGACGCGAGTTTTCGGTACAAAGAGTTAATCAATGAGTTCGAAGCCGCATTCCGCTCCGCGCAAGCGTTAATTAAGGACGAATTGCAGGTGGAGTACCGCCGCTATATCAGCGAATTGTTTGAAGATACCCGTGAACTGAAACTTCCGCTGTTCCAAGGACTGAAAGAAAACATGGCCGATTTTTCGCTCAATTTGAGCCTTAACACCAACAACATAAAAAAGCGGGAAGAAAGCTATAACCCTCGCGAGGTGAGCGACGCAACCTGGTGGAACCCCTTCTCCTACTTCAGAACCCGCACCGTATGGGATTACCGCACAGTGGAATATGTTGATATGTCCGAACTGTGGAATGAAAAACGCAACGAGGTCGAAGGCAACTTCCGAGACCTGATTGATGCGGCGCGCAAGAAAACCGAAACGGATAAAGACCGGTTAGTCGAAAGCTACATTGCGTTTATCGAACGCGAATTTAACAGCAAATTTGATGCGCTGATCGCCACCCTGAAGGAAAAAATGACAGATCAGGAAGCACGCGAAGTCGCGATTGCCGAAGCGCGTTCGCAGAAATCGTGGATCACTGAATTTAAATCTCGCCTCGACAAAACATTGAGCTTACAGGAGTAACCACAGATGGAGCAGAGTTTTCACCACGCATTTCTGGCAGCGCTTAACAGTCCACAGCGTGATTTCGCGCTGCTGAACGCCATGCTTGAGGAGTCTCACGCGGCGAAACCGGCGCTTTTCAACACTCACCGGGAGGATGGCGCCTGTGAAGCCATCAATCCCGATACCATTGACTGGAACAGTGGTTACTTTGCATTGCAGAGCAGAAGCCTTGAGCACAATTTCTCGCTGACGCGAGCGCGGCATCTGATTGCCGTCAGTCAGTGGCTGACAGAGCACCAGCACGACGGTTTTCTCCGCCCCCCTGCCGCGTTCAAGGATAACGGAAACAAAAACATGAACAATGATCAAACTACGCCGTTTACGCCGGGCCAGAGCATGCTAGCCGCGCTCGAGTCCGGTTCCATTAATCGCCTTCGTTCTGCTCTGGTTGCAGAGCTGGAAAATAATCGACTAAATGGGCAGATGGTTCGTCAGGCGATGAAATGGGCTGAATCTCAGATACCCGATCTGTTTGTCGATTATGAAGAGAATACGCTGGCGCTCGGCTTCGAGGCAGACAAAAACAAATGGGATGTTGATTACTACAATCTCCAGTCCGCGTATCTCGTTATGAACTTCTCACGGAAACGTTTTGAGCACCTGATGAACATCTATCAGGTGCTACGCGATCGCGCTGTTTCCGGCTTTATCCACCAACCCGAAGTTGCACCGCGCTCCGCGAGTTCATCGACTGCATCGGCACCGCGCCCTACAAGTTCACACACTGCATCAGCGACGTACAGCCAGACGCCTGCTCCAACCGCGCCGGTGCGCCAAAGCAGTTCCACCTCTGCGCTGCGTGTTGCCGCGCTGGCTGGCGGTGCGATAGCTGCGCTGGCTCTACTTATTTTCGCATTGCTTTAACGGAGTCATCACCATGAAAAAAACGATGATGCCGCTGCAACTCCAGGAAATTGAACAACGTGCAGCAGGAACACTCGCCTCTGCCAACACCCTGATTAACCGTAGCTATCTGGCTGAGATGCGCCACTATCCGGTGCTGTCGCTTGAAGATTATCAGGGCGTACCGATCCACCGGGCCGGTGATATCCGCCTGTTTCGCATCGAGCGTATTGTTCAGGAAAACAAGCAGTCAGTGTTGGAGAGCACCACTGCCGCCTACACCGCATTAGGCGCTGCCGGTTATAGCGTCTTTTTATTGCTGAAATCCGATGGCCGGGAAACTGATGTCTATATCGGCACACGTGGTGCACCAGGTAAGATGTTGGGGCAAAACTCCGGTGATCTGCTCAATGAAACGTTCAAAGGACATTTCCCCGGCAGCAAGTTGATTGCACAGAACGCGCAACAGACTGCAGATTTACTAGATAGTGCGCTGGCGCAAAAAGAAAATCCGTCATCCTCGGTGACTGCCGTCACGGGAGTGCCGTCGCTGGCAACAGAAGACAGTGAACATTTTATGCAGGGGCTGGAGCATTTTATTGATGCCGCCGAAAGCCGCATTTATCAGGCGATAATCATTGCAGAGCCTGTTACACCGCCGGAGCTAGATCGCATTCGCACCGGTTATGAAAAGGTCGCCACGCAGCTCTCTGCCCTGGCGAAGCGCCAGTACTCTTTTGGTGTGCAGGACAGTGACAGCGTTGGCCTGACTATCAGTGAAGGGCTGAGCCAGTCTCTCGGTGAAAGTTTAGGCATGACAGTGTCTCAGGGTAGCTCTTTCACCCGTGGAACGAATCACTCTACAAGCGTTGGCACCTCAAGTAGCGAATCCACCTCTGGGGTCATTGCTGATGTAATGGCGGGCTATAAAAATGGGAGCCAGATATCACTCGGTACGGCGTTTAAAGGTGTGCTACAGGGCATTGTCCTCAACCGTTCCCACTCAGCCAGCGTAAGCGAAAACACGACCGTTGGCACATCCGAAACGCATGGCAGTAACACTTCCCAAAGCGAGTCGCGCACGCTGAATCGGAACGATACCACCACCCGCACTGACGGCCAGACCATCAATAAAACGACGGGTAACAGCCAGCAAATTTCGCTGGAAGTGCATGATAAAACTATCGAGAACCTACTTGCAAAAATCGATCACCACCTTGAACGTGTGAATGAAGCGCGAACCTACGGGGGCTGGCAAACTGCCGCCTACTTTATTGGTGACAGCACCGCCTCATCAGAATCGCTAGCCAGCATTTTCTTAGGGTTAATGCGTGGAACACGTTCAAGCACGGAAGATTTTGCTTTAACCACGTGGAACTCACAAAGCAAACGTCCCATTCTTGACTGGCTATCTGTATTGGCGCATCCACCGCTGAAACCCACCATTGGGCCAGTGCTGGCTATAGATTGGCTCACCCCAGCAACGTTGGTTTCAGGCAAAGAGATGGCTATTCAGTTGAGCCTGCCCCGACGTTCAACTTCCAGTGTTGCGGTACTGCACACCCAATCATTCGGGCGAAAAGTTCTGCGCCTCGATGGGTCGGAACCTGACGGCCAACAGACCCGAACACTGCGACTCGGGCAAATGCGCCATTTGTGGAACGATCTGGATATGCCCATCGATCTGGATGTCGACAGGCTTACCAGCCATGTGTTTATCACGGGCTCAACTGGTGCAGGCAAAAGCAACACCATTTACGCGCTGCTGGAACAACTGGGTCAGCACAATGTACCTTTTTTGGTCATCGAACCCGCGAAAGGTGAATATAAGCAAGTATTCGGTCATCGTGATGATGTATCGGTCTTTGGAACGAATTCGCGCTTTACGCCACTATTGCGCATTAATCCGTTTCGCTTTCCCGAAACCACTCACGTTTATGAGCATATTGACCGCCTGGTAGATGTCTTTTCCATGTGCTGGCCGATGTATGCGGCCATGCCTGCTGTATTAAAAGATGCCATTTTGCATGCATACACGGTCTGTGGCTGGGATCTGGTTACGTCGGAAAACTGCTGGCAACCAGCCCTATTTCCGACATTTGAAGATCTGCAGGAACAACTTCGCCAGGTAATTGAAAAATCTGAGTGGTCACAGGAGGTGAAGAGTAACTACATCGGTTCGCTGGTGACCCGCGTCAACTCACTCACCAATGGCCTGAATGGACAGATTTTTAGCGGCGAAGAGATAGATAACAGCCGCCTTTTTGACAGTAATGCCATTATCGACTTAAGCCGTATCGGCTCGCAGGAAACCCGATCGCTCATTACCGGTATTCTGGTTATTCGCCTTGGCGAATATCGTGCCGCTACGAGCGGAATGAACAAGGCTTTACGCCACGTTACTGTGCTTGAGGAGGCTCACCACCTGCTGAAACGCAGCGGCGGCAACTCTCGCGCAGAAGGCGCGGATATTAGTGCTAAAGCAGTGGAAATGCTCGCGAATGCCATCGCTGAAATGCGCACCTGGGGTGAGGGTTTTATCATTGCCGATCAGTCACCTTCGGCAGTGGACATGGCTGCTATACGCAACACCAATACTAAAATCATCATGCGTCTGCCTGAAGATATGGATCGCCGCACTGCCGGAAAATCAGCAGCCCTGAGCGACGTTCAACTTGATGAACTGGCGCGCCTGCCACGTGGCGTTGCAGTGGTGTATCAGAACGACTGGCTGGAGCCGGTGCTGTGCCGTGTAAGGAAGTTTGAGACACCCGCCGAGCCATGGCAGTACAAACCTACTCTAAGGCTGGTTGCCACCAATCCGCAAGCCTGGACGTCGCTGTTAAGCTGGTTGCTCAATCACCGTCTGCCCAACCCAGTCGATATCACGGCGCAACAACTGATAGAGCGGGTAGATACACTGGTTCTGTCGACGCGCAATAAAATTCTGCTGCGCTCGCTAATTGCGGAGTTCGAGACACACCGAACCTTACGTATACAACGTGAAGACCAGTTCCGACAGCTGGCCAGCACCATTAGCGGGTTACTCGATTGTCGTCGCGAGCTGATACATCAGCTCAGCCAGTGCAGTGACTTCAGCACCCTGAACAGCACCCTTGATACCCTGCTGACACGGCGCACCGGTGAGTTACCGCCAGCACTGCGCATTGCGGTACAACAGTGCCTGATGAAAGACGTTTCGACTGAATCAGAAACATGGCTGAAGACCTACGCCGGGTGGCGTAAACATGTACAGGAAACCCTGCAATGAGCGAACTGATAGTTTTAGAAACGGTCCTCGAGGTCGTGGGTGAGCATGAGGGGTTGATTGAACTCACCAAAGATATCGATTTTACCGACATTGACATTGATAAGCTGGATGAGCCTCTGACGAAGGGTGATGCGCCGCTGACTGAATTGAGCGACGAGATGCGTGAGACGCTACGTGATAAAGGCTACAGTGAAGACGTCATTGAACGCATCGGCAGCGAACAGGAAGCGCAGATTTATCTTGATGCCGGGCTGGAATGCGAAACGGTCAACGGTAAGGATGTGCTGGTGCAACCGGATATCAACCCAGATCAGATGGATGAGCTGGGCAGAACGAATCTTGAGCGGATGGAAAAAGGCCTGCCGCCAAAAGATGCCGATGGCAAGCCTTATCAGCTTCACCATATCGGACAAAATGCAGATTCACCGTTAGCGGAGCTGACGCAGACCGAACATATGGGCGGCGGTAATAATAAAATCCTACATGATATGACCAAAGAGTCGGAAATTGATCGCGGTGATTTCAAAACGGAACGCACCGAACATTGGAAACAGCGTGCAGAAGATATTAAAAACCACCGAAGTGAGGCCGCAGTGTGAAAAAACTGAGAACGTTTATCGAACAACATGATGTGACTACCCGCCCGGTTGATACGGCAACGATCAACGCGGCGGAAAAGGCACTTAACATTACCTTCACCCCGGATTATAAAACCTGGCTGGAAAGTGTTGGAATCCTCTCTTATGAGGCCACCGAAGTGTTTGGACTGGGGGTAAAGGAAAACGCGTGGTTAAACATTCTGCGCTCGACTGTGGAGTTGCGTCAGCAGCATCACAACTTCCCGGCTTCAGCGGTTCCGCTAATGGATGCGGAGGATGGCCACTATTATCTCTATGACAACGGGAACGGCAAAATTGTGTGCTGGTCTCCTCTCTCTGGCGTTCTTGAAATCTTGAGCGATTCATTGGAATCATTCGTGTTAAAACAAATCGAGTAAAAGACCGAACTAACGGCGCACTTGGCAGCGGCAGGGTGCGCTAAAAATCTCGTGAATGGTTAGGAAGTTACTGAATGTGCACTTTATACAGGAACTAACGTTACACTCTCTTCAAGAAGTTGAGCTTGTACCGGTACTAGAAGTAGAATATCCCTACTGCACATTGCCAATGTGAATCGACATGAAAATGAGAACAAACCTGAGTGCAAATAAAAATAATTTTAAATAAATCAATTAAATCAATATATTGAGTGAAAAATCATAGTTTAACGTTTAAACCTCTGCTTTAGTGCTACATTGCCCTGATGGTTTGACAAAAATCCACGCAATTGCGTGGATTATTTATATAGCATGATGTTAAAACCGATTACGCTTTTAGCTTATTTTCAATCAAAGTCATAAAATAGGATGTATCGCTAACCGTATCCTGGTTTTTACTGTTATCGGCTTCATCAACAATCTTCATATACTCGAGAAAATGGGATTCTTCGAATTTAATATTCATCTCCCCCCGAAAAACATTCAATTCATCGAGGCGTTCTAACCTTCTGATATAAAGTTTGAGACGTTCATTTTGACGGGTGCCCCCCAATGTACGGTCAATTATCAATGGTAATAATGTCAAAACGAGAAACACGATAAAACCATAAAAAACCTTATTATTCGTGCAATAAATAAAAACAAACAGAAGCACACAAGAAATAACAAACATAACATGAGCAAGTAATTTATATTTCAACTTACGAGATCCAACAACTCCATTCGCATCCTGTGGACTGTATTTGCGGTTGAAGCACCTCCATTGCAAGAGTAACACGACAATAGAAGTAATAATCCCTACCAGTAGGTAGCCACTAAAGGATATGCTCAAGGTTCCAAGCATATTATTCACTTTATCTACACCAACTTTCTTCGTCAAACTCAGGCAAAAGAAAAAAGTGAAGAACATGAGGAACGGAATAGCATAGAGCGAAATTCTACGTATCAGAAAGCGAGGCCAGTACGACAAATACTCTTTTTTCCGTAGATTTTTCAACTCTTCTTTGAGCTTAGGTTGTAACCCATCAGCATCCGAATATTTTAAGTAAGGCAATGTACCACTCACGATAAAATCCTCTATTCAATAACTTCAAATACATTTAAATGATTACGCTGAAACTGCTCCAAACCGTACAGGCGCAGCCTTTCCAGCCAATATTCAGCCATCGTTCTACTAATGCCACGTTCAATCGCAGCCTCTCGCAGCAGTAAAAATTCCGTCCGTAATGTCGTTGGCATAATCCCCGGATCGTCAGTATTGACTAGTACCCTGACTGGCCCGCGGCGCAATCCATAGCGATTGAATTCAGCACCTGGTTTCAACAGTTCTTCATCCGGCGGGTTCCAGCGAAAAATAGGATGCTCCACGTGCTTTTTGAATCGCGCAATATACACGTTCGATGTCGGGTTTGTTTCGATAATTAACCCTTTACGATCATATTGATCGAGCAAATAGTCCTGCAAAGCATGCATAAACTGCAGCTCTACAGGCGTATCTATATCTTGGAGAATGTCCTTACCACTGCTATCCTGCCGACGCTGTTTGCTAGGATTCCCCAGACCAATCAGCTCCTGCGTACTCCATTCGTCCGCTACCCGCACAACGACCAGTTGCGGCGGGAGATCGTCCAAGAGGCTGGAGTGTCTTTGCTGATAAAGCTGCGCCGCCACATTACCCTTATCGCTCAGTGTACCCCAATCCGGCAACGCGCATTTCTCCTGCGAGCTCAAAGGAGAACCACCGTGGAGTTGCTGAAGACGATACGAGCAATTTCGCCGTAGTAGCCAAGCTCTGTATAACGTATCAGGATTGATATTATCCAAAGGCTTATCACCATCATTAACGCGATTGCCCTTTCCTCGGTTATCTATC